>Ga0209390_10000542_pt1 | contig 74806 bp, 48 predicted proteins | sample BON01_FD_187212 | JGI IMG/M metagenome (GOLD analysis project Ga0209390, IMG submission 187212) | Freshwater microbial communities from Lake Bonney liftoff mats and glacier meltwater in Antarctica - BON-01 (SPAdes) (version 2) | ecosystem: Environmental > Aquatic > Freshwater > Ice > Glacier...
TGTCCATCACCGCGAAGCCCATGATGTCGATGGCGAAGACGGACGCGAGGAATTCCAATCGATCGCGGATCCATTGTTTGCGATGTTCGTAGGAGGTTTGAGTCTCCTGATCGACGCCGCACAAGAATGCCCGGCGTACGCACCGAGTGTAACAATGCAGCACAACACTAACGCCATCGGGCGCGACAACGTGACGTTTTTTACGAGGCATAACGATCTCCAAGAATAGAAGTCATCCTCATTCTAAACATTTACACCCCCCCGTCCACCCGCTAGGATAACCCGCTAGGATACAATTCTGCCTGGCACCTGTGTTCGCCTGTGGCACCTGTGTTCGTTCCGTGTTCTCGTTGCACCTGTGTTCTCGTTCCCTGTGTTCCCTGTGTTCTGTTCGGCACCTGTGTTCTGTGTGGCACCTGTGTTCTGTGCCTGTGTTCACCTGTGTTCGACCACTGAAGCGTATCGTGCAAACAACATTCGCGTTCTGCGACACGCCCCCCACTGTTTCATCTTGGACCATTTCAGGGATCACACGCTTTATCAAGATAGTAACCGGAGGTGTCGTGCCTTAACCTCCGGCTAATGGCTTACGATTTCTATTGGGATGAAAAAACGAATCGAGGCGCCACCCTAACCAGCCCCAATCCAAAGGGTAACAGTATCAGTATCCGAAAGTTTGACTGTCGCAGCCCGAGGCACCTTGATAAATTCCCGGTCATCATCGGCCCTCTATCGTTTGCGGCCCAAGCACGAATCGAACCGCGCCGCTCCCCTGACGCCGCTACAATTTAACGGATTTCAGATCCGTATTTCAAACATTTCGACTCGTACGGCGGTCTGCTAGAACCACTGACAGCAGCAATTCCCGTACCGACCTTGGCAGCGACCAGAGCACTCGGGATTCCGCTGTGAGGTACGATTTTGGCGTGGTGCAGGGGCGGTTTGCGGGGTTCGCGCTTGCCAACTTGATCGACGACGGTGGGATAATGTTTGGGATTCCGAGCTTATTGATTGTGTAAAGTCGCAATCACCCATCGAAAGCGATCGACGCTTAACCGATGGTTCGAATACAGGCCTTAGCTTGCTTGACTGCTTGTCGTGACTGGTTGTTGGCGGCAGAGTCAGTCTGACGCCGGATGTGAAGGGCTAAGACCCCAGAAAGTGATGATTTCCAGCTAAGAAACGACTTTTTTTGCAAGATCGCCCGCAATGGAATCACTAAAGGTCGGTTTGCTTTCAGTTGTAAGCGGCGAAGCTAGGCGATAGAATAAATTGGTCAGTGTCTGAAAAGAACCGGAAACCCAATTAGTTGTTCAACCCATCCTGGAAAATCTTGAAATGAAAATGAAGTTGATCCTGTCCCTTGGATTAGCGATGCTAACCTTGGGGACCGTCACGATCGGTAGTGCCGCTGCAGATGATTGGGCTTATTGGCGCGGACCCGAATTGGATGGCATTTCGCGTGAAACCAATCTGCCGGAAACTTGGGACCTTGAAACCAAGAAGAACATTCTGTGGACCAGCGACATTGGCGGCCGAGCGGCTCCGATTATCCTCAATGGCCGAGTCTTCCTGAACTGTCGGACGGCTGACAATATCAACGATCCTGTTGAAAAGATACACGCCGGCGAACAGGTAGTCTGCTGGGATTTGGAGACGGGTGAACAGCTGTGGAAAGATCGCTTCAACGTTTTCCAAACGGACATTCCTGCGCCTCGAGTTGGCTGGGCCAGCATGTGCGGCGATACCGAAACTGGTTACGTCTATGTGCACTCGGTGTCGGGAATTTTTCGCTGCTACGATCCTGATGGCAAGGTAATCTGGGAACATTCGTTGTTCGAAGAGTACGGCAAGATTTCGGGTTATGGTGGACGAACTCAATCTCCTATCATTGACGAAGATCGCATCATCGTCAGTTTTCTGACGGCTAACTGGGGTAGTTCCAAGGGTCCTGGTCCCAAGTATTGTTACTACGCTTTCGACAAGAAGACCGGTGCATTGCAATGGGTTTCACCCACCGATGGCACGCCGCAGGACACTAATTATTCATCTCCGATCATTCGAGTGATCGATGGACAGCGTTTGTTAGTGGGCGGTGATTCAGACGGAAGTGTGACCGCAATCAATGCCAGAACGGGCCAATTGGTTTGGAACTTCAAGATGTCTCTGCGCGGCTTGAACGCTTCGCCAGTCATCGAAGGGAATAATGTTTACATTTCCCACGGTGAAGACAATATTGATAACCAGCAGTTCGGTCGGATCCAGTGCATTAACGCCGTGGGTGTGGGTGACATCACCGAAACCAACAGTGTTTGGCGAGTGGACGGATTGAAAGCGGGTTACACAGGTTTGTTGGTTAAGGACGGTATTTTGTACGTGGTGGCCGACACAGGCAACCTGCATGCGTTCGATTCGCAAACCGGAAAAGAGCTTTGGACGTTTAATCTTGGTACCGTTGGCAAGGGTTCGCCTGTTTGGGCCGACGGCAAGATTTACGTGATGGAAGTCAACGGTAACATTCATATCGTAAAACCAAGTCGCGAAGGCTGTGAGTCGTTAAGCCGAGTGGAAGTATTGTCGAGCAACGGCACGGGTTTGGACGAAATTTACGCCTCGCCGGCAATTTCCAATGGTCGAGTGGTTTTTGTGACTCGAGATCGTACCATTTGCATCGGCGAAAAAGAGTGGCAAGGTACCACGGGCGAGAAGCCTGCGATGGCGTCGGAGAAGCCTTTGGGTGACGTTGCGTTGCTGCAAATGCGTCCTTTCGAAGTGGACCTGATGCCCGGACAAAGCCAAGCGTTCGAGGTTTTGGGCTTTGACGCCAACGGCGGATTCGTCAGGAAAGAAACCGTTGACGCTTTGACAATCGAAGGCTTGGGCGATGCAAAAGTTGCGGGCATGACCTTCACGGCCGGTGCTGGAGATAAGGATTACGGCGGGACCGTGAGTGCAATGGTGGGCGATTTGACAGCGGTTGGCCGCGTACGAACGTATCCAAATGCGGAGTCTTGGTCTTGGAATTTCGATTCATTCAAAGGCGCCGCGGTTCCTCCAAGTTGGATACGGGCTCACATTAAGATGAAGCCCATGGAAGTGGATGGCGGTGTCGCTATGATGTCCGCTCCGGGCAAAGGTCGACCGAGCCACCAAATTTTGATTGGACCTTCAACGATGTCCAACTACACCATCCAGGCTGATACCAAGTTGACAGAGATTAAGCGAAAACTGTCTTCGGTGGGCCTGACCAATCAACGCTACAACTTTATTGTCAAGGGTAACAATAGTCGTCTTTCGATCCAAAGCTGGGCCCCTCACTTGCGAATGGAAAAGAACATCAAGTTCGATGCCAAGCCAGATGTTTGGTACCGCATGAAGATGGTGGTTGAAGTGACCGGCGAAACGGCATTGGTCAAGGGTAAGATTTGGAATCGTGACGAAGAAGAACCAACCGAATGGACTCTGACCGCGGAAGACCCTCATGCGAATTTGACGGGAAGTCCTGGTCTGTATCTTTACTCGCTAAGCGACTCCTATTTCGATAACGTCCAAGTAACACCCAATAACTAGTGGGAACTTGCGACGATTGAGAGTGATCTTAGGAGCGAAACCACTATCGCGAAAAGCGACTGCCAGCGGTTACGACTGAAGAATCGTGGCCCTGGAAAACGGTCACCTTGGCAATAGCATTTCGTCCCATAGCATTTCGATCCATTTGCTAGAAATTAACTTTGGTATTTGCGGCGGCGTCGAAGCCGACCGTATGTGATCCCAACAAGCATAAACGAATCAATTACAGGTAAATAGTTACGATGGAAAAACTGACCAAGACGACAATTGGAATATGTTGTTCTTTAACGCTGGCGTTGCTAGTCACGGTCGCGTGCGAAGACGACAAGGGCTACTCGATGCCCGAAAAAATGGGTGAATGGCGTCCGGGCTTGATGCCTTCGGGTGCTGGTGCTGGTGGTGGTGGCGGACGTCCGTCACGTGAAAAAGCCAGTGCCGATGGCGAAGCCGACCCCAAGGAAAAGGCCGAAGGCGAAGAAGCCACTTCCGAAGAGAAGTCCGAAACAAAATCTGACGAGAAGGCGGAAACTGCGACTGCCGCAAAAGCTGGTGAAGAACTGTCCAAAGCAACCTTGAGTCGGATGAACGTGGGTGCAGCCAGCGCAACGCTTTCGGCTGACGATGTGAAGCAAACCGAAGCGGAATCTACGTTCCTAGAACGCCCCAATAAAGAGTGGGCGATGTGGGGCGGTGCTCCAGACCGGAACATGGTCAATTCGACCACAGGCATCACTTTGGATTTCGACCTAGAAGAAAAGCGAGTCCTGTGGACGGCCCCGTTGGGTTCGCAGACTTACGGTAATCCCATCTACGCCGACGGCAAAGTTTTTGTTGGCACCAACAACGGTGGCGGTTATCGAGCCAAGTATCCGTCCGATCAAGACAAGGGCATTTTGCTGTGCTTCGATGCCAAAGACGGCGGTTTTCTATGGCAATTGACTCGAGACAAAATGCCGTCGGGTCGAGTTAACGATTGGCCGCTGCAAGGGATTTGTTCGGCTCCTGTGATTGAAGGCAATCGCATGTGGGTTGTAACCAACAAATGCGAAGTGATGTGCCTGGATGTCAACGGATTCACCGATGGCGAAAATACTGGCGATACGGGTGAAGTCGACACCGAACAGGAAGACGCAGACATCATTTGGACATTGGACATGTACGAAGATCTTGGCGTGTTCCCGCACAACCTGGCGACCAGTTCGCCTGTGATTCACGGTGACATTCTTTATTTGGTGACCAGTAACGGCGTGGATGAAGCTCACTTGGAAGTTCCTTCCCCGCGAGCGCCTTGCTTCCTGGGCATCAACAAAAATACCGGTGAAGTGGTGTTTGAAGCGAACCCACCTGAAGATCGAATTCTACACGGCCAATGGAGCTCGCCTTGCGTGGGTGAAGTGGACGGCAAGACTCAGATTATCTTCCCGGGTGGTGACGGTTGGATGTACGCTTACGACAGCCAGTCCCATGAACTGATCTGGAAGTTTGACTTGAATCCCAAGAATACCACTTGGGAGTTGGGCGGTGCGGGCACTCGAAATTCGATCATCGGCACCCCTGTTTTCTATCAAGACAGTGTGATTATTGCCGTCGGTCAAGATCCAGAACACGGCGAAGGTGTGGGTCATTTGTGGCGAATCGATGCCACCAAGACGGGCGACATTAGCACCGAATTGGGTGAAATCGGCGTTGAAGGCTCACCCAATCCAAACGCCGGAGCGATCTGGCATTATGGCGGCGTGGATGAAGACGACGAACCTGTCTATCGTCGGACAATGTCAACGGTTGCAATTTATGGCGGTATGCTGTTCGCTTCGGATCTAAGTGGATTCGTTCACTGTATCGATTTCGAAACGGGCAAACGCTACTGGCAACATGATTTGATGGCTGCGATTTGGGGTTCGCCGCTCTATGTTGACGGCAATGTCATGATTGGTGATGAAGACGGTCGGCTAACGATCTTTGATGCGTCCAAAGAATACGCATTGAAGCGTCAAAAGATTGACGCTGAAGTGGCTGAATTGAAGAAACAGATGCGAGCTTCCGAGGACGACGAAGAAGTCAAAAAGCTGCGTGCCCAAAGCAAAGAATTGATCGCCAGCGTCGCCCCTGAATCTCGCGAAAGCCCTAGCGGTTCTTCGATCTACACAACCCCAACGATTGCGTCGGGCGTGATGTACATCTCGGATCGTTCCAAGCTTTACGCAATTCAAGCAACCAAGCAGTAAACTTAATCGGTCAACCAACTCGCTGTTGGTTGTTTAGGCAACGGTTGGTTGTCTAGTCAACGGGGATCAGTGATGGTTTTCGATCAGGTCTGATGCAATCCAAAAGAAAAGCCACCAGCAAATTTGCCGGTGGCTTTTTTCTTTTTCCTATCGATGCGATTCGAAATTCATCGCCAACGATGCGACCGCGGTTGGCTGAAGATTTTCGGGGCTATTCACGCGGGAACAGGCCGGCGTAGCCGATGATCAGGTACACAATTCCACCTGTCAACATTCCACTACCCCAGGCCACACATTCGATTGCCGACCGAATGATGTTGGGATAGGCAAACGGGCGAGCAAAGGGTTCGCCGGAGATCATGCAGATGATCCCCCAAGCCAGCAGGCCTACGCCCAACGACAGCATGGTTGCCGACTTGATACGAATCAAGACGGTCGCGACCGCCGGTCGAAAAAAGGCGGTTGCCACCAGGACTCCCACCAAGAATCCAACGGCCACCAGTCCAAATTCCAAACTGTAGGATAAGACACTTGATTCAGGATTCATTTTCAGTTCGCTTTTCGAAAGTAAGTTTGCCAACAGCGTCACGTGTTTGACCTAGCAAAATTCACGCCGCCAAGCCTTAAGCATATCGGCGTCACGCATCCGAAACAACGATTCAGAAAAAATACCGCGTCCGAATACAGCGTCCAGTGATGCTGGGAAAGTGACCTGGGCAAAAGACGCTTGCTTGAAGAATGTTGACAAACGCGGTTAGCAGCCAGACTTTGTGGCAACAAGTTTGCAACCGACCACCACCCTGCCCTTCGCCCGGTTCAGCCCGGTTCTGTGCAAGTTGCGACTTTTGCGAGACCGTTTGATTGGTCGATTTTCGCGAAAATCATGTCACTCCAAGAACGGCAAACTTGCTAGAAGTCCAAGTAAAGGGATCGTTAATCTTAATGTGACCCTAAGAAGTCACTTTTGGTTTAGCCAAATGCGACGGTTTGGCCAACAAGGGACTGTAAAACGTCAAAATTCAAGTAGAATTGTGGGTTAGAAGCCCTGCCCTATCGCTTGTTGGTTCTTCCCGCATAACGCTGCGATCAAAGCCTGAAGATTTAAGCCTGAAGATTTAAGCCTGAAGATCAAAGCCTGAAGATCAAAGCCTGAAGATTTAGGCTTGAAGATTTAGGCTTGAAGATTAGGTGAGGAGGTCAGGCGGACGATTGAACCTGGGAAACCCATCGGCATCCCGCCACGGTTGTTGCGTTGGATAGACTGACCCAGTCAAACGTCTTTGCCAACGCAGTCCAGTGAACGAGGTCGAGTCAACAGGCAGCCGCAGGTTTCCAGTAAAACAGCTATTAACCTCCATCACATATCCAATTGAGTTACCCGCCCATGTTATTCGCAAGATCTTTCCGATGCCTAACTCGGAAACCTCTTCCCACCATTGCTGCGATCACGTCGGCGGCGGCGATACTGGCCGTTGTTATGGTACTGACCCAGTGTGTTTGTGTTGAATCTTTGGTTGCCCAAGACGACACCGTTACGCAGGATAAAGTCCCCAAACCGTTAGCGCCTAGCATCGCCCAGGCCAGTGGTGAAGCGGCCGAAGCGATCAGCACTTTCAAAGTTCCCGAAGGCTGGAAGGTGGAAGTGTTCGCAGCCGAACCCGACGTCGCCAACGGTGTCGCCTTGTTCGTGGACAGCGATGGTTCGGTTTTGGTCTGCGAATCTTTTCGTCAGTCTAAAGGAATTGAAGACAATCGCAGCCACAGTGAATGGCTGCTTGACGACTTGGCCGCTCAGACTGTCGAAGACCGCTTGGCTTACATTAAGAAGCATCTAGGCGACGATGTCGGCAAGTACATGGAACAGGACGATCGCATCAAAGTTTTGAAGGACACCGATGGCGATGGCAAGGCGGATTCGTCAGTCGTGTTCGCTGAAGGTTTCAATTCCATCGTGGCAGGAACGGGTGCAGGCGTCTTACGATACAACGGCGACACGTTCTACACTTGCATCCCGGACCTGTGGTTACTGCGCGACAAAGACGGTGATGGCAAAGCGGAAGTTCGCAAGAGTTTGCAAACCGGCTATGGTGTTCGTTTTGCGTTTCGCGGCCACGATATGCATGGTTTGATCATTGGCCCCGACGGGCGTTTGTATTTTAGTATTGGCGACCGAGGGTACAACGTGAAAACCGACACCGGGCATTGGGTGAATCCTGCTTCGGGTGCCGTCTTTCGTTGTGAACTGGATGGCAGTGATTTCCAAGTGATAGCCACCGGCCTGCGAAACCCCCAAGAGTTGGCGTTCGACGAATTCGGCAACTTGTTTACCGGCGACAACAACAGCGACAGCGGTGACAAGGCCCGTTGGGTCTACATCGCCAATGGTGGCGATTCGGGCTGGCGAATGTTCTATCAATACTTGGGTGACCGAGGTCCGTTTAATCGCGAAAAAATTTGGAATCCTTACGACTCAATGCAGACCCCTGCTTACATTGTGCCGCCGATCACCAACGTTAGCGACGGCCCCAGTGGGTTGGCTTACTATCCCGGCACCGGTCTGGGCGATCGGTATGACCAGTGCTTCTTCTTGTGTGACTTCCGGGGTCAATCGTCCAACAGTGGCGTTCGATCTTTCCGCAATAAACCCAAGGGCGCGTTCTTTGAACTGGTTGATTCGGAGCAACCGATCTGGCAAGTCTTGGCGACGGACCTGCAGTTTGGACCTGACGGACAAATTTATCTTTTGGATTGGGTGCATGGCTGGGAAGGACTGGGCAAGGGCCGAATTTATCGCCTGTTCGATTCCAAAGAACGTCAGTCGGCGGTCGTATCCGAGGTCAAATCGTTACTTGCGGGCAAGATCGCCCAATCTAGTGTGCAAGAGTTGCATGATTTGACCTCTCATAAGGATATGCGAGTTCGACAGGAGGCCCAATTCGAATTGGTGCGTCGCGGTGACTTTGCAACGCTGGAAAGTTTGGCCAAAAGCGGCGTCAGCAGTGCTGGGCCTCGGTATCGTCAACTTGCACGACTTCATGGCGTTTGGGGCTTGATGCAGTTGTATCGTAGCTATGCCGAGGACGGGGAACGTTCGCTCATTTCCGGGGCCACCGCGAACTTGATTATCGATACGATTGGACAACTGTTAGATGATTCGGATGTCGAAGTTCGCAAACTGGCGGCACAACAGACCGCCGAGATCCCGACCAATGCTTTTGACGAGAAGTTGATTCAAATGCTGGGTGACGATCATGCACCTGCTGCCTACTTCGCCGCCCAATCTATTGGCAAGCACAAGGTTAAAGCTGCAGCCAGCCAGATTATGAAAATGCTGAACGACAACGCCGATAGCGACCCAATTCTACGGCACGGGGCCATCATGGCCTTGGCAGGAATCAACGACGACCAGGTTTGGACTCAAGCGACCCAGCATTCAAGTCCTTCGGTTCGTTTGGCGACCGTGGTCGCAATGCGTCGGACGATGAACCCAGCCGTTGTCAACTTTTTGACCGATGGAGAACCAAGGGTGGTGATCGAAGCGGCGCGAGCAATTCACGACTTGCCGATCGCTTCGGGAATGGAAGCGTTGGCCCAACTGTTGCCCCGGGCCGGTGGGGACGACGCTTTGGTTCGCCGAGCCCTGAATGCAAACTTCCGCTTGGGCGGTGCCATGCACGCGCAACGATTAGCTGCGTTTGCAGCGTCTGGATCGTCTTCGGTGGACCGTCGCAAGGAAGCGTTGGATCTTCTGGCGACATGGGACAAACCTGGACCATTGGATAAAGTTACCAACGAATATCGACCGCTGGAGGATCGCGATGGCTTGGTTGCGGTGATCGCTTTGAAGGATAACCTGCCAGGACTATTGGCCAGTGAAGAAGCGGTAAATGCTAAGACCATCGAAGTGGCAGCCAGTGTTGGCATTCAAGAGGTGGCACCGATTCTGCGTGAAGTCATTGCTGACACCGCTAGAACAGGAAAAATGCGAGCCAGTGCGTTGGTTTCACTTTATGGGCTGGAAGGCGATTCGATTGAACCGCTGGTACGTACGGCCAGCGAAGACGCATCCCCAGAAGTTCGCGCAGGTGCGGTGGTGCTGTTGACCCAAATTGATCCTGAATTGGCCGGTGAACTTCTGGAGAAGACCATTCGTCAAGGGGAAGTGATTGAACGCCAAGCTGCTTTACGATCGTTGGGTAAATTGCAAGAGGATGCCGGTCGCCAAGCGTTGACGGTTGCGACTGAATTGTATGTCGCCAACCAACTGCCCGGCGAATGTGCATTGGATCTAATTTTGTCACTCCAGACGCGGCAGATGACCGATTTGTTGGCCCAAGTGAATCACCATCGAGAGGTGGGCGATGGAGCACCGGTTGCCCAGCGATTTGCCGAATTATTATCGGGCGGAGATTGGGATGCGGGCAGAAAGATCTTCTACGAAAAGACCGAAGTATCGTGCGTTCGCTGCCACATGATCGGCAGTGTCGGCGGAGCGGTCGGACCGTTGCTGTCTGATGTCGGCATCCGGAAGGATCGCGGGTATTTATTGGAATCGATTATGGAACCCAACCGTCAAATTGCCGAAGGTTTTCAGACGGAAATCGTTCTCGATCTGGACGGTGTCACTCATACGGGCATCGTCAAAAGCGAAAGCGATGACCTCTTGGAACTGATGAATTCTGACGGTGGGATCATTCGTTTGAATAAAGAAGATATCGATGCCCGTAAACGCGGACTCTCCTCGATGCCAGCCGATATCAAGGACAAATTGACGCCGACCGAAGTCCGTGACTTGATGGAATTCTTGGCCAATTTGAAGGAAAAGCCAAAGTCGTAATCCAACATCTTCAACTGCGGCACATTGCTTCATCCGCTCAGGAATCTTAGGGATTTTGGCGGCGGGGCGGCGGAAACGGTCATCCGAATCGATAAGCGGTACGGGGGAACGACTTCTGGAATTGGGTTGCCTGGAACTGAGTGGTTTCGGGCCTGGGAAGTGATCACAAACGGTAGGGAGTCACATTTTGGCGGTTGCAAATTCAGTTAGTCTTCAGGGTCAAGTTGCGTTGGTTACGGGTTCTAGCCAAGGGATCGGAAAGCAGACAGCAATTACATTGGCGGCCAACGGTGCCAATGTCGTCATCAACTATTTTGCAGACCCCGCAGGTCACAACAAAACGTTGGCCGAAGCCACGGTGCAGGAGATCGGAACGGATCACGCCTTGGCAATCGCCGCTGACGTTAGAAATTCGGAAGAAGTCGCCGCAATGTTCGACCAAGCGATCGCTCGTTTTGGCGGCTTGGATATCGTGGTCAACAATGCTGGAATTTTGCGTGATCGATCGATCAAGAAGATGACCGCAGCCGAATGGTCGGCGGTCATTGATACCAACTTGACGGGCGTGTTTTATAGTTGCCAACAAGCGGCTTTGAAACTTCGCCAAGGGGGCCGCATCATCAACGTAGCCTCGCTTTCTGCGGTGATGGGATTCTTTGGGCAAGCCAATTATGCATCGGCGAAATCGGGCGTATTGGGACTGACTAAAGTCTTGGCTCGCGAGTTAGCCCGCAGCAACATCCGAGTCAACGCGGTGGCGCCGGGCGTGGTCGACACTGAGATGGGACAGTCGATTCCCGAAGATAATCGCAAAGCGATGATCCAACAAATTCCCCTGGGTCGATTCGCAGAACCTTCTGAAATTGCCAACGTAGTTTTGTTCCTTGCCAGTGATTTATCCAGCTACATGACTGGCCAAACCTTGCATGTTAACGGTGGTTGGTGGTTCTAGAGGATGTCACAACTGTATTTTGACAACGCCGCCACAAGTTGGCCCAAACCGCCAGAAGTATTGCTGGCGATGCAGACGTACATGGCCCAGTCGGGTTTGACTTATGGTCGAACTGCTGGAGTGAATGCATCCTTAGTCGGTCGACAAATTTCACAGCTTCGCCATTGGGTCGCCGGGATGATTGGGGCATCCGCCCAGGAAATTGCCTTCACTTACAATGCAACCGATGCCCTGAACTTGGCGATCAACGGAATCGTCATCGCTGCGATGCGTCAAGGTAAACTGCGGTCGGGTGCTGCCGCCAAATTCCCGCTCAGGGTCATCACTAGCCAGATCGAACACAATTCGGTTTTGCGACCGCTTAACTATTGGCAACAGCATGGCAAAGTTGACGTTCAGACAGTGCCATGCGACCGACTGGGCAGAATTGACATCGGTCGTCTACTGGAAATGGCGGACGAATCGACCGCTTTGGTATGCCTTAGCCACGCCAGCAACGTCACCGGAATGGTCCAAGACGCTGAGGCGGTTGGAAAACATTGTGAACGTCACGGTATTGCGTTTCTTCTGGATGCCGCTCAAACGATGGGCCACATCCCAGTGGATATCAATCGAATCCGTTGTGACTTTCTAGTTTCTGCCGGCCATAAGGCATTGCTGGGGCCCTTGGGCACTGGCATCCTCTATGTGCGTCAGGACATCGAACCGTTTGTCGACTGCTTACGCTCGGGCGGCACGGGCACGCAAAGTCACTTGCCTCTGCCAGCGACGAATTCTCCTGAAAAATGGGAAGCAGGAAGTTTGAACGTTGGCGGTTTGCTGGGGTTGGCCGCGGGAATTGAAGTTTTGCAATCTGGTGGATTGCAGCGGCATTATCAGCATGCAAACCACTTATGTTCGCAGATTTGGAAGTTGCTACTCGCCGTGCCGGAAGTCAACTTAGTGGCCGACGACGGAAGCGGGGATCCGTTTTCACAACTGGGACAGCGAATGCCTGTGATCAGTCTCACGTCACAGGTACTCGAACCCAACGAATGTTCGCTGGCCATAGAATCGGCCGGCGGTTTGGTCACTCGATCGGGCTACCATTGTGCACCTTTGATCCACAATGCCTTGGGAACCACAAACGGTGGAACGTTGCGAATCAGTCCTGGCGCCTTTAACGATACGCAGCAAATTGAAACACTAGTGGAATGTTTGAAAGCCGTTTTGCAATTTTGATCGCCCGACGCGGTCGCGTGCTTCAAGGACTGTATGCTTCAAGGACGTGTCCAACGCTCGGGCATGAAGAAATTATCGACTTTGAAGGCGAAAATCTAGGCCTGTGTTGGATCGCTGCTAGAAAAAAGACGCAAGTCCGGATACATTTAAACAAAAAGTAGTTCCGGGAAATGACATTAGACAGTACAAGCGTGTCCTGATTTACATTCCTAGAAATGGGCTACCCCAGACGCAGTAACTTACAGACGCAGTAACTTACAGACGCAGTAACTTACAGACCAAGTAACTTACAGACCAAGTAACTTACAGACCAAGTAATCGACAGACCAAGTAATCGACAGACCAAGTAATCGACAGACCAAGTAATCGACAGACCCAGCAATCGACAGACCCAGCAATCGACAGACCCAACGTCCTACTTCGCCGTTTGCCACTGAGTTTGGGTTGGCGGGTGGATCCCAAGCGTCATCGACTTGAACCAACTATCACCGCAAACTACCGTGCTGGAAACCGTGATGTCAAACGAAAAGAAACCCTGGTATTCTGACGGCTTGCAATTTACTTGCAGCGGATGCGGCGATTGCTGCACCGGCGGCGCGGGCTATGTATGGGTCAATAAAGAGGAAATCCATGCAATCGCTGCCCAGATGGGCATGTTAGACGACATGGAAACCTTCATGAGCACTTACACTCGAAAAGTCGGCATTCGGTACTCGCTGAAAGAGTATTCCAACGGCGACTGTTACTTTTTCGACAACCAGACTCGACGCTGCAACGTGTATAACGCCAGGCCAAGACAGTGCAAGACATGGCCGTTTTGGGACTCGAATTTGAAGTCCGAAAAAACTTGGAAGCAGACCTGCCAAACGTGTCCTGGCAGTGGACAGGGTAAATTACATACGCTTGGGCAAATTGAAGAGCAACGAAAACAAATCCGCGTCTAACCCCAAAATTGCTGGACTTTTAGGGATTTGGACGCCCTTTGTAGGGCTTTTTAAGCTAGATTCCATCTGATTCGTGGTTGAAATAACGCTGACGCATCGGTCAATTGGCCAGCAAATAAGCCTGCTATTAATACAACAACTAACCTTGAATCTGGTCTGTAAGTCTTAGATAATCCTGAAAGCGGGCGGTCAGCAATTCGGCAAGGCTGAACGCCACAATTCACGGCATTTTGCAAATGTTATCGTACAGAAGTTATCGTGCAAGAATTGATTGCGGCAGAATGTTCGCGCAGCATATGATTGTATTGAAGATAATTGTGCCAAAATGCGTCGACCGGATCACTCAACCACAGACACGTGACTCCACTAAGGGTGCATTTATTTGTAATGGCTGATCCGGCGTAATGTCCGCAAGTTTCCCCAGGCGTTCTTCGATCCAAGTAACCTGTGCGATCCGGGCTTGAAAGGTGCGACCGGGTAAGCCTCGCTGTCGATGAACCGGCCTTGCCTTTGGATTAGAAACCAACGATTGGATTTAACTTGAACGATTTGGTTTGAATCCGGTGGTAACGAAATCAACCGTGCGGGTATCTAAGACGGGAATGTTGAAAATTGGCACGTTCAAAGCGGGCGTGTCTCGAGACACCAGAAGAAATATTTTGGCAGGATGGTTCAAGATTCCTTGAGCCAAAAAAACCGACTCAGAATTTCAAGGCACCCATGTGACGGTCGCCAGGTTTACGAAATTCCTGTTGGTCATGTTTTTGGGAGCTACAAGTAAATGACTGCTGACGACTTTCCTGATCGCAAGAGTATCACGAAGAAAAATATAGTTAAGTCAATTTCCCATGAAATCGGTTTAACTCAAAAGGTAACCAAAGAAATCGTTGAGAAAGTGTTCGACGCGATCGTGGATTCCCTGGTCGTCAACCAGCGATTAGAACTGCGTAACTTTGGAGTCTTTGAAGTCAAGCGACGCGCCGCACGTCTTGGACGCAACCCCAAGACCAGCCGTGAGGTCACCATCCCAGAAAAATATGTAGTGACGTTCAAAGCCGGCAAAGAGATGGAAGAACGCGTCCAACGGTTGATCAAAGAACGGGAATTACCTGACGATGACGCCCACCAAAACCAAATGTCCAAACCATCAGAGAATCATTCCAACCATCAGATCCCCTCGGAATCGCATTCTGACACGCCGCCTGATCCATCATCTAACGGCTTGTAAGCGCAACCGCGATTCTTGGCTTAGCCACGATTATCCACAATAGTCATCTGCGGTTGAGGCTTCGACTTAAGTGAAACGGATAGGACTAACACTAAAAAAAGGCTTCCATAGACATGACGATGGAAGCCTTTTACTTTTATTGTTCACAGCAGCCCACGCCCAGCCGGAGTGGTTCTTCCCAGCCCCTTGCCGTTTCTCAACCCCTTGCCGTTTCTCAACCCCTTGCCGTTTCTCAACACCGTGCCGTTCTTTCAAACTACGCGGCAACATTCTTGGCGGCTTCACGTTCACGTTTCTCTTTTGCAGTGCGATAGTCAACGATATCCCACGCCAAGCCGCAAACTTTCATCAAGCGAAGCAATTGCCAAGTGGCATCGAATTCCCACCACTTGTGACCGTGAACGGCCATTCTTGGATAAGCGTGGTGATTATTGTGCCAGCCTTCACCGTAAGCCACAATCGCCACCCACCAATTGTTCTTGCTGTCGTCGGTGGTTTCGTAATTGCGATAGCCAAACATGTGGCTGGCGGAATTAACAAACCAGGTCACGTGAAGAACCGCAACCGTGCGAACAAATACGCCCCACATCACGAAACTGACCGCCATCGGCCAGCCGCCAACCAAGTAACCAACGCCCAACATGGCAAAACCGACCACAAAGTGAGTGGCCAAGAAGTATTTGGAAACCCAAGAAACGACGGGGTCTTTGACCATGTCCGGAGCCCAGTGCGTCAACAACTCTTGGCGTTCTTCTTCTGACTTGAATGGATAAATCCAATTCATATGACTCCACCAACTGCCTTCGTGTGGCGAGTGCGGATCGCCAGGCTTGTCCGAGTGAGCGTGGTGCTTGCGATGGGTCGCAACCCACATGTCCGCACTTCCTTCACCGGCCGTTTGACCCGCAAAAGTCAACAACGCCTTCATCCATGGATAGGTCTTGAAACCACCGTGGGTCAACATACGATGGAAGCCCAAACAGACCCCAACGCTACCACCAATCCAATGGAAAATCAAAGTTACGATCAACGCTTGCCATGTAAAAAATGGAATCGCAATTAAGGCACCCAGGTGCAGAACACCCATCCAAATCACAATCGGCCACGCGAAACCGTCTTTCCATCGTTCCTTGCCCGACATCCACTTGGCGTCCGCGTTCGACGTTCGCTTCTTGGGATCGGCCAGAACAAAGGATTCAGCGCCCATGAACTTGTCAACTTCGGTGTCGGCTTCTATCTGATCTGCCAGCAAAGCCGCCGCTCGTTCGGTCGCTGTCAATTCATGCCGACGTTGGACACCCAAATGATTCACGGTCTTGATATGAGGAGAAGGGACTGAATTTGCCGAATCATCGCCAGTTATTCCGTGTCCGCTAAATTCACGTTCAGGTCCGCGGTCGATGGATTGGCCATTTTGCAAGGCCTCCAGTTCGGCTTCGGTATATTGATAACAGTCGTCTGCGGCAGGAGCATCAATGACAGCCTGTACCGTCGCAGCATCAGACATCGATTCAATTTCAGACAAACCAGACGCCTGCTGATTCGCTTGCCTCAGGGACGCATCAGAATTTGACGCACCAGAATCCGCAGCATTATCTTTGGTTTGAAGCTGGCTATTTTCTTTATTTCCAGGACGAAAAAACATGGTTCGTTTCCTTTGATTTCCTATTAACTGGCGTTTCTGCCGCCTCTAATTGTATCGGAGTCGCCCCAAGACTTTGTCTGCCAACAGTTTCAGTCATGTAAAACTTGTGTAAAACTTCCACTCACAGCCAAATTTGGTGGCAATTTAGGCAAAAACTAACGTTTAAAACGAACAGGGAATGGCATTTCTTCCCGTCATTCGGGTAAACGCAGCCGCGCTGGAACCGGACACTTCCCCAGCTACGCCTGAGCAAACTACCCCACGTCGCCGCTGAATTTTGACTCGACGCACACCAAAAAACAAGCCCGCAAACCGCGCAGCAAAACGCCACAGTTGTCGCCCCGATGCTAACCCGACCAACTTATCCCAGGAAGATAGTCAAACGTGAAAGCAACTGCGGCGTGGCGTGTTCGAGGGGAATTGGCAAGTCCCCGAGGGAATTTGTATCGTGCGGACAAGTGGGCAAAGATTCTACAGGTCCGATCAACGGCTATCCGCTTGGGCAAAAAACTGCAAGATATTTCAGTGCCGACTCTATATTGCCCCAAGATGATTCCAGCACTCGCTAAACCAACCCTAGGTTTGCACCCAATCGATAACGGAAAAAATCATGTCCGACCCGCTTGAAAATGTCTCCCAACCGACAGTCATCATGTGGGCGGAATACCCAGATGGTCGCTATCAAGCGGCAGTTCAATCGGACAATCGAGCGATCTATTTCGTGGTCCAAAAGAACGCTGACCCCACGGCTTCGAGGACATCGTCTGATGGCACGGTCGATGGCACAACAAGCGGCGATTCTTCTGCATCCACCGTTGCCCAGAGCCCGCGATTGGTATGGGTTCGAAATCTGGTACCCGCACCAATGATCTTTTCCCAAAAGCCAGACGATGCGTTCACCCCTCCGTTGCTTCCCGAATCCTATTGCGCGCATCCCAAGGGTGCCGCAACGCTAGACCTGCAGCAGACCAGGATTTTGTGGTTTGAACAAGGAATCGGCGCAGCGTTAGTCGAGGGCGATCGCATTTTGGCCTTGATCCCGCCCATCGATGCGGCAGGCATGCCCGGCTACGCGGCCGATTGTTTGCACAGCAGTCCGGTCAGTTTACCTTTGGATGACGACGACGTTTATTCGGCTTTGGTCCCGGGCCTAGAAGACTACTGGCAGCAATGGGGGCAGGGGACTGTCCTAAGCCAATGGCAAGTCCACTTGATCCCGAAGTACGAACACGCCCTGGGTACAATTTCGCAAGTGTTCACCAGTCAAAACGACACTTGGCCCCCGATCATGATCGCTGAAATCCAGGCCCCTACGTGCACTCATTTGTTAACCTTAGGAACAGCGTTACGGTGCCAACCTTCTGTGGAAAAAGACTTACAAAATTTCGCCCAACACCAGCGAATTGAATTAGCGATCACGCTTACCCCGAACCAGGCCAAAGAACAACTGGCCGATTACATGCAGTGGTTACTTGGGATGGCCCGATACCCGTGGCACTATGGAACTTGCTTCTTGCCATCGCACACCGTGATCGCTCCATTTTCCAACGCAGACGACCAAGATCCAGATGTCCACCAGCGCCGTGAAATGTTCACCCTTGCAACCGAAACGCACACGGCCAAATCACTTGGTAGAGACGCAATTGCCATGCCATCTTTTCGAGACCAACCTGTGAATCTGCTGTGGTTCGAACAACCTTAAACTGGACATTTCTTGCCAGAAAACAACGATTCCCGCGCCCAAGACAACCCATTTAGCGACCAACGGTAAGTTTAAACCAGGTCCCGCAATTGCTTCCCGGTCGAAACGCTAGGTCGCCAGTCGTAGAATGCCCGCCGTAAGAAGACAGTGCTAGTAAAACGACAGGGCAGGGCAGGGCGGTGAATACAACGCTGGCGAATTTCCTAGTCGCACCGACCGTAGAATCCGGGGGAAATTCACCCACCGACAATCGCTTCGAAGTGGTTTAAATCACCACCCGGTAAACTCGATTGTGGTACGAATCCAAGACGTGCAGTCGATCTTCGGAATCTTTGACACAGCCCCAGGGTTGGTACAAAGATTCAATTCCCACGCCCGGACTTTTCCACATCCAAAGCGACTTGCCGTCTTGATCAAATTTTTGGACTCGATGATTTCCAAATTCGCAAACGTATAGATTTTCGTCCTGATCAAAGAACAGATCGTAGGGGAAACGTAATTGACCGGCTTGGTTTCCGTCTTCGCCCCAGGTTTTGATCAAACTTGCTTGGTTGTCTGTGGTCGCAAACACTTGAATCCGATGATTGCCCGCGTCGGCAACCCAAAGCTGATCTTTTTTGTCGATCGCGATCGCTTGAGGTCGCATAAACTGGCTGGATTCGGTGCCATGCGATCCTACTTGAAATTGAAACTGGCCACTTGGCGAAAAAACTTGGATTCGATCGTTCTCGCCATATTCGGCGATGTAAATTCGACCCTGTGAATCTTCGGCCACTTCGGTCAACATGCCAAATTCACCAGGCGCAATCCCTGCTTTGTTGACGATACAGCGATCGGTCAGCATTTCTCCGGTTGGGGTATAGGCCAGGGCCTGAAAATAATGAGTGTCCGCAACCCAGATCGTTCCGTCTCGCCCGACCGCCAATCCCGTGGGACGGCCATTGGTAACCGCAGGTGTGTTCCAATGTCGCAAGTATTTTCCATCGGGATGGAATACCTGAATGCGACCGGTCATATCCACGATGTAAATTTCGTCATTGGCGTCGATCGCGATGGCCCTGGGTTTCTGAAATCGCCCGGGTCCGTATCCGTGGGAACCGTAAACGATGTCCGCTTTGGATCCCGTTGGCCCTGGATGGATACACCCAGGCAGAGTCGAAACCAAGGCGGCACCCGCCAATGTCAAACCGCTTTGCAACCATTGCCGGCGCTGTTGAAATCGCTGTTGAAATCGCTGATCCAGTTGCTTAGACATTGTATTTTATCGACTTAAGTAGCGTGCTGTAAATTAAAGTCGTAGTGAATCTTGTTAAAGATCCTTCCACTGAGGATCTGTAACAAGATCCGCTACACGTTCGGACAGTTATTTTCCGGACGCTGCTTATTTGCCAAAGATTCGTTTCGCTGGCCCAAAACCGGTACGATCCAGTGGCCTGCCCTTCAGGAACCTTAACGATGGACGCAGGTCAGTCTCAGAGCGACCCAAGACCGGATTATCCTAACTTTTCAAACCGATTGACGCAAACCTTTTGCCCAACCTAACGTCGGCTATTGGCCGTTCGCCCATTGCAAATTGGCTATGACAATGTGGCTATGACAATGTGCCTATGACAATGTGGCTATGACAATGTGGCTATGACAATGTGGCTATGACAATGTGGCTATAAATCGCACGTGGGAATTTTCGAGGCTCCGACGGTCGGCCAGCAGCGCCGGGCCCGAGCGGCAAAGTCACTCCCGCAGTCTCGGGACCTAAAACTACCCCGAAAAAGGCTCGCACTGGACCGGTCCGCTCCTGATTCAGGTTTCAACAGGGACCACCGCCCAGGAATCTTGCCACATGGCTGGAGAAGACCAAAGATTGGGGTAACAAATTGTCACTCGATTCACCATAATTGGGCGAACAATCCCATTTGCGTTTCAACTGGTTGCGACCTACAGTGCCAAAGGCCGGGGATTGGCTGCCCACATGGGACTGGATGCCTGCCCGTAGACTTGATGCGCTGGCAGGCACCCCACTGCGCTTCCAAGACCCGCTTCCTGCTAACTCTAGTTTTTACAAGCGAATCAGTAATGCAAATCACCAAAGCCGTCATCACCGCTGCCGGCAAGGACCAAACTCATCTACCCCTTCAGACCGTTGTCGATCATTCGGGTAACAGTGGAAACGCTTTGGAATTGGTACTGGATGAAATCACTTCTGCTGGCATCGACGACATCGCCATCATTGTTAGCCCTGGGCAGGCCGAACGATACCAAGCGGCGGCCGGTCAGCACGCGTCGCGTCTGGTTTTCTTCCCGCAGGACAATCCCAAAGGATACGGCGATGCGATTTTGCGAGCCAAAGAATTCACCGGCAACGATGCGTTTTTGCATCTGGTCAGCGATCACCTGTATGTCAGTCACGGGAAAACCAGCTGTGCCGCTCAATTGATCGAAGTCGCCAAACGCGAATCTTGCAGCGTTTCCGCGATCCAACCCACTCGCGAAAGCAAGTTAATTTACTACGGAGCAGTCGGCGGTGTGCCCGTCCCGCAGAATCCAAACCTGTATCAAGTTAGCACCGTTCTAGAGAAGCCAACACCGACGGTTGCCGAACAGTCGCTAATTGTTGCCGGCCAGCGTAGCGGACATTACTTGTGCTTGTTCGGTATGCACGTCTTGACGCCTGGGATCATGAATCTTTTGCAGGCCCAAGTAGCGGCGTGCGAAAATGGTAAAGTCAACTTGTCGGACTCACTAAATCAATTGGCCCAGCAAGAACGATATTTGGCGTTCAAAGTCAACGGAGAACGTTACAACATCGGTGAGAAGTACGGCTTGCTGATTGCCCAAATGGCGATCGCGCTTTCGGGGCCAGATCGGGATCGCATTCTGGTGGAAACGATCGAACTGCTGGCCAAACACTAAGAAGGCATCAACCGACCGTGTGCAATTCAAATCCTAAGAACTGCCACGTACAAGATGCACAACGTTTTACCGTTCTTTAAAGCCTCAAGCGGCTGGCAACGATTTCGCCTCAAAGCGACCTTGTCTTTAAAAAAACATTTCACTTAGCACCGTTGCAAGGTCTGCCTTCGCCATGCCTGATTTGATCGATATCATTTGTTCTAACGATCCTGCGATTCGCGATACATCGCTAGATTCTCAGTGCTGTGATTTGACCGCGGATCAACTGTCGACTCAGTGCCAGCGGTTGGACCGGTTTCGGCGATCCAGCGACAATTTGTACCAGCGAGTTCGGGCTCTGTTTTTCCTGTACGCCATCCATCGTTTCCATTTGCCGCCCAAGTTGGTGGGCCGAGAATCAGGTCGAATTCCATTCACGGGTTACGAAAATCTGCTGGGGCGCCGGTTCAATGAAGCAATCGATGAATTCCTGAACGCAGAAAAACAGGCGGGACCTAGCATTACAATGTCCAGCGCGTTGGCGACGGCTTACCATCGCCTGGCATTTCAAACGTTAGCCGATCAAGTGCGACGGAGTGTTAGGACCGTTCGCGGTAATCAGTGGATGTTCCGCACCGGAAATCCACGCGACTTGCCACTGCGGATTCGACCTGAAATGTTGCAGCTGGGCAAAGATGGCCAGTTTCCAATTTTACGTGAACGCACTGCCGTTCGTATGGACTTTTCGCACAGCGGTTGGAGCGATATTTTCTTCTTGGGAATGGATTATCCCGAGGGCGCCCTGGTGATCAACGCGTCGATCAATTTGGCAGTTGAAGGTCGGCATGATAAGCCACAACCACCGATCGATTGTAGCATCCGAGTGATCGATCAACCGATCTTGCGATTGGTCAGTGTCGATTTAGATTCCGTGGCGGAGATCAAACAAATTAGCGAAGTTTTCGACTTCGCCCGTGATTACCTTGGCCTATTGAAGGCGGCTGTGATCGCAGCAGGATTAGTCCCCGCGGGTCTGGAGGGGCATGAAGCAGGAATTGAATCCATTTTGCGACCATTGGTCGGACCTGGGTACGGGTTGGAAATTGTGAGCCGAGTCAACGATATCCCCAAAGGATCGCGTCTGGCGGTGTCCACCAATTTGTTAGGCGGCTTGATTTCGATGTGCATGCGAGCCACCGGGCAGGTGTCACAATTGACCGGTAGTTTAGCAGAAGCCGATCGCAGAATCGTCGCCGCTAGGGCAATTTTGGGCGAATGGATTGGCGGATCAGGTGGCGGTTGGCAAGATTCTGGCGGCGTTTGGCCAGGCATTAAGTTGATTAGTGGCACCACAGCCGAAGAGGGCGATCCCGAATTCGGGATCAGCGTTGGACGCCTGTTGCCCAAGCATCACGTATTTGAAAAAGATGAAATCTCGCCTGAAACTCGAAAACTGCTGCAAAAGAGTTTGGTGTTGGTGCATGGCGGAATGGCCCAAAATGTCGGCCCGATCCTGGAAATGGTAACCGAAAAATACTTATTGCGTAGCGAAACCGAATGGAAGGCACGCGGCCAAGCCATCGAAATCTTACAACAAATCAGCCAACACTTGCAGGACGGCGATATTCAAGCCATCGGAAAAGCGACCCATCGAAACTTCGCTCAACCGCTACAAGAGATCATCCCCTGGTGCACAAACTGCTACACCGAAACGTTGATCGAAAACTGTCGCAAGCAGTACGGTGACGATTTTTGGGGATTCTGGATGCTCGGCGGTATGGCTGGCGGCGGCATGGGATTCATTTTTGCGCCCCATTGCAAAGACCAGGCTCGAACTTGGCTGCTGGAAATGATGGTTCAGACCAAACGCAAAATGGAAAATGCGTTACCCTTCGCGATGGACCCAGTGGTCTACGATTTTGAAATCAATGACGACGGAACCAAAGCGGAATTTTCCGAAGATAGCAGCCTGCCCAAGGGATACTACCCCATTATGGTGCCACGTTGGTTAAGACAAGATGCTCAAGCTTTGTCACCACAGACCCAGAAGGAACTGGAACGGGTTGGCAGTCTTTGCAGGGCTAAAGATTCCCAATTGGCCAGCGATCTGATCAGTAAAATTCTGCCCGGCCAAGCGGCCACCAGCGCGACCGATAAATCCTTGCAACGCCTGTTGATTGACAACGGATTCGACCCTATTGCTCACCAACAAATTCGCGAAGACATGGTTTCGGGTCGGTTAGGTTTGGCTCAGAACCGCCTACCTGCGACGGCCAATATTCAAGACGTTCTGCCGTCGGACGTGGTCGACAGTCGATCAGGCGTGGATGCAAAAACCGTTCAGTTGGGGAAGCAGGCGATCGGTGCGGGCGAAGTCGCGGTTCTGACCTTAGCGGCGGGTGTTGGTAGCCGCTGGACTCAAGGCGCAGGTGTGGTCAAAGCGTTGCATCCCTTTTGTCGCATGGCAGAAAAACACCGCACATTCTTGGAATTGCATCTGGCCAAGAGTCGCAAGGTAGGCAAAGAATTTGGGCATTTCCCCACGCATGTATTCACGACTGGGTACCTGACAGAGAAGCCAATTCATGCAGCAGTGCAAGAGATGCTTTCGGCGGGTGACTATCCAGGACACGCGTTGATTTCTCCCGGAAAATCCGTTGGTTTGCGGATGATTCCGACGATCCGCGACTTCCACTTCGCATGGGACGAAATGCCGCAACAAATCCTGGATCACCAACAAGAGAAGGTCCGTCAAAGTTTGCGAACCGCGTTGATCGGTTGGGCGGCGCAGGCTGGCGAAGCGGCCGATTACACAGACAACTTGCCGATGCAATGCATGCACCCGGTGGGACATTGGTACGAGGTCCCCAACCTGCTTCGCAACGGAGTCCTGAGAGATTTATTGCAACGACAGCCCCAGTTAAAATATCTACTTTTGCACAATGTGGACACATTAGGCGCCACCGTCGATCCAGGACTTTTGGGATTGCATATCTCGGCAAATGCGGACCTGTCGTTTGAAGTGATTTCCCGTCGCTTGGAAGATCGCGGAGGCGGGCTGGCTCGGGTTGACGGACGAGTGCGTCTGGTCGAAGGCTTGGCGATGCCCAACGAAGAAGATGAATTCTCGTTGACCTACTACAATTCGATGACCACTTGGATCAACATCGACAAACTATTGGCCGCGTTTGGCTTGTACCGCAGTCAATTAGATGACAGCAAACTGATCGATTCAGCGGTCCGAAAGTTAGGACGGCGTTTGCCGACTTATGTGACCCTAAAAGATGTTAAAAAGCGTTGGGGAAATGGGCAAGAAGACGTTTTCCCCGTCGCTCAATTTGAAAAACTGTGGGGTGACATGACGGCGTTGCCAGAATTAAATTGCCAATTCTTAGTCGTCCCAACCCTTCGTGGGCAACAGCTAAAAGAGCAAGCTCAACTGGACGGTTGGTTACGCGATGGCAGCGCTGCCGCCATTGAAGCAATGACACTGTTTCAGGACTAAACCAAAGGTAATGCAGTTGAGGACGCGAACTTGCGTGCTGAAATCCTGGTCAATTGACTAGCGATTAGAGACTTCCAGGCAGTTGGCACCCTGAACTTCCACGCTCCAACAGTGGCCGACCCCAAGCGGTTTCGCTCCCAAGCGGTTTTGCTCCAGGACAGCCTTTAGAGCAGGTTCAATGCATAATCAACAACAGGTTCGATTGAAAGTGACGAATTCAAATCAAACGCCAATCGTTGCAAAGTCCGCACGATCATCACTGGCTATCAAGACGCTTCGCAGGTTCGCTTTCTTGCTGCTGATTTCAGTGACGACAATTTACCTTTGCCTGTGCCTGGCACTGGTAGGAATGGAAAGTCGGTTGGTATTCCCTGCGGCTTATACCGACGATGTTGTTGAACGAATCAACACTCCAACCCAACCTGCCGGTGGGATGGTTCAAATTTCCACCGTTGAATATTGCTGTGCCGATGACGAACCCTTGGCCGGTCGACTGTGCCTGAGACAGAATGCATCGCGTATCGTTTTGTTTTTCCATGGCAACGGTACAAAAGCGGCCGGGCAAGACCGAATGATTCAAAATCTAAGTGACGCCTTGGACGCTCACGTGTTGGCAGCGGAATATCGAGGATTCGCTGCTGGCGATTCAAGGACTCCGTCAGAAACCGGCTTGGTCGCTGATGGCATTGCCGCCTGTGACTTATTGTGCGAAAAATTTTCCGTGCAGCCCGATGAAATTATCGTCTACGGTCGGTCCATCGGAGGCGGCGTCGCGTGTGCGGTAGCGGCAGACCGAGGAGCCAAGACGCTGATTCTTGAGCGAACCTTTGCGCGACTGGTTGACATCCCCGCTGAAACTTACTGGTATATTCCGATTCGAATTTTGATGCACAACCCGTTTGATTCCCTCCAACGACTGCAAAAGTATAGCGGCCCTCTGCTGCTGATTCACGGCCAAAACGATCAATTGATACCGGTAGAACATGCCAAGGATTTGCATCAACAGGCGGTGTCTACCAAGAAAGAACTGCTGATCTTGTCCAACCTTGGTCATAATGACAGGTTGCCAAGTTCAGTATTCGATTTCATCCGCATGTATCTCTGAAAACGGCATGCACCGTTAAACAAAGCTGGCAATTTCTAAATCACGCTTGTCTCAGCCCCGACATCCCCGTGGAAAAAGCTACCCACACCGGCAGCGAATCACGCCTCGCAAACCACCCAAGTTCCCCATTCGCTCATCTCTTTGCCCACAACGTTGAGCAACACAACGCGAATCGCGAACAATGGGTTTTTCAAGATCCCATCAAATCTATAGACTGAGTGCAGATCATTCGCCCGCTGCCAGCAAAGTTCCGATTCCGCAAGTGCATCAGGACCTTGGAACCCCTAGGTCGGCCAGCGTTTACCGCTTGCCAGCACCTGTTGGTAGTATTGGTTTGGGGGGGAATGATTTTGGGTTGCGATCGAATTTAGTGTCAATGGATTGGGAAACGATGAGTCTTTGGAAACTATTTTTAGCCTCACAATTTGCGAGAAAACGCACCCTTTGGATCGCTTGCGTCATCAGTGGTGTGACTGGCGGGTCTAATCTTTTGGGCCTAACAGGAAGCTTGTTTGCCCAAGACGAAAAGCTGAAGCAGGCACTCGCTTACCGACCGACCCAGGCGGATGTCGACTATGAGAAGCCTGACGATTCGACCGAAGGCATCGTTTTAGAAAACGCCTCCTTGATCAAACAAGTCGGCTTCATCGTCCGCGATTCCAACCAACGGATGTTGCGACGTTTCGTAGACACGGACAACGACCGCAAGATTGATACTTGGGCCTATTATAACCAGGGCATCGAAGTTTACCGCGACATTGATACCGACGCCGATTCCAAGCCTGATCAGTTTCAATGGATGGGTCCGTCGGGCACCCGACTGGGATTGGCTCTGAAACAAGATCGCATCATCGACAAATGGTCCAGAATTTCCGCTCAGGAAGCGACCCAGCAAGCGGTTGAAGCGTTGAAAAGCAAGAACCAAACAGCCATGCAGTCGCTTTTATTAACCCAGGAAGAATTGAAGGGACTGGACCTGGAACCCGAAATTTCAAACCGTGTCGAAGCCCGACTTAAGCTGACATTAGAAAATCTAGGCGAGCAGCTAAAGGCGACAAACCTGCCTGACACCGTAGAGTGGTTACACTTTGGGGCTTCGTATCCAGGTTCAATTTCCAGTTCAAAGTCGAACGTCATCGAGGTTTATGATAACGTTTCGGCCATCATTGAAAACGGTGAAGAAAATCAGCAATTGCTGGTCGGTTCGATGATTCGCGTCGGCGATGCTTGGCGGTTGATCGATATGCCGTCGGTTGCCAATCGCGACGAAGTCCCCATCGTGGGCGGCATTTTCTTTCAAACCGCCGCTCTGAATACAATCGCAATGAACCAAACCCCGGGTTCAACCACAGATGGTTTGGATTCCGAACTATTGAACGATTACCAAGATGCCGAGAATGCGTTTCGCGAGAAAGCGGACACGCTGATGGGCGAAAAACTATCGCCGCTGCATGCCAATCGGTCAAAAGCCTTGGTCAAGATTGCCTTGGCTTCGTCGGGGGAAGATCGCGAAAACTGGGTCAAACAATACGCCGATGTGGTTAGTTCTTCCTATCAGGCGGGTGAATACCCTGACGGCCTTATCGACCTGGAGACCCAGGTTTCCGCAATGCAAAAAGCGTCGTTCGAACCGAAATTGGTTTCGTACGTCAAGTATCGAATGTTGAATGCCTGGTACAGTCGTGCGGCAGAAAAAACCGAGGACTTGGAAGACATCCAAGATCAATGGCGGAAGAAATTGAACGAATTTGTAACCGACTTCCCAGCCAGCAATTTGGCGCCTGAGGCCTTATTCCAATTGGCGAACATCGACGATTACTTGGGTGATTCGGCATCGGCAGAGAAACTTTACCGTCGCATCTTGGCAGACTTTCCTTCGGCCACTCAGGCGGCTCGAGCCCGGGGTGCGGTCACTCGTCTGACTTGCGAAGGCAAAACGATCTCCCTGGAAGGGTCGACGATCAACAATCAGAGTTTTCAACTGAGTCGACTCAAGGGCAAGACCGTCTTGATCCACTACTGGGCAACCTGGTGTGGTCCTTGCAAGGCGGAATTTGAAGACATGAAAGCGATGTACACCAAGTACAAGAGTGACGGCTTTGAAATTGTCAGCATCAGTTTGGATGAATCGCGAAATGATCTAGTAAAATATCTCAAAGAAACCGACAACCTTCCTTGGCTGCATTTGTACGCCGAAGGTGGCTTGGAAGAAAGTCCGCTGGCGGCGCAACTGGGCGTAATCGCACTTCCCACAATGATCCTGGTCGGTGCCGACGGAAACGTGACTGCCCGAGGCGTCAGTTTGCAGCAGGTGGAACGTGAACTGCGAAAGCTAAAACGCTAGTCTCGACGGTTCAAACGGGGGCTGGGGCGATCAACGCACCAATACAACGCACCAATACAACGCTCGAAAACACTGCTGGAAAAATAAGTTCCATTCACCCGATTGCACTCATCGCCGGTCGGGCCAAGTTTATGCTAAACTAGGATGGCGGTTTGATGTCAACCGTCGCGTTTTTTGTGCGCCCATAGCGCCCGCTCATTCTTATTACTGAACGTTTCGTTTGCTTTTAGGCACTTGGAACGTCCTTCTTGAAGGTAATTCCGCCGTGAGTCAAGTGAATCCAGCGACACCCTTAGCCAGCAAAAATCAAGAACCCAATGGTTCATCCAAACCCGACCAAAATGTTTGGATTGGTTTTGATCTTGGCGGGACCAAGATGATGGCCGTTGTATTTGACGACAACATGAACGTCTTGGGTCGGGAACGAAAGAAGACCAAAGGTTTCGAGGGAACGGACGCCGGTTTGAAACGAATCCATGCGGTGATTCAAGGTGCAATCGAAGATGCCAAAGTCAAGAAGACTCAGATTCGCGGCATTGGCATTGGTTGCCCTGGCCCACTGGACCTAAAGAAGGGTCTGATACGCGAAGCCCCAAATTTAGGCTGGACCAATGTACCGATTCGAAAGTCGTTGGAAGATGAATTCAAATGCCCAGCGGTAATCATGAACGACGTGGACGCAGGTGTTTTTGGCGAATGGTCGGCCGGCGCCGGCAAAGGCGCCAGGTGCTTGGTCGGCATCTTCCCTGGAACCGGCATTGGTGGCGGCTGCGTTTATAAAGGCGAAATCTTTCAAGGTGCAAATCACACTTGCATGGAAATTGGCCACATCCCGATAGTCAGCGACAGTCTGCCCGACGGTTGTGGCAATGTTGGGACTCTAGAAGCGGTCGGAAGTCGCTTATCAATCGCCGCCGGCGCGGCTCAAGCGGCTTATCGTGGCCAGGCGCCTTGGCTGATGGCAAAAGCAGGTGCTGACATTACAGAAATTCGCTCCGGTATGCTGAAGTCTGCCGTCGAGAACGGTGACAAAGCGATCGAGAAACTGGTTGTGCGGGCAGCCGAGTATCTGGCATTGGGAATTGTAACGATGGTCCACTTGCTTAGTCCCGAAAAAATTGTCATCGGCGGTGGACTTGCTGAGGCCTTTCCCGATCTACTTGTCAAGAATGCCGAGAAGTTTGCGAAGAAACGAGTGATGCCGGCATACGTGGATTCGTTCGACGTGGTCAACGCCAAATTAGGTGATGACAGCGGCGTACGCGGAGCCGCTGGCTGGGCGAAAAAAATGATCTTGGAAGCACATCAAACCAGGTAAGTATATTAAACCAGGTAAACAAATCAGGCCACGTTTAGAAAATCGATGCGCACAAAAACGTAAACGATCATCCAAGCGCCGGCCAAGCTGGATTGAGTAAACCTGGCAAACGATCTGAGCTTTTTCTGCGAAGATCTGTCATTGGTTGCGTGTCAAAAATTTTAGTCTTTTACAATTTAAGGACAAGCCAAATGAGTCAATCGCCTTACAATTTTCCTAAATCCGACCTAGCCGGCTATGGAACGGGGGGTTCCCAAAATCCTATGATGCCCACCGGCAGTTTGTCACCGCTAATCCAGAACGCTGGCTGGATCAAGCTGGTTGGCGGAGTCATTTTAGTTCAGGGCATCCTGATCTGCTTGACAATCTTTGGTGCCGTAGTGGGTTGGTTGCCGGTATGGATTGGAATGTGTTACTTCCAGGCAGGTTCGGCCTTCGAGAAATTGAAAGCGGGACCAAACCCACAGTTAGAATTCGAAGGCGTGTCGAAACTGGCTTTGGCGATCAAAATACAAGCGGTGTTGACGCTTATCGGGCTCATCTTTTCCTGCATCGCGATGGCATTCTGGCTCTTCACCGTCATTGCACTCTTCAGTGCAGCTGCCGCCGGCGCCAGGTAGAAATCGCAGCCGCACCCAATTGATCCTGCCGCGTTTTATTGCGAGGGGATTCAAGCAAGCGATTATTCGACGACCGATGCCGTTCCAAAGCGGCATCGGTTTTTTCGTGCGCCAAGATCATTCATCCATGGCAACCTCAGATCAATGACCGCATCACTTGAACGAGTTAGATTTCAACCAGCCCTAGGATTCGCCCCTGAAGTATCCAAACGAAACACCACTGAATCGACAAACTTGAAAAGCCACCCAACCAGGCCGGGCGAGCTCTTCAAATAAGTGACGTTCCATCTGCGTCAACGTTGGCTAAGGGCTGAAAATCTTTTCGGTGGCAAGGCAATCTGGCTTTGCGGCCGGCAGAGCGTTCTGTGTTTCAGCCGGAGTGGGATCGCAAGCGATTAACGGCGGAGGACTTGATCCATGGACCGCTGCCCGGCATTTTGCTCAAGCGATTGGATTGCCCTACGATTTCCCAAAGAATTGTCCAGCCTGGGAAATCGGTCGAGAATCCGATGGGGCTAACGCGGATGGGCAGAAGGGACGCTTAATTTACCGCAATGGCAGGCCCAGCCGTAGAAAAACCCCCTACTTTTGCTGTTCCGAACAACCGTTCAATTTCCGACGAATCATGGCATTCTTGTTTATTGGTGATTTGCTACGCTCGCGGAGTGCACTTATACTAAGCCGACCCGGAGCGCAGCTGGACGTCCGAAAAAAACCCGATAGCGGCTTGGTCGATGGCAAGCGACCTATTTCGGCGGCAGGATTTTTCTTTGGGTCTGTGGAAGCGGTGTGAACTGGAGTGGCTAAGCGTGGCAGGAACCGTTTGGGTTCAGCCGGCGTAGTTGGTAGAATCGTTTTGGATCAAACTGGCTTTGCTTGAGGCGGAACCAGCGTTGGTTGATCAAGTAAATAAGGAATACAAACATGGGTGAATCGATGAATCGTCGTAATTTTCTGCAGGCAACCTCGGCAATGGCAGCCGTTGGCGCCGCAACTTTAGCTGTTCCGAACCTGGCTTCAGCGGCAAGCACCCGAATCGGCGGCAGTCGTGACCCGATGTTCAAAATCTCCATTGCTCAATGGTCGCTTCACAAGACCTTGTTCGCCAAGAAGATGGACAATTTAGACTTTGCCAAGACCGCCAAGGAAGAATTTGGCATCGAAGCGGTTGAATACGTGAACCAATTTTTTAAGGATAAAGCCGGAGACGAAGGCTATTTGGCTGACATGAAGAAACGTGCGGCTGACCACGGCGTGACTTCGTTGTTGATTATGGTCGACGGTGAAGGCGCTTTGGGAGATGCTAGTCTGACGCAACGAAACCAAGCTGTGGCCAACCACCATCAATGGGTTGACGCGGCCAAGACACTGGGCTGTCACAGCATCCGAGTCAACGCATCAAGCAGTGGCAGTTACGAAGATCAAGTTCACCGCGCCGCCGACGGCCTAAGAGCCCTTAGCGAATACGCCAAGCCGATGGGTCTAAACGTCATTGTTGAAAATCACGGTGGCCTCAGCAGCAACGGAAAATGGCTGGCCAGTGTGATCACCAAAGTTGAAATGGACAACTGTGGAACGTTACCTGACTTTGGCAATTTCAATTTGGGCAATGGACAATGGTACGATCGTTATCAAGGTGTCAAAGAACTGATGCCATTTGCCAAGGCTGTTTCGGCCAAGACCAATGATTTTAATGAAGCCGGCGACGAGACCAACACCGACTACACCAAGATGATGAAAATTGTCATGGAAGCGGGTTACCGTGGTTACGTCGGCATCGAATACGAAGGATCCAAATTGAGCGAAGCTGACGGTATCAAAGCAACCAAAGCTTTGTTAGAGAAAGTTTTTGCCGAAGTGGCCACTTAAAAATAGAAAATTTTGGCCGGTGACCTGCCTGGACTCAACCGGTGGATGCCAGCACGATTGGCCGATCAATTCGCCAATTGCTAACTGACACCCCACCTCCAACTGGCCACCTCCAACTGGCCTGCTCCAACTGGCCTGCTCCAACTGGCCACCTCCAACTGGCCTGCTCCAACTGGCCTGCCACTTTCGACAGAATCTAAAACGAAATCGACCAACGCCAACACGCTAGTGTTGGCGTTTTTTATTTCTTGAAAGTTTCCCTTTCAAACGAACTAGACACCTTGTAAATAAGAGAAAGTGCTATCGCCTAAAATTTAAGCACGTAATTTGCGAGCGGATTTTTCAAGCAGGCCTGCCCATTTTCTAAGCACGAACGAAAAGTGATTGCAAACTATTGCTATCACAGCACTTACGACTCTTGTTTGACAGCCTTCGCATCATTAACGCAGAACCGCCGCAGGTCAGTCAGCGTACTAACCGCTCCTGCTTGATGATCCAATTCCCTGTTTGAAAGGAGTCCGGGACATGTCAAATGAGACCATGAGCCCTATTAGTTTTGAAACTCGTTGCCAACGCGTCCTACAGTTTGCACGGGACCTTTATCGCCAGTCTCCCGACTGGGTTCGCTTTTTCCGTGAAGTTGTAGGCGTGGACGGAGCCGCCAGGAAGGTATTCACCACCCAGCAAGAGTACATCGCTTTCGAGCGTTCGGATGCGTTTCACACTATTCAACGAATGGTCAACGCGTTACGCAACAATAAGTCGACCAGCAACAGCAATCACGAACCCACTCGAGTGATCACGGTCCGCTTGCCCGAAAGCTTGCACGAAGCTTTGAAGGCTGAAGCGAACGACCACAGCACCAGCATGAACAAACTGTGCATTGCGAAACTGTTGCAAGTCCTGGACGAAGACGAAGCGGCCCAGCGTGCTCGGTCGGTGGCCCAATCGGCGGCAATCGCTCAGGCGGCAGCCAATCGTACGACCGCTCCGGTAGCCCCAGCCAACACTCGGTTCGACGCGTCGACCATGAGTGCCAGCCGGCCCGTCGCTCCGACCCCGACTTACTCGTCGGCCAGTTCCTCCCCCGGTTCTCCAGCCACCAACTCGCCGTTGACTGGCAATCCGATGTCGTCGTCTCCGCTTTCGCCGCAATCATCGCCCAGCACTGCCCAGACCTCGACCCCTCCGTATCGCCCCAGCACTGACCGGTTCTAAAGCTTTGGCGATAGGTTCTTCAGGTGCTGGCCAAACCCCAGCACTGGGTGACGGTGATCTTGGCGAATGACTCCTGCCAGCATTTGTGTCGCCTGGAAAGTTGCTCAAAGCCGCGACGGCGGTTTTGGGCTTACAATCTAAATTAGAAAAACAGGCACAGCGAGTGAATGGATTTACTCGCCGACTTGCCTTGGCTTGCCGGAATCCGGCAGTCAGGACTAGGCAACCACCGCCGATAGATTCTTCCCTTGCCTTGACAATGACCCAATCCCAGCAAGAAACGCACAGGATTGACACTGACACCGAGTGCTCCAAGCCATCGCCCACCTTTCAATGCGGGCCCTGTTCATCAAAAGCCCACCAGTCGTCGGATCCCACAAAACCCAAGGGCCTGCTCGGTTACGCTAACAACGAAGTCCAGAATCTATTTCGGGACCGTTTCCGAAGATCGGCAACCTGGCCGTAGGTCGGGTTGGTCGTTGATCGGCTAGTCAGCACCTTGGTTGGCTAGTCAGCACCTTGATTGGCTAGTCAGCACCTTGATCGGCTAGTCAGCACCTTGGTTGGCTAGTCAGCACCTTGATCGGCTAGTCAGCACCTTGATCGGCTAGTCAGCACCTTGGTTGGCTAGTCAGCACCTTGGTTGGAAAGTTGGCGTCTGGGTAAACTGCACGTCCAGTGGCTGGTCAAATTCCGAAGCCGGATCGTAGGGGCGGGCAACTGCTCTGCAGCCACACCCATTTCATCGCAAAACGTGCGATTTATTGACCTCGCGGCCTTCGAAAAAGTCGGGCAAACGGTTATCTTTTAGTCCGGGGTAGCGGCCCTGGGATCGCTGTTGGGAACAACCGTCCGGCCGCAGCCTGAAAGAACGCTACCGACCACTTAGGCACCCCGATCGCCTAGGCACCCCGATCGCCTAGGCACCCCGATCGCCTAGGTAACCCGATCGCCTAGGTAACCCGATCGCCTAGGTAACCCGATCGCCTAGGTCCAATGGGGCTTGAAACTTCGGGCAGCCGGGCTGGAACTTCGGGCTTGGGATCACGGATCTTCAGCGTTAGGCCTTTCAGCGTTTGGCTTTTGGTTTTTCTTCCTATGATGACTCGTTGCGAATTTATATGACTAAGAAATTATATATCGAGACCGTGGGCTGCCAGATGAACATGCTGGACAGCGAAATGGTGGTCGCCAGCCTTCGCCGCGAAGGTTACGAATTGACCGATTCGCCCAAGGATGCTGACACGGTCCTGTTCAACACTTGCAGCGTTCGCCAACACGCGGAAGACAAAATCTACAGCGCGCTAGGTCGCTTGCGTCAACACAAGTTGAAAAACCCCAACCAAATTGTCGGTGTGATGGGCTGTATGGCTCAGAAGGATCAACAATTAATTTTCCAACGTGCGCCTTACGTGGATTTCATTGTCGGACCGGGGCAACTTCGCCAGGTGCCTGAATTGATCAAGAAGTCCCAGGCTAAACCCGGCCAGTACTCGGCCCTTAGCAAAGAACGCACTGACGGTTCGACCGAGGTGATCAAACGCAGCCACGAAACGTTCGACCCACTGCGCGACCCCAGCATGCGGCCCACCCCGTTCCAAGCATTCTTGAGAATTCAGATCGGCTGCGACAAATTCTGCACCTATTGTATTGTGCCGATGACTCGTGGGCCTGAACAAGGTCGCGACCCGAACATCATTTACGAAGAAGCGAAACTTCTGGCCGAACAAGGCGCTAAAGAAATTACTTTGCTGGGCCAAACGGTCAACAGCTATAAGTATGTCGACGGAGATAAGACGACTCGGCTTAGCGATCTACTTTACCGACTGCACGACATCGAGGGACTGGGGCGAATCAAGTTCGTGACCAGCTACCCCAAAGACATGACTGAAGATTTGTTGATTGCAATACGGGACTTGCCCAAGGCGTCACATTATCTGCACGTCCCAGTCCAAAGTGGCAGCAACGATGTGCTGAAGCGAATGAAACGAGGGTATACGGTCGAAGATTATCGCGAGATGATGGCCAGGATCAATCACTTCCTGCCGGACGCTTCGGTTAGCAGTGACTTCATCGTTGGCTTCAGCGGCGAAACCGAAGCAGAGTTCCAAATGACTTGCGATATTGTTCGCGAGTGCCGGTTCAAGAATAGCTTTATTTTCAAGTACAGTGAACGTCCAGGCACGGTCGGCGCCAAACGCTTACCCGACGACGTATCCGAAGAGATCAAGAAACGTCGCAACAACGAATTGCTGGCGATTCAAAATCAGATCAGTGAAGAAGACAACCATGCGTTCCTGGGGCAACATGTCGAAGTCCTTGTCGAAGGCCCCAGCATATGGGACGGTAAAGGCAAGTCCAAAACTTCGACCAGCCCCGAAAGTGGCGACCTGTTGCAATTGACCGGTCGAACCATGTGCGATCGCATCGTCGTCTTCCAGGGCAACAAGCGATTGGTCGGCCAATTTGTGAAGATCGGAATTTACGAAGTTTCGCCGTTCACTTTAATTGGAACGATTTTGACCGAACACCAAACGCCGACTCTGATGCAATTGACCACGTAAAACGGTCGACTAGGGCCGCGGCCAAGGTTCCATGGAAATACTTGCGGTTACAAATAAATACGCCGCTTTTTCGCAAACCGTACATCTCATCAACTTAGCAAAACGTAATTGAATATGAAAACTTTGATTCTGCGCGGCCCAGGGACCAATTGTGCTAACGAAACGGCTTACGCGTTCCAATTGGCTGGTAGCCAAACCCAAACCGTTCATATCAACCAATTGTTAGAAACGCCAAAGATGTTGGCAGACTTTCAAACCCTTTGCGTTCCCGGCGGGTTCAGCTACGGCGACGACCTGGGTGCCGGCCGAGTGATGGGGTACCAAATGGAACAGCAACTGGGCGACCATTTGCAACAGTTTCGAGACGACGGAAAGTTGATCTTAGGCATCTGTAACGGTTTCCAAGTGCTGCTCAGCTGCGGATTGCTGGTGGCACCCAACTCCGATGGTACGCGACGGGCTGCGTTAACCTTAAACGACGGTGGCCAATTCTTGGTTCGCTGGGTTTACTTGAAAACCGTCGGAAGCAACAGCGTCTTCCTGAAGGGAATTCAACGGATGGCGATTCCCATGGCCCATGCGGAAGGAAAATTTGTCACCGATTCCAAGCAAACGACCCAATCGCTGTTGGACCAAGATCAACTGTCCTTGCGCTACGATGCACCACAGGCGGGTGAACCTTCGCTGGGCGAACTTCCGACCAATCCTAACGGTTCAACGCTGGATGTTGCAGGAATTTGCGACCCGACCGGACGTGTGTTAGGCTTGATGCCTCACCCGGAACGACATATCACGCGTACGCACCATTTTCAATGGACGCGTCTGGCCCCCGATTACCCGACTGGTGATGGACTTGCTGTATTCAAAAATACGGTAGGATTCTTTGCTTAAACTGACCGGTTTCTGATTTGAAATTGGCGATACGTTAGACGATACGTTAGACGATACGTTAGACGATACGTTAGAAAGTGACTTACGTGGCAAATTTCAATCAGCCTTCGCCCGGTAAAAATCCGTTGACTGACCATCGCTCAGATTCCAGTGCCGCCGAATTAAAACCTGGAACAGAAGTAAAATCGAAAAAAGTAGACGCACCAAGGCGAGTTGCTCACGAAAAAGCGGACATCGAATATGGTGACACCGCCGAGGTTCTAGCGCCGCCCACCGGTTTTTTTCCCCGTCTAAAGTACTTAGGGCCTGGGATTATTGTCGCTGGATCGATTGTTGGGGCCGGCGAATTGATCGCGACCACATCGACGGGTGCGGTTGCCGGCTTTAGCTTGCTGTGGCTAATTATTATTGGCTGCGTGATCAAAGTCTTCGTGCAAGTGGAACTGGGAAAACATGCCGTGCTGACCGGAAAAGGCACGATGCAAATGCTTAGCGAGATGCCTGGCCCCGGATTCAAGGGCGCCAACTGGGCTCTGGCGTGTTGGTTTATCATGCTAATCTCAGGGATCGCGGCGTTAGGCGCGTTGTTAAACGGGGTCGGTCAGGCGATGGCAATCGCGGTGCCGCTGACCCAGAAGGGCAGGGTGCACAATCAACTGCAGCAGCACCAGACCCAGTTCCTACTGATTTCTAGAATGGCCGCCGGGATCCAAGAACCGATCGTGGACTCTGAAACGCCAAAACAGTACCCGCTGGCTCAACCGCTGGTTGATTTATGGAAAACCGAAATCCAAAGACTCTGCCAAACGGTAACTTCGATCTCCGAAGGTGGAATCGATGTCAAGTCCGACGTACAAAGCATTCAATCGCTGCTGGACAGTGACACCCGCTTGTTCCAACGGTCGTTGCTTCGAAAAACCGGTCAAATGATCGAGTTGGAAATCGACCAGTTGGCCAATACTAACAACGGCGATGCCGCGTTATTGGAAAGCCGAAAGGAATGGGTAGTTATTATACGATCGCAACTGGCTAACTTGGAAAACACCGCCAACAACCCAACGCAAACCGATAGCCAATCGTTATTGGCCTTAATCGATAAACTGCTTGCGTACCCCAGCAACGCAGCGATCAGCAAATCAGAGTCCAGCAGCGCGGGTCGCGATCAAGTCACCGCCAGCCCGCCGGCGGACAGTTTCCTGTGGTCGATGGCAATCGGCTTGGTGTCGTTGGTGTTGCTGTTGATTGGGCGTTTCCGCTTGTTAGAGTTAATTTCGCTGGTCTTGGTGGGCTTATTCACAGTCGCCACAATCGTTAACATTTTTCTACTGCAAAGCACCCAATGGCAGATCGATGGGGCGCAGATCGCTAGCGGATTAAAGTTCCAATTACCTGTCGACCAAGGTTTAGGCAAGTATGGACCGTTGGCAACGGCATTGATGACGTTTGGAATTATCGGAGTCGGCGCTGCGGAATTACTGGCGTACCCCTATTGGTGTTTAGAGAAAGGTTACGCTCGATTTACTGGCAAGCCAGATCGCTCTGACGCTTGGGCTTCACGCGCCGTCGGTTGGCTGCAGATTTTGCGACTGGACGCCTGGCTTAGCATGTTCGTCTACACGTTTTCGACAATTGTGTTTTACTTGCTGGGGGCGGCGGTTTTGCATTCATTGCGAATTATTCCCGAAGGTTCGGGCATGATCCAGTCGCTATCGGTGATGTTCGAACCGACAATGGGACCCACAGGGAAGGTCATCTTTTTGTGCGGTTCGGTCGCGGTGTTGTATTCCACATTCTTGGTCGCAACCGCCAGCCATTCAAAGACTGCGGCGGATGCCTTTCGAGTTGCCGGCTGGATTCCCAACAGTAAAAACAGCTTGACAATCGCCTATAAAGTTCTGTGTACTTTAATGACTTTTGTTGCGATTGCTTTGGTTTACGCGGCGTTGGATCCGAAATCGATTGTGTTGATTGGCGGGTTCTTCCAAGCACTGATGCTGCCCGTTCTGGCCGGGACCGCAATTTATTATCGTTACCAACGACAAGTCTTCGATCGTCGGTTGATGTCGTCAAAATTGTGGGACGCTTTTCTGTGGATCAGCTCCCTTGGCATGTTCTTCTGCGGTGGCGTTCTGCTGTGGAACCAACTTCGCAGCATGCTTAGCTAATGCCGGCGGGAATGCATTCGCGTTTTCAAGACACTCCACCCAACCAGCGGCACGATCAAGCGGTCTAGCGCCTACAACGACCCTGAACCTTGGCTAGAAGGCGCCCCATTGCTTAGCATCCCCATACTTCTGCCGCCATTTCTCTTGCCTGTCCAAGTCGATCTGTGCCGCCGGAATACCTGCCCAGCGCAGTGCGTGAACCCGCTTGAATAGAGGGCTGAGGGCTTGCGCTTTCGACCCAGTCGACTTCGGACAGCTTCTTGGTAGCGTCATCACGGCTTGAGCAAGCAATTTCCTGCCCAAAAACAGTCCATAAACCAATTCGAATCGTTGGGTGGGGTCGACTGTGACGCCAGCAAAGTGGGCGATTCTTGATGCTTTGTTCTAGCGGTATCGATTGTGCCGGCAACGACTTGAACGACTGGGCAACTATTCCAAAATCGAACTACCAGCTTCAGTAATCTCAACATAAGCTTTGAATGTGAAGCGATGACAGGCTCAAAGGGCGACGGTTGGAAAAGTTTAGCTAAGCGAATCAATTTCCGCTCCAGTGCCACGACTGTTGGACGTTACTTGGATAACCTCCTCAAACACGAAATTTTGGTAGCCAACATGCGAATCGAGTTCATCAACCCGTTCATTACCGGCCTTGTGACAACCTTCAATACGATGTTGGGTTGCGAATTGCGACACGGCGAAATCTCATTAAAAACATCGCACAAGCCGGCCTATGCAATTAGTGGAATTATCGGGTTGTCCGGGCGAGCGATTGGGACGGCGATTATCAGTTTTTCCGAACCGCTTGCCTTAAAAGCGGCATCAGTCTTGCTGATGGTGCCATGCGACGAAGTTGATGATGATGTGACAGACGCAATCGGCGAAATCGCAAACATCGTGGTCGGAAGCGCCAAGTCGAAATTAGAACCCTATCAAATGTCGATCAGTCTGCCAAGCGTGATGTTAGGGCAACATGCAATCCTAAAATTCCCGTCCAGCGTTCAACCGATTACCGTCCCATTCAGTTGTGCGTGGGGACACTTGAGTTTAGAAGTTGGCTTGGAAGTCGTCCAACCGTTGGAAGTTTAATTCAAATCGATGGGTCACCGCATCTCGTGGACGACGACCCGCGGGCGTCGTCCACAATTCATCTCTACTTTTGAATCACTCGCCTAGAAATTGTTAGCGCTGGTGCTCGAAGTGTGCACCGCAATCGGATTCCGCAGAGCCAATATCGGCCCAATATCTGGCCAAACGATAGGAGCGACTTACGCACAGCTTTTACGTGCGTGTCACTTCCCAGCACCTGGTAAACGCTTAACTTCTAATCTTTCAGGGCACCCGTGATTTTCGCGACACTCGCAACTTCCGTATCATCCACCGCAACTCGCTGCCAGCTGCGAAGTTTCTACGTTGCGAAGTTGCGAAGTTGCGAAGTCATCCCGTCACCCGGCTACCCAGCGATGACTACCCCGCGATTGTGCGAATGAAACAGGCTGCCAACTGCCGTACCGATACTGGCTTTTTGCACTCGTTTGGGCTTGTATGTTAGAAAATCGAGTTCGCCATATTTGGGCCCATAGTCGTCCTTTTGCTCAGGGCTTGCTTGATCAATAATCTAGTGACACCGCGTGGGTTTAGGGTTCCAACCGAAATAGCAGCCGCTTTCGCGTTGGCCGAACGGATAATCAACGGCCCGTTGCCACGGCCTGAACCGGTTTGGTGTAAACTGTATTTTCAATTGACGCCGCCCCTAACATTTGTCGCTGAAAACGGTAACGATGAATTCGCTGAACTTGCCTAGCCACGATCAATTAATCAATCGCGAAATGAGTTGGTTGGAATTTAACCAACGAGTCTTGAACGAAGCGATGAATCCTGAGAATCCTTTACTGGAACGGCTAAAATTCTTAGCGATCACAGGCGGAAACCTTGACGAATTCTTCATGGTCCGCATCGGCAGCCTGCACATCTTGATGGGGTCGGAACACGAACGCCCTGATGCCACCGGCATGATGCCCGACAAACAGTTAGAGGTTTCGGGCAAACGCATTCGTCAAATGATGGCCAAGCAGTATCAATGTCTCGACGAATTGTTAACCGAACTGTCGGCCAAGGGTATCCACACAGCCAAAGTCGATCAACTCAACCGCAAACAAATCGATTATCTCAAGGGCTGGTTTGAAAGCAACATCAGTTCAACGATCGGTCCATTGGCGGTCGAAGACCCCGAGAACTTTCCACTGTTGGTTGGCTCGGACCTGGCACTCTGCGTGCGCATTAAGGCCAATCGCGAAAGTCTGTTGGGCGGCATCGAAAACACGACCCTCAGTTCCATTTCCGCAACGAAGACCAATGCGATTCCGAATGCCCAACCGGTCGACCGAACCGAACGGTTTGTTGTCATTCCATTGGGCGGCCATCTGGAACGATTTGTGACCGTTCCCACAGAGGTTGGCTACACGTTTGTGTTGGTCGAAGAATTGGTGAAGCGTTTCATTAGCGTTTTTTTCCCAGGCGAAATTATCCTGGACTGCGTCACTTTTCGCATCACTCGAAATGCCGACATGCGAGTGGACGAGGACGGGGCGTTCGACCTGCTTCAAGGTATGCGGCAAATCCTATCGGCACGCAAAGAGAGTGATTGCGTGCGGCTAGAAATGGAACGAGGGGCGTCGGATCAGACCAAAGAATTTTTGCTGACTTGCCTGGGGGCAACCACGGACCGGGCCTTCTTTGCCGACGGGCCATTGCGTCTAAATGACTGGTTCGCCGTTTCCAGCGTTCAAGGTTTTGATGACTTGAAGAACGATCCTTGGCCGCCTCAAGAATCACCCGATTTTGCCGCAGATGCTAATATCTTCGAAGTGATCCGCGAAGGCGACCGCTTGCTGTACCACCCGTACCAAACGTTTGACCCTGTGGTGCGTTTGGTTGAAGCGGCTGCCGATGATCCAGACGTCATTGCGATCAAACAAACCCTGTATCGCACCAGTCGACGCAGCCCAATTGTTCAGGCGTTAGAACGGGCGGCATTGAACAAGAAGAATGTGACGGTGGTGGTCGAACTGAAAGCCCGATTTGATGAGGCACGAAATATCGAATGGGCGAAACGACTGGAACGGGCAGGAGTGAATGTGATTTACGGCGTTCGAGGCTTGAAGACTCATGCCAAGGTCTGCATCGTGGTGCGAAAAGATCCCGATCGAGTGCGTCGGTACATGCACTTTGGAACCGGCAACTACAACGAATCTACTGCTTCGATGTATTCTGACGCCAGCCTTTTTACGTGCGACGATGTGTTAGGCAGCGACGCCGTTTCGTTCTTCAATTCGGTGACCGGGATGTCCACGCCCCAACCAATGCAAAAACTGGCCATGGCACCACTGGGTTTGAGACAAAAATTGTTGGAAATGATTGACGTCGAAACAGAAAACGCCAAACGAGGCCTACCCAGTTTGATCCGAGCCAAGGTCAATTCTTTGGTGGATCCGGTCATGATCGCTGCGTTGTATCGAGCCAGCCAAGCGGGGGTCCCGATTCAACTTAATGTGCGAGGAATCTGCTGTTTGCGACCAGGAGTCGAAGGCCTTAGCGAGACCATCGAAGTGGTTAGCATTGTAGATCGATTACTTGAACACGCACGAATTTTTTATTTCCAACACGGTGACGATGCCAGAATGTTCATCTCCAGCGCCGATTGGATGGGAAGAAATCTTGATCGTCGAGTCGAGTTGTTGGTCCCGATCGAAGATAATGCTTGCCGTTCCCGTTTGCAACAAATCTTGGATCAATATTTTCAAGACAACGTCCGAGCCAGCATACTCAAGAGCGACGGAAGCTATCAAAGACTGGAACCAGGTAACGATCCACCCCATCGTTCCCAATACGAACTGTACAAAAACGCTGTCCAATTGCGAGCCGAACACAAACGATTCGAAATGTCGATGTTTCAACCCTATCGAAACAGCGACCAATAGACAGCCGAGTAAGATCGCCAGCGACCGTTCGGTCATCATTGGCAGACATGGGCTGGGCAAACGGTCCGGCCCCAGCAAACCGTCGTTAACTTCAGCGCCGTAAACGTCGACGATCGCAACGGTAGCGCAAGCCTCCAGCCGGCCTCCGAGTCGCAAAGTTGAAAGGCGATGAGCCAAATGCTTTGGCGTGATTGCGAAGATTAAGAAGCCGATCGGGGCCAAAAATAGAGCACCAACGATAACAGCAAGATCACCCACTCACCAACGGCCAGTTGGTAGGTCATCCGACCAATCCCTGAAAAAACCATAAAACTGTACGATCGGAAAACAACCAGGCACAGATGCATCAACAAACACGCCAAGAGGGCAAAAGAGGTTGAATCCTTGCTGAGTAACGGCAGCAAAAAAATCAGAGCCATACCCATTTCCAGGCCACCGTACACGGTCACAAATTCACTCTCACCACTGCCCGGCTGCAAGTCAAAACCCACCTTATTGCTAGTGATTTTCGGTGAAATCGTACACCAAGCAGCAAGGCCTGCGTACAATAAGCCAACCAAAGCCAAAAAGATTCGTTCCATCGTTTTCCCAGTCTATCTTTCTAAAGCCCAACACGCTTGACCACCCACGCGAAGTCGCCCAAACTTCGAAACGTCTTCTTCTACCGCACTCCACCAACATTGCCCCCCGCCCGTTCTTCTAACCGAAGTCGACTTCGGGTGACACCTCCACCAAAGAAAAAAGCTCGAAGCCGAAACATCGGCAACGAGCTTCCAAAATTCAAACTTAATACCGCTAGGCACAGCCCACCAACGTAGATCAAACAACGTACACTCGGTACGGTACATTCGACACAGAAGTCAGCCAACCCGACTTACGTCAGTCAACCGAAGCATTGAGTGAATCCGACATCGCGGCGATCTTCTCCAGCTTCGATTCAACCACACCGTCTTTAGGCTCGACCGTGATTGCAAACGCTCCCACGTCCAACAGTTGCAGCGGGCTTTGCACGACAATGTAAGTTTCCTTGTCGTCGTTCGGCAGATCGAATACCGGACCGCCTACCCGCTCCAACTTATCGCCACGCTTCTTACGTTCGGGATCAAAAATCCACAACTGGTAATCTTCACTGGCATCAGTTTCCACGGACAACCGAACCAATCGCATCACACCCACTTGTTTCCGTTTGTCCCAAATCAAATCACCAGGCAATTCATTACCCTGGGCATCTTTCCAACCGACGCGAACCACATTTTGCGATCCTGCTAAAGGATCCAACGTCTGGTATAGCTGTTTCGCGTAATCGTCAGCAGATTGAGCCACTGCGACCAAAGGCTGTCGTTCAGGCGGACGCCCTGTCCAACCAATCAACGCCGCTAGACCGCAAGCACTGGCCAAAATCCAAGCCATCGATTCACGAATGTGAAATGGCATTCCGACAGGCGAACGCTTACCCGAAAGGCTCGAGCCACCAACACCTGCATCGGCAACATTTGCATCGGCAACATTTGCATCGGCAACATTTGTATCGGCAACACTTGAATCCGCGTCACTGGCATTCTGCACGGCACGCTTCACCGAAACGGCCAAGCTAGAACCTGCAGCACTGTCTTGCTTACGAACCGAACTTGGTGAACGCGTTCCGCTGGAAAAATCGCTGAGGATCCGAGACCGAAGACCTGCCGGCATTGGCACGGGGTCGATTTGACTAAGGCCCCCGTCAATCATCGCCGCGATCTTCAAATAATCGTCTTGGACGAATTCCGCTTCGGCCACGCCACACTTCTGACGCAACTGACTTAATTCCGCCGAATCATCGTCATCCAAATCGAACAACGAACTCAGGGCGGCCAGTTCCTCGAATCGGTCCCAGTCGTTCAAGTGATCCGCGGTATCTTCATGATTGTTGTTCATTGCAGACCTCCTTTCACCATGGTCGATTCGCGACGCTGCATCAGTTCGCGAAGTTTTTGCATCCCACGTCTGGCGTGAGACTTTACGGTGCCCAAAGGCATGTTCAACATCGAAGAGATTTCAACTTGGCTTAAGCGATCATAAATCGAAAGCTTCAACACACTCTTCTCTTCATCCTTCAATTGACTTAAATATTCAAGAGCAAGTTTGGCCTCGTCGTTCCGTTCCACCGTGTCCGCTGGATCGTCTACTGACGACATCACTGCGTCGCCTTCCAATGAAACCGAAACCGGACGTCGCCCCGCCTTGCGGATTCTGTCCAGCAATCGCCGTCTGGCAATTAACGTTACGAACGTGGGTTCGGCACTAAGGGATGGATCGAACCGTCCGGCCGACTTCCAAAGTTCCAACATAATCTCTTGAGTCGCATCTTCGGCGTCCGAAATATTGCGACACATTCTCGAGGCTAACGACCAAACTAAACCGCCGTAACGATCAATCAATCGTTCGAAGGCCGTCTCGTCACCGCCTGCAATCTGCAGTAGTAAAGGTTCAGGCACCGAGTCACCAACAACAAAACGGCGGCGTGACACTAAAATCGAGTCCCGCCGCCGAAGGAATGTAGAAGTTACTGCCATAGTTTATGGCCAACTCCCCTATTCTGACTTAGGTAGGATAACCGAGTCAATGACGTGGATGATGCCATTTCCACATTCAATGTCGGTCGCGATTACCTGGGCTCCGTCTACATAAACCTTGCCATCAACCACTTTAATGGTGACAGATTGGCCCAAAACGGTCTTAGCTGCCTTCAATTTCACGACGTCAGCGGCTTTTACGCTGCCGGCAACGACGTGATACTTCAGGATTGACTGCAACTGAGCCTTACCTTCTTCGGTCATCAAAGCCGCAACGGTTTCCTTCGGCAATTTAGCAAATGCTGCGTTGTTCGGGGCAAACACGGTGAATGGGCCTTCGCCACTTAATGTTTCAACCAAGCCAGCTTGCTTCAAAACAGCTACCAAAGTCGAGAAATCCTTGTTGCCAACGGCGGTTTCGACGATCGAAGGCTTGGCTGGAGGAAGAATCACGCTGTCGATCAAGTGTACAACACCGTTACTGCATACGATGTCAGTCTTAATTACTTGAGCGTCGTTTACAAAAACTTTTCCGTCTTCAACTTTGATTACAACCTTATCGCCTTGAACGGTGGTTGCTTCCTTTAGCTTGACAACGTCAGCGGCCATCACTTTGCCCGATACCACGTGGTAGGTCAAAATGTTTTGTAGGGCTTTGCGATTTTCGTCCTTCAACAAAAATTCCAAAGTTTCCTTTGGCAACTTGGCGAATGCCGAGTTGACTGGTGCGAAGACAGTGAATGGACCCTTGCTGCTTAGGGTTTCAACCAATTGGCCCTGCTTAACAGCAGCTACCAACGTGCTCAGATCCTTGGCGCCAATGGCTGTTCCAACGATCGTCTTCTCCTGAGCAACAAAATTTGCAGGCGTCGTGCTGATCACTCGCTCGCTGATGATGGTCTCGTGCAGAACGAGACCCGAGTTTGGGCAAACTTGCTGACAAGTTTGACCGAACGCTTGAGCCGAGAAACCTGCAGCAACCACTGCAACCAAACCTAAACTTAAATTCTTCATACTGATATGTTCCTTAGTGCCAAAAAAAATAAGCCGAATTTATGACGAAGCGGGATTCAATCTATGAACCGCAAAACGCCGCAAATCCAGCTTCCTGCTGTTTCAAAACACGCACCGATCGACCTGTCGTTTGGCAGCAAATTTTTCGTCAATACTTCCAGCAAACATTCAGGTCCAAAGGTCAACACGACTGAGCAATAAATCTAACTATTAAACGCAACGAATCCTCTTGGCCGGCACCCGAGAATCCAACGACATCCGTGTGCGTCTTAGCTTGCGTAAGAGTCGATTTCCTTCGACTGAGGATGTTGTTCGCAAGCGTTTCCAACCTGGATTCAAGATTTGCCAGAAAGTTTTCTGGCATTTTTTGGCAGACAGCAATTGCCAAGAAATAGCGTCGACATTGCAGCATGCAGCGGAAGCAAGTGAATATTGCCGTCTTTGGCTACCGCTGCGTGTTTGTATTGCGGCTAGTTTTTTCTTGACGCTCGCCTAAACGGCAGTTAACTGAAAAAATCTTCGTTTTGATTCGATTTCATAAAATAGTTCAAGCCGTAATCCCAAGTAGCGATTGCGTTTTTTTTCTAAGACCGACCCCCAGAATTGGTTCCAGCAAAATCTTCACGAAGCAATGCAATGTGACGCTTGAATTTGTCTGATTGCTTTTCGAAAGAATAAAGTTGTGGCACATAGTAAGGAGCAACGCCAAAAACAGCTCTGATCAGAATTGACTAACCCTGCGTCTGGCAGGGGAAGTTTCGAGTATCAATTGCTTGTCTGACCAAGATCGCGAATTCGGGAGTGTCTAGACCTCAAAACCCGTTTTGCTAGTACCCAAGTTTGCTAGTACCCAAGTTTGCTAGTACCCAAGTTTGCTAGTAATCCAGTGCGGAGCATCAAGGAGAATCCTTGACTGCCGAGAAACCTATACACTTTGACCACGGACCTGAAACGCGGTCGGTGGTGTCTGCTAGTATCAACTTGCCTTTCGCTGCTTCAGGTAGAACGCAAGGCCGCTCATGGCTAAACCGAAGACCGGGAACGCCACCCAATAGACCCAAGCCGACCACGGTCTGACGTTGCCTTTGGGTTCAGGCAAACCAAAGTAAGTTAATTACGATTCAGCGCGACACTGGGCTATTTCTTCAGCCGTCATCGGGAAAAATTGAAATTTATATCGCATGGACATACCGCGTGATGACCCGAGTACAGGTTCATGACTGTCACGCGTTGATAGCAGTACCATTTCGGGAGAGTATTGGGACACCATTTTCGATGTGCCTTCCCTTAATCTTTGCTTATCGCCATACCGTCGGTTGATCGAGTATTGATGCAAGACACAATTATGGTCGGCAAGGAATTCGAATTCGCCAGTATTATTACTGGTAGCCGCCGGTCTTTTTAGCTCTGGATTGGCAGGGATGTCTTTTTCTTGCAGGAATTTTGCGGTCACAACTTTCCCCATCCGTGGGTCGTCGTATTCCGCAAAGCTAATGCACGAATCTTGGTTCTCTTCCCAGTAAAGTTCAATTGGCGGCCTTTGGCTACCAAATTCCAATCGTCTTTCGGTCGCGAATCGAACGCTCAGGGCTTGGCTAACCGTCTCAATATGAGCGCGAGGATCGGTGATCAATTTCAAATCCATCTGGCCGGTCTCTGGCGTTCGTAAAGCGGAGCGAATCAGACGCCAGCCTAAACCGTCTTTCTTTTGCAGTTGAAAAAAGTATTGCGGATTCACACAAGCAATATTGCTCTCATTTTCCAGGATATCGCGAAAGTACTTCGATCCGGATTCGGCCCATTCAAAATGCTCGCCTTCACCCAAGATCCAATCTTCGCTTGGGGATGGTCTCATATCAGAATTTGTGACCATTCGCGTCGCCCTTTGATTGAAACTCGCTTCGCGTGCCCGCTGCCAACCCGAGGGCGCTTGCTGGGAAAAAGTCACTCTGATTTCCTCACTTTCCTGCGCGTCTTGGCAATAAGCCAAAGCGGTAGAGGTGTACGGAATCCAGACAAAAATCGCCAACACGCATGCGACTAGCAGGCCGACCCATCGTGACGAGGTTTTAAAGAAGTATGTTGTAAAGAAATAGCGCTGCATGTTTCTAGTTCCCAAAATGGTAGAAGGTGGTGGTTCAGCGACGATTGGAATCAGGTTTGTGGAATGCCGAAAGCACGGCCAGGAGGCCACCAATTACACTGATATTCATTGAACACACACAGAATTTGGGAAATCAAAGAAAAAAATCAACATGGATAGATTTGCTTAGGCGGTTTCTTTGCGCTTTGGTGATAGGCCGCCGTATCGGCGGTAAGCCATTGGGCGACAGGGCTTTATGATTCCTGGGTCACGAACTTTATTAGTCGGTGATCGCTTTAGAACGGTTTCAGGCGTTGTCGCGACCCAGGCCAAAAGAAGTCGCTTGCCAATTCAAACCTAGCAGTGTCTGTACATGACTGGAACAATTGGTGCGATTGCTTGTAATGAATAGTTAGCGATTCATTCGGGTGCCGAAGTCCCAAGTGAGTCGTAGTCGCCCGTGAATCGCAATCACCCGTGAGTGGTCTTGGTCCGGGCAGACCCATACTAGCCGGCAAGAGAATCAGACGATCAGACGATCGCAACGACAGTTTTGTGACGTTATTGCATTTGCAGCGGATCAAAGATTTGCAGCCAGCCCGATGCGATGACTTCGGACGTTGCACCTGACGAACTAGCGACCGCGTCATTACCTGCAGCCTGTTGCGGAGCAAGCGCGGCACCCCGCTGCCGATCGACAATCACGCCCCAAGGTTTGCCCATTTGCGGCAACGATAGTTCAGCGAGATCAATTGCGATCTCAACTTGCCAATACTGCGAATCACTTCCATCTTGTGCAACGAACATCGCGGGATTCCAACCCAAGTTGGTCCCCTGCCGATCATTGATCGCTCCATTGGAATCAATATCAATCTGAAACGCGTTCATATAGTCACAGTCGGTATCGATTTGAATCGTCAATCGATCTTCAGTGATGACCGAATCACGCCCGTGCGTCAATCGCTCAGGCCCCTGGCCAGAAACCGTCGATCGACGATCACTGCCGCTGTCGGGTGACGCCATGGGAACATTACTTGAACCTTGGCCCATTGGGGCGTTAAGCGTCTTGGCTTTCAAGGTTCGCACGGCGATGTACAAATATTGTTCGTCGTAGGCAAAGCCAACCCCTGGTTTGATTTCTTTCTTGGCAAACAGTTGCCCATTTTCCAATTGGGTTGCACTTGCAGACTGTAGTGAACCCCAAATGGCTTCGTTGAATACGCCGTCCAAGACCGGTCGGTCTAACGTCCATTGTGAATCCAAGTAGTAAGTGCGATCCACAGCGCCCTGCCGATCAACCACCCCTTGCCGATCAACCACCAAGTCCGCTTGCCCAACCGCATCATGAATATCAGTGGTTCCTGGCACCATCTCAGGTCTAGCGTCACGGGGATGGGGCCCCAACCCGAACGCTCGATCCCGAATCATCTGATTCCCTGTCAACGTAGCCGCGATCATTTCCATATTTCTGACGTTGTCCAAGTCGGCAGGCAGTCGCCAGTTCCATTGAAAGCGTTGAGATCCATCCGCTGCTTCGTGCAACGCAACCAACCGATTCCAACAAACCTCCGTCTGTTGCCAGTCACCCAGATCACGACTGAGCTTGGCTTTGATCATCCACCATTGAGGAAGACTGCGAACCTGAGGCCACAACGCTTCGGTCCTGGATACCAATGACTTTAAACTGGTCATCCGCTGAGTCGAAAATTGATCGACGACGGTCACGTTTTGCTGTTGGTTCGTTGATTCCAAGTAGCCCACCGGAACATTGGGGCCGCCGGTCGCCATTTGTGCACTTGCGGCCGCTCCCATGGTTGTTCCCTGATGGGTCCAAGACAGCACCTTGGTGCTTCGATCTACATTTCCAGCGGTGCCCTGAAAGTTCTTCTTCTCGCTACTGACCAGAACCTGAGATTCCGGGACGGCGTACTGCTTAGCAATTTCAGAATTGGGAATCGGTTCCCCATTGACTTGGGCTTGCTGTTGAGCCAAGTCTAAAGCCAGAATCTTCTGAATCATCTCGGGCGGAATTCGATCCTCAATCGCCGGATCGATTCCGTAGCGGCGCAGCACATCTTCGCGACGCACCGATTGGACCGTCTGTCCGGCGGCCACGGCGGTCTCGATCCGCTTCTCCATCTGGGCAAAGTTCTTCGCCAACAATTGCTGTTGTTCCAAGCGATTTTCCCATTGAAATTCATCACTGACCAAACGACTTAATGCATGAATCACCGCAGCCAAGGCCAAGGGTTGGTCCATGGCCGAATTGGCCAATTCTAATTGGGCCAGGCACGATTTTCGAGGATCATTGTTTTCGTCACAGCGTTGCGCTAGTTCGTACAACCAACTGCTGAATGATTCTTTGTCCAATTGATTGTAACTGGTCATCAAACGGGTCTGCCACACGCTTCGATGCTCGGTCGATGGCGTCTGAGCCACAGAATATCGATGTAGCCAGTCGCTCTTTTGATTCAAACTTTGCACCACTCCCGACTGCTGACCGGTTCCAATGCGACGCATTGTCCGTCGCGCCAATGCTGCCGCTGGACTGTGCTGGTCGACCCTGCCGGCGCTTCCAAACCAACTTAAGTCCATCGGTCCCGAACTTGCCAGCCGACGCAAACCGATTGTGCTGGCATCCACGGGCTTGATTTGGTCTTGATATTGATCGGATGTCCAAGCCGTTCGCAAGACTTGACTGGGCAGGCAATAATCACCCAAAAGCATGCCTAAATTAGCAGCGTAGGCTGTTTGGCTGGTGCTGGTGTCGGCACTGCCATTGGTGTCCAACTGCAGCACCATGCCCATGGTTCCCCATCGTTGCCGCGCATTCAAAGATCGTTGACTCTGATCGGTGGCGTTGGCCGTTTGGGCCAACGTTTCAATCTGAATTTGCTGGGCCGCTTTTAGCCAATCGCCAATTTGCATCGACAAATCGACCGGCGCTTGATTCCGACCGTGGGATCGCGATTCTAATTGGGTTCGATGTGGGCAAATGATGCAAATCTGGGGCTGAAACATTTCCAGATAGTTCACGATCGCTTGGTACCGAGTCGTCGGATTCGCAGTTGGATCAAACAGTCGCTGATCCACCAAGAACAGACCGGCATCCAGCTGACTAAAACTTTGCCAAGCCACCCGTTGGGGCACCGCATTCTGGCCAACGATGATCCCTGTGTTCAAGTTGTTGTTGGCAGCCAACTGACCGATCAACGCCGACGGAATATCGTGACTGTCTACGGCAAGAACTAACACTGCCAATCGATCGTGCAATTGGTGCAGCCATTGCCAACTTTCGCCACCATTGGTCGTGGCCAACACATTGCCCAGCGGGCCGACTGCCCATCCCTGCTGTGAATTCAAGAAATGCATCGACGAGATTACGATGTTGCCCGATAGCGTTTGCCAGTCCCAACGACCGGTCACCCCATCATAATGAAGCAGTCGACCGCTGCCATTTTGAGCGATCCAAGCAGAGTTTCCAGTACTTGCAATCGTTGAAAAACCTCCGACACTTTTAGCCACCTCCTCGGGCATCAGGGCCCAGGCACTTATCCAGGTTTGCCCTTGGTCACTTGAACCGTAAAGTTCGCCATCGTTTGCGACTGCCAGCAGTTTATCGCCTACCAACTGGATTGACCGAAACAAGGGACATTGAGAAAATCCTGAGCGCACCTTTTCAAACCGACTAGGGATACAACGATCATTCAAAGCCGAATAGGTTCGATCGGTTGTCGACAGCACCCAATAATCACCCCAACCCAACGCCGGCTGATTGGTCACACTGTCGGTTGCCCGAAAAGCCTCCACCGTTGCCAGAGGAAATCCATCGCCGGCAGCGAAATCGAATGTCAGATTGGACCAAGTATTCCCGCCGTCAGTGCTTTCAAAGACGCCAGCCGGGAACTGGAGATCGGCCGATGAGGTGGCCCAGAGTCGCTGGTCTTCGTTGATTTGAATATGGGTCAACCTAGGAACCAAAGTGGTCTGAAGCTTCTTCCAAGTCATCCCGCCGTCGGTCGTCTTGACCACCACGCCTTCGTGAAGTCCCGACACCGGCAATTCACGACCGCCGACTGCCCATCCGGTTTTGGAACCCAAAAATGTGACGCTGGCAAGATCAAATTCAGTTGGACTCACGACCGCCGCCCAGTGCATGCCTGCGTCAGTCGTCCGCCAGATCAGCCCTTGGTTCCCTACCGCGATCCCGGTCCCAGAATCCACAAAATGAACATCATTCAGGTGCCCGGTAGTCCTTAACAACGTGCCAACACCTTGGTTCAACGGTTTGCTCGCTGGCGGGTTGAACTTAGCGGTCGACGAAGCAAACGCAAACCCAGCCGCGGCCCCTGTGGGAGCAAGTGTTGGCGATGCTAAACCGGTGCCCGAGATTCCTGGTTCTGCAACACCAGGGGCGGGCGAATTGGGAGTGACCAGATTTTGAATCGTCAAAACCGGCAGTGTTGCTACTGGCATGGGAACGCTAAGAGGACGAAGCAATTGTGGCTTTAACCCCGAACGACTGGGTGGCACCGGTAGCGGACGATTGACCGATTGGCTTTTGATTGGGGTCAACGTCTGCCCATTGACATATTGCGGAAACACTTGCTGCCAAGGGTGCCAGGCGATGGCAAGCAGAAAACACAATCCAGTCAATCGTTTCGCTTCAAGCATTTGCATGGTTCCAAGCCCAACGTTCTGTTGATTAGCCCGTGGTAAGTGTTAAAAGCGACCTGCGAGAGAAAATGCGGCGTTAGAAGTTTGATTCCAAGTCTGGCAACGACGAAATCCGTAGCGCTGGAGGCAATTCACTAGCAGGGCTAGGCGCCGCTTCACTGTTGAGTGATTGACTTTTGGCAGCGGCAATTTTCATATCGAAATCAGGCGAAGTGACCAGCGCCAGTGCCGCGCGAGCCTGTTTTTCGGTTGCCGCTTCGCTGGGATTCGCTTGAAATTGGGCGATTGCTTTTTGCAGCAGATCCTTCGCTTGATTCTTCTTGGCCACATTCAATTGTTTGATGCACGCTACCGCCGCGCGAACTTGCAAATTCGGCACACTGATCGGCATCGCCGCCGGGTTTGACTTGGCAATTTTGCTGTCCAACGCTTCCAACAGTAAAGTTTCGGCCTCCCCGAATTGTTGCCGCAACATTTTGATGGTGGCGGCTTCGGTCATCACTTGAACCCACATGGTCGGATCGTCTTGGCTTTTTCTGCGAATCACCTGCAAGGCTTGATCCATTGAACTATCAGCAGCAGCCAGATCAAGCAGTTGAAATGCTTCCGGCTTTGACGTCGCCTCAGCCATTTTCGCCATGGCCATGTTTCGGTGGCTCAACGCGGTCAACAGTTGATCATTTCCTAAGACCGTTTTGCGAACCTGTAGCGCTCGTCCTAGCCAATAGTTGGCTTTCGAAAAATCAGCCTGCCCGACGCCTGTTTGCGAATTCCCAAAGGAATAAAAATAGACACCTGCGTCATTGGCATGCACTGCAAAGCTAAGGTGATCGCTGCCCCAGACCTGTTCGGCCTGCCGGGCGGCTTTAACATAACAATCTGCCGCCAAAGACTGTTTGCCGGCCTTTTGAGCGATTTGAGCCATTAACTTGTAGGACGCCAGCGTATCGGGGTGCAACACTTTAATTGCAACCATGCGAATGTTCAAAGATCGTTCGGCCTGGATCAAGCCGTTGATGTGATCGCCCTTAGCTGTCAGAAATTCGGCTTTGGTGTACGCCAAATTGGACATCAAGTGCGAATTTTCGCCAAACAGTTCTCGAACCAAGGCTTCTTGCTGATTGACGATTGAAATCATCGCGTCCACCGCTGCAATACGCTGCGTAGGATTCAACTGGTTGGTTTTGATCCCATTGCTGGTTTCGTCCTTGAAGTTAATCAACCGCGATTCAAGCGCCTGAAAGGAATCCCATGATCTTAGCTTTTCACGATCGAACGACGCCAATTGACCGGTAAGGTCCTGACTTATTCTGGCGCCCGCAGTGACCCAATAGCCAGCTCCGACAGCCTTTTCTAGCCGCTGCACCATTTCCGACCAAACCTTATTCTCTTGGGAATAGTTCTTGGCCTGTCGAAACGCAACCGCTTTGCTAACCTGACGGTTCAACCAACTTTCGGTGGACTCCTGGGCCGTGGGCAAATTACGATTCTCGGCTACGCCTGTCTTTGTGGAACCTAACATCGCTCCGCCGTTTGCATTAACACCGTTTGCATTTCCGACTTGCGTCATTTGGCTATTAGGACCGGCACCGGAAACAGGATTCTGGGCGGTTTGGGTAGATCCGTCAACCAAGCGAGTGACCGAAGTTTCGGACGACGAACCCTGCTGGTTGGTCTGTGGGTCTGTGGGTTTTTGCGAGTCGGTAGAACTACCGCAACCCAAGTTGTAAGCCATTCCCAAAAGAATCGACGCGCTGGCCATGCAGTACCGAACGCTGGAAGATTGCCATTCAGACAAACGACGTAAAAGTGACATCAAAGGATTCCGTTCCAAAGTCATTTTCCAATAATTGTGCCCGCGTTAACTCTGCGAAAAGCGTTTTGCGTAGCGATCGATCCCTCTCCATGAGATCGACCTCTGGCCATGCGATGGTTTTTTACCAGTCGCACAATCTGCACTTCCAGGGCACCAAGTTCGCGATTGTTGGGCAAGCCCAGTCGCCCCGAATGTGAAGGCACCTGGCGTCCGAAATATGGCGTCCGAAATAGGACTTACCAAAATGCCGATTTAACCGAAAGTCAGAAAATGCCAGTATTAGCAGTCCAAGCGAATGCAGGACCGATAGCGGTTGTGCATGCTAGCGAAATTTTGAGAAGAAAATCAAAACGGTTGGACGATACCTAGCGTTATCATCGGATGGTCCCTCGGCAGACGGAGCTGAATACTCATCTCTTCACTCGCTGTTCTCGCAACAGTCACACCCTATCGAAATGGTTGCCACAAGAATCGTTGGAACCTCGATGCCCGGAGTACGTATTACGATGACCCTATCACCTCGCCCTGTTGTCCTTGTTATTGATCCCGACGCCCTAACCTTGATGGGCCTTTCGGCTACACTGCATCACGAAAACCTAGAAGTTCATGGTGCCAGGACTCGAACCGCCGCCTTGCGAGCGGCACAAACATTGAATCTTGACCTAGTGGTAATCGATTCCTGGATCGAACCCGATTACGGCGTCAGCATGGTTCACGCCATCCGCAAGATCGCTCACTTGGTCGACGTTCCGGTTGTTTTCTTAACCGAGCCCAGCGAAGCCAAGCACATCGCATTCCCGACATCGTCGTTCAACGTCAGCAAACCAATCGATTTAGAAGCCTTGGTCGACGTCGCCAAACGAGCCGTCTGGATGCCACACTTGGTCCATAACCACATGACCTTGCGACCGCACACCTTTAATACTCAGCCCAATTCACAAATGACCAACATCAGTTAAGTGAAACAAGTTGTAGTCCACTAGCAAATCCGGCAAGGCGGTCAGTTTCTTCAATGGAACGGCCGCCTTTTTTTGTTTTTCCATTCGTTATGTCCGGCGCAATCGAATAACACAACGAATCGATCGTTCGCCAAAAGGTGGTTGAAGGCAGGTCCATACCAACGGCTCGAATCGCCGACTTCGCGAAACAGGAACCCATTAATTCGCACTTCAGGTGAATCTAATGTTTAACGACGTTGGATTCTGTCATAGTGCGGCGAACTATTTTTTCTTTTCCGATCGCGGTCCAATTTGACGAGCGATGATTAGTCCGGCGCACAGTACGCCTAAAATTGCTAGGCCGTAAAGTACATAAGCCTTGCTTGCGCTATCTTTTGCTGCTTCCTCTGCTGCTTTCTTTGCGATCACATCACGACTTACTCGCGGATTGGTCGCCAAATTGGGCGACAAAACGGCCGTTCCGCTCCAGGTCTTAATGGTCTTGGAAGCTTCGTCGAAGAACTCAGTACCGGCGGGCATGCCTAAGGACGCCATTCCAAAATCATCTTCGGTGAATTTAGGATTGGGGTCGAACTCCGTCATTTCCCAAGTCCCCTGAAAAATGACGTTCCCATCTAGGATTGTCTGGAGAATGACCTTCGAAGGAATTGTTTGAGTCGCAAAACGATCCGAGTAACTCAGCTGATAATTACTGATATCACCGGCCTGCTCTTTGACCGTTCGGCTAATTAGTCGAAAATTGCGCCTGTCAATTACGCACTCGTGGGATACCTCTTGGAGCTTTCCGTTTAGAATCCAGACCGGCACGTCATCCAGCGTGTCCTCTTTAATCTGGTCATAAAATGGGGCCTCTGGATGTAAACCTAATCCAATTCTGACATACTCCGTTGACACCAAATGGACAGTTGGACCAAGCCCCAGTGCGCGTGGATCAACATACCTATATAATCCCGTGACTTCGTCTGGTCCAGGAATTCCCTGATACAGTATTGAACCAAGTTGTCCACCGTAAAGAAACGCATGATCGTCATTGCTTGTAAACGAAGAAACGATTTCACCGTCTCTGTATCCGGCATACCATACTTTGTTTGCATCGCGTTTGGAAATTGACTTAAAGGCCCCCTCATGGTATACGCGTCGAGCGCGAAAATCTTTCGGGTTTCCCAGAAGACGTCCTTCGTAATTGAATTCAGCATAGTAGCTGGTCAATTCACTTTCCCTGGCTGCATAAACGCCTTCTAAAACCTCGCGAACCGTCTGAGCGTTCGTAAACCGCGAACTTACAAATGTGTAGGCAAGTGCGATGATTATCATCAAATGAGTAAAATTGGAACGCACATAGATCAATCTCATCGCACTACGCCTCGCAATGTTAACAAGCTAATAAAGAGCCGCGTTTCTAGGTAAGAGAACACGGCTGGTTCTTGGTCGATTACAAATTTATCTAAAACAATTCGCAGGTTTATAATGCCGGAGGTGGGTTATTAATACAGCCTGGATCACCTGGTCCCGGAGGATCGACAACGGTCTTAAGTTCATAATGCCAACCATTATTCAGCCCTGGGTGTGCAGCGGGTACATCAGGGGGAACGCAATTACCTTCTCGCCAAATACAAGGTGCTTCAAAATAACACGGCGTCGATTCCGTAGTCACTCTTCCTTCATCAGATTCAACGTAGCCATCTGGCCAGGCCGGCATAACCCTTCGGAATGTGAGTGCCTCACAGACACTCTGTTGGAATGTTGTACAACTTTCATTTGCCGGTAACTTTGTGCATGACTTGGTGGCGGTCGTATTCACTTCCCAACAGATTTCCAAGCCGATGACCTCATTTGTGTACACGACACCAAGGGACAGCAGAAACAGAACAAAAATCGGATACAAAAATCTCATATTTCACCTCAATTTCCACCTCGATAAACTAAAGTTTTTTAAACGAATTTGCCTCATTTTCCTACCAGGATCACGGGCAACTGAACGCTATTTTCACTGTTGGATACGGTTATTTGGCCTTTGGTATACACGCTGTCTTCTGAATCCGCCGATTCGTTTGCGATTAAATTCACTAAATAGTAAAGCTTGCCGTCATCTGAATTCTCTTGGGGTTGTATTTCCAACATGCCCTTCAAAGAATCGGAAACCGAAAGTTCAATCTGTTGGTCTTTGCCGTTGCCTGGTTGAATGACTAATTTCTGCTGGGACCGATTGGAATTGAAAACGAATCGGGATGGAAAACAAGTGATGTTGGAATTCAAGAATTCGCCTTTGATTGGGATCAACAAGTAACGCCCACGACCTCGTACGTCGGGTAGTTGCAAGTTAAGACTAGCGTTTAATCTGGTATTATTCTCGTCAGATGCACCACCAACGGAAATTTCCAATTCGCAACGGTCGTGATTGCAACTTAGCACTTTGGCGGTAACGGCGGGGTGGGTTGTGTCTACCACCAACTGATTTAAAGGCTGGCCGCCCCGTCGCGTGATCAAAACCCGCTTGGAAAGTGGTTTATCAATAAATCCAAAATCAATGATTTCCGTGTCGCTTGAAATGACCGCCTCCACATTGCCCTTGACCAAGAACTGCATTACTTTGGTGGCCAACTTCGGATCCAGATCATCATCGGTCACGCGAAATTTGACATCGACCCTGCCCTGGAAGGGACCTGACTTATCCTTGGCGTTCAACATTACCGGAACTGCTAATTTGCCGCCTTGATCTACGATCTTTCCCGTAAGCTGGGAACGGGTCACTAAACAACCGCACGACGAATTGACGCTGATGATTTCTACTTGATGGGGGCTTTGGTTATCGACCTTAAACAAATGAACATTTTCTGCAAGAACTTCGACTCGGCCAAAATCAAACTCGGGTTCCTGGCAGGTCAAGCCGCCCAACCCATCACGCTTCACATCTTTGGATTCCGTCATCGACGGCGCTGAGGCAGGTTGAAAAACGATTGCAAAATAGATGAATGCAATCATAACACAGGTCAACAAAAGATATAGAAATCGATCAAGATTCATTTTCATTTCCCCAGGAGACTGTAAAGTCGTTAGTACCAAATATCCGACCCAGCGTCAGCGATCCCCGCCGAGCGAAAATGTACTTGCCAATCCACATCACGCGATACCGGTTTGATCGATCCGTCGACCATTGCAAAATTGACAAAGCCTTGGTGCATGGACCCAAAACCAACCGCCGACGCATAGACACGATCACCCAAATACAGACTGGGTATGCCCACAAATGCGGCAGCATCTTCTCCCCAGGGAACATCGCCGCGGGCTCGCGCTAAACCGCCGATCAACCAACTTTGACGGATTCGCCTGTCTTCCCAAACCGACCCCAGCGTTTCGCCTACCAGATAGGTCGCCGCGGTCCCATCGCGGATTTCCGCCAAACGACGAAACGAACCGGCGGACATTGAACCTTGAAACCCCTTTGACAATCGCCCAGGTGTAAATCCAGCCTCCACCCCAGCGCACCCCAAATAGTTGGTGCCTTTATGATTCGAAACTGGCAGTAAAGAATCAGGAAATACTTTGTAGCTTTCGTTCGCAAACATGTCTTCGCCGTTGCGCCAAACCGGCTGGGCGCCATACACAATGAATTGGTCATCCTGGCTGGGCATGGTGTGGGCTGGACAGAACGTGTAATTCGGTGGATTTTCCGACGCGTGGACAAACCCGGCTGCTTCTGCGTACCAAAGGACTTCTGGATTCGTCACACCAGACACATTCCTAAACAAACTTCGATCCAACTGGTCGCTGATCGACGCTTGTTCCATGAAAGGCAGTAACAATCCTTGGAAGGATAAGTGGGACGCCTTTTTGCGATAGTGGGGCGACGCTTCATCGTTATAATAAGAATCGAAAGGTTCCATTCGCCCAAACCCCAAAGTACCGGGCGGCAAATGTTTTTTGCTACTTTCATAGTTAAGGGCAGCAATCGCAAACTGGCGCAAATGATTACCGCACGTGGTCGCTCGACTGCTGACCCGCGCTGAATTAAGCGCGAACAAAAGTAGCGAAGCCAATAGTCCAATAATGGCCACCACAACCACCAGTTCAACCAACGAAAATCCATTTCTCGGTCGAAAATAATGTGCATTTTTATGTTGTTGAATCATAGAAACCCCTCCCCCCATCTTGTCTGCGATCAAGCCTGCACGTCTTCAAGATCGTATTTGGCAAACACGCGGCCAATATTGTAGGTACGTAATTCAGACGTTACCATTTAAATCATTCTAACAGGCTGAAATGGAGGAAGTAAGCAAATTCTATTATTTTATTGACCGTCACTTCCAACTGGACTGATTTAGCTACCGCAGAAACTTTTTTTGGATCGGTGGAACGCCGACGACGTTTGCAGCACGACCAGGCAATTGAATTGGACTACTGGATGAATTCACCTCGACCCAGATCAATGTTGGGACTCGTGTTTTTAGGTGCGATGCTGGTCGTATTAGGCGGCGTTGGTTCGCTGCTGCTTGGTGGCTATCCCAAGTTATTGGCCAATTCAAGTTTCGTCGTCTTGGGATCGCTGGCCATTAGTTTGTCGTTGGGCTCGATTGCCGGTTGGATCGTTGGCTGGACGGATGTTCCATGGCGAAGATTTTGGATTAGTCTGCTGATCGCTTGGCTGGCGACGCCCTTGATCGTTCAAATTTCGGGCTGGGACTCGCTTTGGGGGCGCCTGAGTTGGTGGTCGGCAGCAACGTCGATCAATTACACTCGGTGGATCGACGGTTACTTGGCGGTGATCTTGATTCACGGCCTAGCCAACACCCCCTGGGTCGCACTGACGCTACTGGCCGGACGCAGCGTCATCTCGACCGACCCTGAACAGTTCGCTGCGACACAAGTGAGTGCATGGACCAACTTCTGGCGAATTTCGGTACCGACTCATTTGGCTATCTTTCTTTCGGCCGCATTGCTGGTGGGTTTGAAGGTGTTTGAACAATTCGAGGTGACCGACGTCTACCAAGTTCGAACCTGGGCCGAAGTTTGGTACCTGGGCTTTTCGCTGGGACAATACGATTCACTTTCATCACTGGGCACTTTGGAATGGTTTTCACAACTGGCCCAAATGCAAGAAGGTCCTTGGCCCGGTCAAAATGCAGTCCCGATTCTTGAGGCAGGGCAGGGTGGTGCTACTGCGAATGGAACCCCCGCCCAGTTTCAAACGCAATCCACCACGGACTCGGGTTTGGCGGCCTTGTTCCCGCTGTTGATGATCATCGTGGGTTTGATTCTATTGGCCGTTTCTGCACTTCGCCAATGGTTTCCCGCCCGACCCAGTGTCGACTCGGTGAACCAAGGCCAGATTCCACTTCATCGCAAACTAGTTCCGCTCACGATGCTGTCGGTTATCGTTCTATTGCCCCAACTGATCAACTGGCTGAATCTGTTGATTCGATCGGGACTGCGAATCGTCCAGGTCGACGGCACGGTCCAACGGCAATGGAGTTTTTCCAATGTGCTGAATATGCTGTGGTTTTGTGCCCAAGATTACTATGGAGCGGTGTGCTGGTCGTTGATCATTGGAGTGCTGTCGGCGACCCTGGTTTGGGGACTGGCGGTACCCTGGTCGTGGCTGGGGCGCCGTAGTTGGTGGTGGACTGCGACGGCGCTATTGGTCAGTGCATTGTCCCTGGCGATCCCGGCCCCGATGGTTTCACTGGTGTGGTACCGAGTGTTATTTCTTAGCGATTCAACCTGGCTTAGCTACGCGGCAACCACGTCAGTGATCGGGCCAGTGATGGCGATTGTCATGAAAAATCTTGGCTTTGGACTGGTGTTTTGGTTAATACTGTTTCGCAAACAGCCGCTGGAACTAGAGGATGACATGAAGATGATGGGCGCCAGTGCCTGGACCCGCTTTTCACAACTGGGACTTTTGGCGAATGTTCCCGCCCATCTTGGGTTCTTGCTGGTGGCCACAATTTTGGGGGCCGGTGATCTGGCGGCAAGTTTCGCAACCCTACCCGCCGGAATCGATACACTGCCACGGCGAATTTTGGGCGATCTACATGCTGGGGCTGGTGATCAAGTGGCGGGGATCTGCTTGCTGCAAATTGCGTTCGTGTTATCTCTTTCGGCAGTAACAATTCGAATTTGGCCCAACAAATGAACCCACAGCCTCACCCACCGCTGATTATTCATGTGGACATGGATGCGTTTTTTGCGTCCGTTGAACAACGGGACAACCCGGACTTGCAGGGAAAACCTGTCGCCGTGGGTGGTTCGGCCAAGGGTCGCGGCGTTGTCGCAGCCGCCAGCTACGAGGCTCGCAAGTTCGGCGTGCACAGTGCGATGGCTGGCACCACGGCGGCGCGACTTTGCCCCAACTTGGTGTTCGTCAAGTCGGACCTGCGCAAGTATGCCACGGTTGGAAAACAGGTTCGCGAAATCTTCTTGCGGTACACGCCAACGATTGAACCGCTTTCCCTAGATGAAGCGTTCCTGGACGTGTCTGCCACTGCCAAATTGTTTGGGTCGGCGGCGGCGATTGGACAGGGTATTCGAAACGATATTCGAAACGAATTGAACCTGCCGTGTAGCGTGGGAATTGCACCCAGAAAATTTATTGCAAAAATCGCCAGCGATCTGCAAAAACCAAACGGGTTCGTCCAGGTTAGGGAGGAACAATTGCAATCGTTCTTAGACCCGTTGCCCGTCCAGCGTCTGTGGGGCGTGGGCAAGGTAACTTTGGAACGCTTGCACAAGTTTGGAATCCAAAACATTCGTGACGTACGAAATCTTGGCTCCGAACGCTGCCAAAGACAATTCGGTGGACTTGGCCAACACCTGTGGAATTTAGCCAACGCCATCGACGATCGAAAAGTGATCCCAGACCATAACGCCAAGAGTATTGGTCACGAGCGGACGTTCCATGACGATGTCAACGATACCGAATTCTTGCAGTCTGCGTTAAGCTTCCTGGCTTCGCAAGTGTCCCGGCGACTTCGAGCCACCCAGCGGCTTTGCTATCAGGTATCGATCAAGTACCGACTACAGGACTTTCGCACATTCACGCGAAACTTGACCTTGGATCGCCCCTCGGACGAAACGATTGTGATCAATCAGGCGGGGTTACAATTGTTGAATCAGATTCGCAAATCAAAACCCGACCCCGTGCGGTTGATTGGAATTTCAGTGGGGCATTTAACCGAAGAAGCGCCCGCTGTTCAATTGACTTTGTTTGACGAAGACGAACATCACAAACAGTCGACCGTGGACCAATTAAGCGACCAGTTGTTCCAGAAGTTCGGAGAAGCGGCGTTGTACCGAGCGTCCGGGCACCAGTGGATTGCCAAGAAAAAGGACCAGCAGTTGGATTCGCCCAACCGCACCTCGGAATCGGATATTTAGTCTCGTACGGATTCAACGTCGACACCGTCCCGCCATCTCTGCAGTTCTACCGCCCGGCGGTGCCACCCACCACGATTGCACCACGATTGCACCACGATTGCACCACGATTGGGACACCACTTGTGCCTGCCCAGTCAACTGGCGGGGGAACGGTTTGTCCTGGAAAGCGGGGTTTTCTTTGCTGTTCAGCCTGAAACGATTTCAGAATCAATAATTTCGGTTGTCAACCAGCTTAACAAAGGGGTAAACTATCCAGAGGCACGTGCGCTTCCAAATAAGTGAACCAATCCCAGCACTCGACGCAAGCGAGTGACGCACCCCATGGCCTTGCTTGCAGCCTATGGCCTTGCTTGCAGCCCATGGCCTTGCTTGCAGCCCATGGCCTTGCTTGCGTTCCCTGGCCTTGCTTGCAAGCAGGCTTGTATGAAGTACGGTGTCCGTGTCCAGACTTTGCAAAGGCTTGAATCATGTCGCTTGAATCGAACTTGAATTCGAAATCGCCAGAGCTATCGAGCAATCAGAGGCGTCCTAACTTCGCGCAACGTGTTCATTTGCTAGTTGTGCTTTTGTTGGGCAGCCTGACCATCACTCTGGGCTTGGTCTGGGTCTCCAAAGCGAATGCTCAGGTTCCGACTCAAGCCACCAATCCCAAAGCAAGCGGTGCAACGGATGGCTATTTGGCCCAATTGCCAACCGAAAGTACCCACCTCAATCGCCTAGCGTTCGTCGGACGCAACCAGAGATTGACTTCGATTTTGGAAGCTTCCGCCAACACGTCGCTCAGTCCGCTGACAGGTTCAACGGTACTGGGCCCAACGGTACTGGGCCCAACGGTACTGGGCCCAACGGTACTGGGCCGAACGGGATTGGGCCGAACGGGATTGGGCGAAACGGGATTGAGCGAAACGGGCCTGCACCCGGGATCAAAATTGACAGCCCAACCTGCTGCCAGAATTGCCCATGCCAATGCCATTGCCAATCCGCAGTTCCTTGCAACCGTCCGCTCGATGGGCAGCACGGCAGAACCGGTCGTTGAACCTGAGGCTAATCCGGCTTGGGATAACCTGGACGGTGAAGCCGTTCGGAAAAGCATTCGTCGCGCCCTTCGTTTCTTGATTGCCCAACGCAATAACGAAGATCACTGGGTAGAACATGGTGGGCAGCCCGGCGGTCTGACGGCATTGGCGGCGTTGGCAATGCTCAGTTCTGGAGTGGATGCGAATTCGCCAGAATTGCTTCAAACGCTGCGATATTTGGCCGCTAAGCAGCCTGAAAGAACCTATTCGTCGGCACTGATTACCATGGCGCTGACGGCTGCAGATCCTGTTTTGTATCGCCCGCAAATTCAAATGCATGTCGACTATCTGGTGAAGATTCAAGATCCAGGTGGTGGCGGGTTTGGGTACGGGAATCGCGGAGGCAACGGCGATTCAAGTAATACGCAATTTGCGCTTCTGGCGTTGCATGAAGCTCAAGTAGCGGGCATCGATATTGATAAAGAAGTATGGCGAAGTGCAAAGAACTACTGGACCAAGGTTTTTTCACGACGCAGCGGAGCGTTCAACTATACGGTCAACAATTCTACCCCGACCGGCAGTATGACCTGCGCGGGCATCTGTTCAATGATCATGATCGATGAAAACCTGGCTGAAGGTGCGGCGGTGGTTGCAGGCAATCAAGTCAAGTGCTGCCAAGGCACTCCACCCAATCCAATGATCGACGAAGCAATCGGTTGGCTGACACGCAACTTTTCGGTGAAACGGAATCCCGCTTCGCTAGGTGATTCTCATGCTTCGATCCTGTTCTACTATCTGTATTCACTCGAACGAACGGGACGATTGTCGGGACGCCGTTTCTTTGGAAATCACGATTGGTATCGCGAAGGTGCCAGCCACCTTTTGAGTGTGCAAAGACCTGACGGTGGTTGGCGAGGCACGAACTTTGGGGATGAAAATCCAGTGGTTGCCACGTCCATGGCGTTACTGTTTCTATCCAAGGGACTCCGCCCCGTTTTGATGGCCAAATATCGACACGGCGAGGCTGACAATTGGGATCCGCACCCCAAGGGCGTGCACTATTTGACGCGGTTTGTGGAAAACACCTGGAGTCGAAAACTGAATTGGCAAACGATCGAAGCCGATAACGCAACGCCAGATGATCTACTGGAAACTCCGGTTTTGTACATCACCGGCGATCGACGTTTGAACCTGACGTTCCAACAGATTAAGAATCTAAAAGAGTATATCGATAATGGTGGGTTCCTGTACATTGAATCCGAGAATGGGTTCTCCTGTCCCGACGCAAAACTGTTTGATCAAGATGTTCGCGAATTGCTGGCGGCCTTACTGCCCGACAGCAAACTGGAAGTCTTGAAGCCCGAACATTTGGTTTGGAGTAGCCAGTTTGCATTGGTTCCTAATCAAGATTTTCCCGTTTTAGGTATCCAATCCTGCTGCCGGACCAGTGTGATTTACACACCGTCACCGATGTCCGGGTTTTGGCAATTGAAGAAACCGAGCTTAAAAGAACAATCCGATGCGGTGCAGGAAAAAGTGAATTACGCCACCAAACTGGGCACCAATATTTTGGCTTTTGCCACTGGCAATGAATTGAAGGACAAACTGGACCGCCCAAAATTGGATGGCGAAAAAAACGATCAAAGCGATTTGGTTGGCCGGAGAATTTTGATTCCAAAACTGAAGCACGGAGCCGGGTATGATGATGCACCGATGGCGTTGGGGAATTTGCTTCGCCGAGTGGGCGCTGATCGCGGTGTCCAATTTCAAAGCCGATCGGAATTTGTGGATTCGGATTTAAAAAGCCTGGTTTCGTTTCCAATCGTGTTCGTCCACGGACGCGGCAAGTTTAGCCTGAATCCCGACGAAAGAACCGCTGTCCAACAACACTTGGAACGTGGCGGCTATATTTTTGGTGATGCCATTTGCGGGGACCAAGTGTTTTATGATTCGTTCAAGGAGGAAATGCAGCTTGTGCTGAAGACGAGCAACTGGCAAGAAATTCCCCCTGAAGATGCGATCTTCACACCGCGTTACGGCGGCTACGCATTGGATCAAGTGCAACTTCGAGTGCCTCGAAACGGAGCGACTAAGACCATCAGTTCAACGCCGAAGTTAGAAGCCTTGGATGTAGACGGTCGCCACCAAGTTATCTTTTCACGATACGATATCAGTTGTGCTTTGGAAAATGGCACCACTTCGTCGTGTTATGGGTACACGGTCGACGATGCGGCAAAAATCGGTGCGAACATTTTGCTCTATGCGTTAAGCCCCTAACCGCCTTTGCGAAACCTTCGGATTGGACCCCAGCGTTAAGCGAACCTTTTGCGGGATTGGCGGTTCCTTCCCTTGAATCGATGACCGCTTCCATAACCCGCGTGCCAGCACTGCCCCATGAACCATTCGCAATACGAATCTAATCCCTATTCCTTTGCGGTTTGGGTGGCTAAACAATTAACCCAAGCCGGACACCAGGCATTGTTTGCCGGCGGTTGCGTGCGGGACAAAATTCTTGGCGTACAACCCAAGGATTACGACGTGGCGACGTCGGCCGTCCCCGCTGAAGTCCAAGCGATCTTTGGCCGCAAACGAACCATCGCTATCGGTGCCGCCTTCGGTGTGATTTCGGTGATTGGTAATTCGGAAACTGGTAACGTAGAAATTGCCACTTTTCGTGCGGACGGTGAATACGCCGATGGCCGACGTCCCGACCACGTGACCTTCACGGACGCCAAAAATGATGCATTGCGTCGCGATTTCACGATCAACGGACTGTTCTACGATCCGATCCAGGAGTCCATCTTGGACTATGTGGACGGGCAACAGGATTTGCAACGTCAGGTCATCCGAGCGATCGGGAATCCAGTCGACCGATTCAATGAAGACAAACTGCGTATGCTGCGCGCGGTCCGCTTTGCAACGACGCTGGGTTTCGAAATTGAACCCGAAACCATGCAAGCAATCCAAAACCACGCGACTGAAATTGACAAAGTCAGTGGCGAACGAATCTTGGCCGAGATGAACCGCTTGCTGGCCAGTCCCCGCCGCGGACAAGGCCTACTGTTGTTGCGCCACTCGCGCCTAGAATCCGTCATCTTGCCGCTTGCTACTGATTTGAAACTCACTTCACTGGAAAAAGTCTGCCGGGCACTCGACCACCGTCCGATGCACCACGCGAATCTAGAAATCAGCATTGCTGCACTACTCTTCGTCGGCTGCATTGACGACGTGGGTCTGGATGAATTCCTAAAACCCGATTCCCATGCAAGACTTAAGCCACTGCACAAACAATTGCAGCAACTTATCGATCACTGGCATCTTTCCAATGTTTCCAAAGGGATTCTCAAGGAAGCGATTGTCAACGTTGGCTTTTTGATTGGTGCCGATTCGCTGGCCTGGAGCCAACTGCAACCCAAACTGATCTGCCCCTACAGCAAAGAAGTCTTGGCCGTGGCAAGCCTTGTAGTGGAGCAGTACGCCATCGATCCAAGCGGGATTCAGCGGTGCCTGGCTTGCCTTGAGTTGCCTGTCCAACAACTAAATCCAGCGCCTCTATTGTCCGGCGATCAATTAATGGAAATGGGCGTCCCCAAAGGACCCAAATTGGGCCAATGTTTGCAGCAACTGCGACGGCAGCAATTGGACCAACCCCACTTCACCGCCCAGGACGCGATTGCCTGGGTTCAAACCCAAGTGCAAAAGATCTAACCTTTCGAATTTTCTAATCGTAACAGCTGAGCGTAGTACTTAAGCGTAGCAACACACTTCCGCCAATTTTATTAGACAGCGTCCGGCCCCAATCAAGATGGGTCAGGCAGCGGCTGCCGGCTGGCGATCGCGCGAAGTCAGAAGCCAGCATGCAGTCGGAAGCCAGCGTGCAGGCGGAAGTCAGCGTGCAGGCGGAAGTCAGCGTGCAGGCGGAAGTCAGCGTGCAGGCGGAAGCCAAATAGTCCGATCCAGGGGAACGTTTGTGTAAAAAAAAGCGAGTTGATCGATAAGCCGGGTTCTGTCGTGGGCGATCATTTATCTGGGGCCACGATTACTCGGTGCCTCGATGCGGTTTACCCGAAAGTCAAGCGAAACGGACCGCCTCGCGCCGGCGTTTGACCGCCGACTTCCTTTCTGTCTAACCTTGCTCCGGATGGGGTTTACCTAGCCAAACAAGTCTCCTTGCCTGCTGGTGAGCTCTTACCTCACCGTTTCACCCTTACCACACTCGGTCACAGGGACCGATGTTCGGCGGTTTGCTTTCTGTTGCACTTGCCCTAGTCTCACAACCGGTCGGCGTTACCGACCATCCCGTCCTGCGGAGCCCGGACTTTCCTCCAGCAAAAGCAGCAAGCCACTTTCACCAGCGATCACCTAATCAACTCGCGATTCGATTGTACCCGACCCCAACCCAATCCAACAGTCATCCCCGTCCAGGACAAATCGACAATGCTGCCTGCCTATACTCCGCTTCAATAATGCGAGAAGCCAACAAGTAAGTCACGTTATTCCCCCTTACCCTGAGGTTCCCGTGATCAAGACATTGACAACCAATTAAGAATGTGCAGAATCAGAACTGCAAGTCCATCGGAGATCGGCTGGCGTCTGGACACAATTGATAATTTTAGTTTTGGGATCAAGACAACGAAATGCAAATCCTCCTGTTTGTTGCTGGTCTTGCATTCCTAATTGTCGGCGCCGAACTGCTGGTGCGAAGCGCTTCGAAACTGGCAAGTGCGATCGGGATTCCATCTTTGATCGTCGGTCTGACGGTTGTCGCCTTCGGAACCAGTGCCCCCGAGCTTGCGGTCAGTTTAAAGGCCGCGTTCACAGGGCAAGCGAATATTGGTGTGGGCAACGTGGTTGGCAGCAATATTTTTAACGTCTTGTTTATTCTTGGGCTATCGGCTCTGATCTGCCCCCTGGTGGTATCTAAACAACTGATACGATTTGACGTTCCATTGATGATCGTGGCATCGGTTTTGGCGTTTGTGTTGGCATGGGATCACCAACTGAGTCGCCTAGATGGCGGTCTACTGTTTCTGGGCCTGATTCTTTACACCGGTATCTTAATCTACAGTAGTCGCAAGACGACAAACGATTCGGAATCGACGACGGCTTTGATTGAAAAACCGACAAAACATACTGTGATTACGCATGTCGCTGTGATCGTATGTGGCGTCGTACTACTGGTGATTGGTTCGCGTTGGCTGGTCGACAGTGCCGTGAAATTCGCAGACTACATGGGCGTGGATAAATTAGTGGTCGGGTTAACCATCGTCGCCGCCGGAACTTCCTTGCCCGAGGTTGTCACGTCCATTGTGGCCAGCCTGCGCGGCGAACGTGACATAGCCGTCGGCAATGTTGTCGGCAGTAATCTGTTCAACCTTCTAGGTGTGCTTGGTCTGTCAGCCCTTGTTGCTCCCTCGGCCATTAACGTTTCGCCAGCGGTACTTTCATTCGATCTTCCGCTCATGATTGCCGTGGCCTTCGCTTGCCTGCCCATATTTTTTACCGGTGGGGTCATTTCACGTTGGGAAGGAGGATTTCTGTTTACCTACTATTTGGTTTACACCACGTATTTGATTTTGATTGCGACCGATCACCAAGCGCTTCCAGTGTTCAACACCGCCATCCTTTACTTTGCCCTTCCAATAACTGTCGTCACCATTGCGGTGACGATGGGACAAGCGTTCCGCCGAAAACTGCCGCCCGATGAAGTACTCAAACCCGAGTGACGCCAAAGTCAGTGACAAAAAACACATTCGAGAAACCTGAAGTCAAATTCAGTATCGCCGCGATTGCCTAACAATCGCGAAACCGGTAACTTTTCATGAAAAGTTTTTTATTTCCATACGATTCCCTCTTTCACTTGGATCCAGATGACACACCAAGTGATTCTCTGATTGCCGGCACCGGCCCAACCCGACGTGCCATTGCCCGATGAACTTCGCAGTCGCGGGGTTCCGAACTAGGAATTTGATTTTTACCTGCTGAATGTTTGGCAGGCGTTGCTTGAAGTCAATGGCTTGCAAGGCAACTGGCATCTTGATTAAAAACCGATCAGACTTGATTAAGAATGGACCAGGTCAAACAGCACATTATGAATGTGAAGCACATTATGAACCTGAGGATCAGAAACCAAGGCGTTATCCGATTCATTGGATTGGGTCCGTTTTTGAAGTTGTGACCGTTCCTGGACGACAACCAGTCTTGCGTGGGCGGAGTACGCATTTTGCACTTCTAATTGCCTATCAAACAAATAAATGCACCTAAATTACGCAACCCGATGGCTTGGAAGTTAGAAATTTCCTGGGGCGATTGATTGGTTGCTAACCATCGTAAGACGCGCATGCTTGAAGATAATCCTTACCAAACGTCGATCGTTAGTGAACTACCCCAGCGTGAGTCGCGATTTCCGGTTCTGTTGTGGTGGTTGCTCTTTTTGCAGCCGGCTATTGCCTTCACTTTCATCTATCTCACCTGGGCAATCACGGCGTTTTCATTGGGCCGCCCGCCCAAATTTGGTGAGGTACCGATTCATGGCATTTTGGAGACTACTGCCGGGATAATTGGGACGTTGGCTGGGTTATTATGGCTGGCAGGGTTATTCTTGGTACCGATTGGCTTAGTAATGGCCGCGGCACGACCGTTTGGCCGTAGCGTTTCTACTCGACCGCTGTTGAATCGAGGGATTTGTGTTGGGACCTATTGTCTTATGCTGTTCGTCATGACAACTCTGTTTCTTTACGATCCCGTTAGAGTGATGTATTGGTTCTGGGATTAATCGCCTTCAAGAGTGCCGGGACGAAGATGACGATCAGCTAGACTCAAGAGCAAAAGAAAAACACGCTCCCCCCGAACAATATTAATTCGAAGCTGGAATGCCTATTCGACAAATCGTCCGACGCAACGCTCGCCGTAGCACGATTTATTGGAAGACCTTTTGACGATCCTGAATTGATTGCGGAATTCAACTGCCTTGTTGACTTTGTGCTTGCGGGATTGCCTGATGCAACCATTTCGGCGATCTCGATTGGTAACAAAGTGGATGGCTGGCAAGCTGCGTGACGACCAAGAGAAGTGGACTCAGTTTGCACGATTCTTTTCAGCCGTTCGGGACCCCATCACGCATAAATATCCGTCGATCCCAATTGATGTCAAAACCACTTGGAACGCGACTGTCGGCGCCCAGGACTCCGCGATAGCCCAACTCAATCGGCAAGCCGATGCATTGATGGTCACCTACTATCGGATGGACGAAGCCCTCCAAGTCAGCCAACCTTTACAAGTTTCCGACGACTTCGCACGATTGGCTAAAATTGCAGATGGCAAGCCTGTCTTTCTACTCGAAACCGGTTTCCCAAGCGGGATGGCGAACGGAAGTTCGTAACCGATGCAGGCGGAATTCGTGAAGGCGGTTTTCACTTCATGGGACACCTATCGCAATGAAATTCGCTTGGTCAATTTTGTATGGATGCATGAAATGTCTAAGACTCAAGTGCAGGGAATGACCGCCTATTACGGAGTATCAAGCCCAGCCTTTGCCTCCATTTTTGGCAACGCTTGGATTACGAACCAATGACGGCCAGGACACATTGGGATTCGTTCAGCTAAAAGAATGTTTGCGCAAGCGGCAGTGGAAATCGAACGAGTAACCATTGAGTACCCATTGAGTACCCATTGCGCAGAACCTGTTTGAAAATAGTCAGCCAAGCTCGGAAGTTAAGATTTGTTTTGCACGCCAGCTGAAACTTTTGTCTTATTCACGTAACACCCTGGGTCAGGTAGTCTCAAGATTTGGTAGCATGAAGTGACGGCTCTACGTAAATTGCTGACCCGCAGTTTCATCACGCAATATTTCAGGACGACGCTTGCGATGCTTGCTATTAGTCTTCAACCGGTTGAACGATCACAAACCCAATCAAATTTCGCCGGGCTGGCCTACCCATCTCTAGGTCGTTTGCTGCTGTTGCTATTGATCGGCATCTTGACCGGTGCCGGCTGTGACTGGCCAAGCGGGAGCCCCAAAGTCGAACGAGCGTCGGGCGGAATGACCGAGGCAGAACTGCAACAATTGGCCGATGAACCTTTGCAGGTATTGGTCGTGGGCAGTGCCGAATGGGCGACCGAAATCGAAGTCCAATTTACCAGCCGAATAGAAGGGAAAATCGCAACGACCGCGATCGAACTTGCTCAATGGTACAGTCAGACCGAACAAGAGCGTTCTGAATTCGATGTTCTGATCTGCCCGCCCGATGCGTTGCCGGTGCTGGCGATGGAGGGCAAATTGCTAAAAATTCCCACATTTGAGTTGGATCGTTTTGACTTTGCCACCTTACTACGGAACGATCGCAACCTGTGCAAGATTAAAGGCGATGTCTTCGGTTTGTCGTTGGGGATGCCCTTGAGTATGGTGGTGTACAACAACGCGAACCTGGACGATGTCTCGGTGCTGGAGACTTGGAGGACTTGGAATCGTGAAGCCAGTCGTGTCAACGCCGCCAGTGACCAGCCTAAATTTATCGAACCCTTTGCCGATTGGGGTGCGGCCAAGTCGTTACTGCAACGCGGTGGTGCGTTGGGCCGAGGCCGGACGCAGGTTGATGTTTTCATTGGCAGAAACGATGGGCAACAGCGAATTGATTCGCCGCCTTTTGTCCAAGCATTGACGGATATGAAAGCGTGTTACCAGAAACATGCGGCCCAACTGAAGACGATGAATTCTGAGGCTGCCATCAATGCGGTGCGCAGCGGCAAAGCGATCGCTGCCATCTGCTGGCCTGTCAATTCTAATCGGTTTGAAGACTTGGACGTTGAACTTCCCGACGCCAACGATCCTTCATCCAGTGAACCATCATCCAACGACCCTTCATCCAGTGAACCCGCTTCAGATAAACAAGCAACCGATACAGGGGACGGTACCGCCGCAATCCCAAGCGAACAAAGCACTACCGCCGATTCGATCGCCGGTTCGCCTGCGTTGCAGACAGCAATTGCCTCAACTCGCCAAGCTAAATTGCCCAAAGGAAACGATCAATTGTCGATCGCGGCAATGCCCGTAACCAGTCGCTACTACAACTTCTTTGATGGTCAGTGGGCGAATCGCGGACCTTCCTCCGGTGATGGCAGCCAGTTGATTGGACTGGACGGACGAGTCGCTTGTATTTTGAAGCGAACTCGCAAGTCCGAATCCGCCTTCAAATTGATCGAGATTTTAACCAACAGTCCAACCGCTGAAGCGTTGGCCACGACTTCGTCCGGGTTGGGTCCGTTCAAATCTTCCCAATCCAATAATATGTCGCCCTGGTTCGGACGCAAGTTTTCAATGGACTCTATCAGTACGATCAGTAGGATCTATCAGACGGCCAACGACGACACCGCCAGTAATGTAATCTCTTTCCCCGGTCTGCCCGGCAATGACCAACGCATCCAAGCGTTAGATGACGCGGTTTGGAAAGTCTTGAACAGCCAGGCCGAACCCGAAGCAGCCTTGAAAGCATGTGCACAGCAGTGGAACCAAATCGCTGCTGAATTGGATGGGAAGGTCCAATCAGCAATCCTGAACAGCTTGCGGTAACGGGCCAGACTGGCATCAGCAGGACTGGCATTGGCAGGATCCGAAGGCCGACCGTGCGACAGAATCCACCAAAGCTCGCGGGGTAGCAAAAGGACCGATGATTGCATAGGACGGATCAGTGCGCGGGAAAAATCACCGAACCGTGCTAACCCGAACGATCGTTGGCGTTGCCGCCGGGAAGTGGTTCAAATCGGGGCCGGCAGAAATCTTCTGCTTTACATTGGTCCGAATTCTGGTAAATAAATCTCTGGTTTTACGGGCAAATTGGTGCACGGATTTCGATTCAATCTCAGGAATTTTATCTAGCCCGATCGGTTACGATGTGTTCCGCAGAAGACCGTTGGCCAAGTCACTGGTCCAGGTCACTGGTTGGGGGGAACGCCTGGCTGCAAAGCAAAACCAAGCTAACGGGAAACAGAGCCACACTAAATGCAATCTAAGGGCAATCTAACATGTCCTTAAGGGTAAACTGCTGCTGGCTTCAAGACACACCCTTTACGCCGGTAGATCAATTTTGTTAGAACGCAAAGGTTGCTCGTTAATTCAGGCAACTCGCTAAATCCGGTCCTAACCAAGGGCAGGAAAAACGTTTATAATCTGGTGCAAGTTTGGGCGAATCGCAAACCCAACGGGTGGAACTTTGTGGTGAAGTCGACCTTAAGCGACTTGCGAAATCCCTGCCCGTAAAGATACTATCTGCCCTGGGAATTTGATTTCCCGGTGAATTTAGTTCGCTAAGTGAAATTTTCGCCGGGTAAAGCACGTTTAGTTCAAACGGGTCCAATCGATTCGCGAAACAGAAAATCGATGGCGATTGCCGAACTACGTGACTCAGACCTAACGCCTTTGACCTAACGCCTTTGACCTAACGCCTTTGACCTAACGCCTTTGACCTAACGCCTTTGACCTAACGCCTTTGACCTAACGCCTTTGACCTAACGCCTTTGACCTAACGCCT
>Ga0209390_10000543_pt1 | contig 74789 bp, 63 predicted proteins | sample BON01_FD_187212 | JGI IMG/M metagenome (GOLD analysis project Ga0209390, IMG submission 187212) | Freshwater microbial communities from Lake Bonney liftoff mats and glacier meltwater in Antarctica - BON-01 (SPAdes) (version 2) | ecosystem: Environmental > Aquatic > Freshwater > Ice > Glacier...
CAGGTAATCGTGGATGGCCGCAGTCGGCTACGCCTCCTTCGCCATGACAGATGAGGAAGGGAGCGGCTAAAGTTCATCGCCTCATCCACGCAAGCCGGAATGGTTTGGTTGGCCTTCTGCTAATGAACTCTTCAGGTTTGTCATTGCGAGACCGCCTTTGGCGGGCGTGGCAATCCACGAACACTGGCAGACGTAAACGACAGGTAATCGTGGATGGCCGCAGTCGGCTACGCCTCCTTCGCCATGACAGATGAGGGAAGGAGCGGCTAAAGTTCATCGCCTCATCCACGCAAGCCGGAATGGCTTGGTTGGCCCTCTCGCAATGACAGTCTATTTATCTCGAGGCATTGGTATTTATACTCGAACTCCAAGCCCCGGTCTTCGTGGCTTCGAAGCTCAGTCCTCCCAGCGGCCATAGATGCCGCAAGGGAGAATCTTGCCGTCGCGGCGAGAGGGCAGGCCGACCTCGCCGGAGGTGATGTTGCCACCGCGGCCGTGGAAGAGTTCGGACAGAAGGTTGGCGACGACGGTTGGCGACAGGCGCGCGGTGTAGGCGTTGATGAGAAAAAAGAGCGGTTGGGGGCTCAACACATCGCGGCATTCGGTGAGGAGTGTCCAGAGGTGATCCTCGAGTTTCCACATCTCCCCGGTGCTGCCCCGGCCGTATGTCGGCGGGTCCATGATCACGGCATCGTAAGTGCGGCCTCGGCGGACTTCACGCCGCACAAATTTTAGACAATCGTCGACGATGTAGCGAATGGGCGCTTCTTTCAGTCCACTGAGGGCGGCATTTTCGCGGCACCATTTCACCATGCCGTCGGCGGCGTCGACATGGCAGACCTCGGCCCCGGCGGCGGCGGCGGCGCAGGTGGCCGCGCCCGTGTAGCCGAAGAGATTGAGCACCTTGACTTCGCGACCGGCGGCGACGGCCTGCTTAATGCGGGCGCTGAACCAATCCCAATTGACGGCTTGTTCAGGAAAGAGCCCGGTGTGCTTAAAACTGGTGGGGTGAATCTTGAATTTAAGGGAGAGCGCGGCGTAGTCGATGGTCCAAGAGTCGGGCAGGGGACGGCGAAACTCCCAGTGGCCGCCGCCACTCTCGCTGCGATGATAAAGGCCGTCCCAATTCTCCCACTGGGCATTGGGCTTGGCTTGGTGCCGCGGCCAGATGACCTGCGGATCGGGCCGCACGAGGGTGAAGTCGCCCCACTGCTCCTGTTTCAGGCCATCGCCGGTGTCGAGGAGCTGGTAGTCTTTCCAGCGATCGGCGAGGAGGATGGCAGGGCGGTGCGGTGTCATCCGGACAGCATGGACGATCTCAATCGGGGATGAACACGAAAAAGATCACGTGGTCGGTGTCCTGAGGCCGCCGATCCCCGCTGATCTGATTATTGACATCTTTATGGCGTAAACGTTGTGATAATATTTTCCCCGATGACCCGACACCTCCAGAAATTCACGCGAGTCTTCATCAGCCTGCTTGGCGCCGCCCTTTTCGGGGTCGCGCATCTCGAGGCTGATGTGGTCGAAACCAAGAACGGCGCGCGCATTGTGGGCAAGGTGACCAAGATCGAAGACGGAAAGATCTTTGTTTCGACCGATTTTGCCGGTGATCTCGTCATCAAGCAGAGCGAAGTGACGGGGTTGACCACCGACGCGCCGGTCGTGGTGCGCTTGGCCAGCGGCACGACTCTCCAAGGCACGGTTTCCAGCGACGGTCTGGCATTGAAAATCACCGGTGAGGTCGGCGAACTCAGCACCAACGTAGAGAAAGTCGCCGCCATCTGGACCCCGGGCGGCAAAGATCCGCAGATCATCGCGATGGAGAAGGAAATCGCCTCGCGGGAACGCCACTGGTCCTACGAGGCTGCGGTTGATATCAGCGGCAAGAGTGGGAACAAGGAGCAGTTGGGCACGGCGGTGAGCGCGCGGGCGACGTTGAAGACGCCGAACGACACGCTGCAGTTCTACACCAACTACAATCGCCAGGTCACCGACGGCACAAAATCAGCCGACCAGTTCAAGGCTGGGATTGATTACCAAAACAATTTTTCTGGGCGCAAGTCCTGGTATGTCCGCGACGAGGGAGGCTTTGACCGGGTGAAGGACATTGAGATCTATAACGTGGCCGCGGCCGGTTTGGGTTTCGATCTGATCAAGGAAGAGAAGCACTTGTTGACGGGCCGCGTCGGTCTCTCGTTCCGCTACGAAGGCTACACGAATCCGGCGACCGAGGACGTGAAGAGCGCCGGTCTCGATTTCGGGCTGAATAATGAGTGGGAGTTTGGCAGATCGAAGTTGGTCAACCGCCTCGCGTTTGTCCCGGCGTTTGCCGACTTCGGCAACTACACGGTCACGCATGAGTCTTTCTACGAGATTCCCCTCGCCAAGCCTGCGTGGAAGCTGCGCCTGGGTGTGGGCAACGACTTCAACAGCCAGCCGGGCGTGGGCATCAAGAAGCTCGATACGTCTTACTTCACCCGCCTCGTGCTCAACTGGGATTGAGCGTCGCCCAAGTTTCGTTAGGGGACCGGCCCGAAGATTCGTCCTCGAGCCGGTTTGCATTTTGCAGGACGACCCGCAGGTTCTTTTACTCAACGATGTCGTTCCAACGCCAAGACTATCTCCTCCGCATGATCGGCGAGCTGCGGCAATTTGTGAGCACGGTGGTGAGCGCGGGAGGACCGGGCCGGGCGGCCGAGGCGTTGCATGCGATTATGCACGCACAGCAGCAGCTTTTTCAGATCCCGCCGGAGAAAATCACGAACCTCACCCTTGATGAACAGCTCGATACCTTGAGCCGAGGAGAGCGACCGACGGGGGCCGTCGAGAAAGTGATCGCTCATGCGACGATTTTAGGGGAAGCCGCGCGGATCTACGAAGGGACGGATCGACTGGCTTTGGCGCGCAGTTCGCGGCAATTGGCGTTGGCCGCGCTCTTGACCGCAGCGGCGCGCTGGCCTGAGCAACGGGCGTTAGTGGCGCCGTCGATTGCGGCCCAGCGCGACGGGATCGACGATGAGACGCCCGCGCCGGTGCGCGAGCTCTTGAGCGTCTACGATCAATCGGCCTGAGCGCCCGTGCCGTAGAGGCGGTCGCCGAAGTCGCCCAGCCCGGGGAGAATGTATTTGCTGGAATCGAGATCGCGGTCGCATGCGCCCGTGTAGATCGGCACGCCCGGATGTTCGGCTTGGACGGTTTCGACGCCTTGGGGCGACGAGACGATGCAGACAAACGAGACTTCCTTCGCGCCCGCTTCTTTGACGATGGTGAGGGCATGGGCGGCGGATCCACCGGTCGCCAACATCGGATCCAGCACGAGCACGCGCGTGCCGATCAGTGACGGGAGCTTGCAGTAATAGCTGCGGGCGACGGCCGTCTCGTGATCACGCTCGAGGCCGACGTAGCCGACGCTGACGTCGGGGAAAATATCGAGGAAAGGCTGCATCATCCCGAGTCCGGCTCGGAGGATCGGGACGACGACGAGCGGGCGGGCGAGCACCTGCCCGGTGTGGGATTCGAGCGGCGTCTTGACCGTCTTTTCTTTGGTCAGGAGGTCTCGGGTGGCCTCGATGGCGAGGAGCAGGCCGATTTGGTAGGCCAGCGTGCGAAAAGTCGCCGGGCGCGTGGTGTGGTCGCGCAAGTGAGTCATCACGTGCGCGGCGAGAGGGTGTTTGAGAACGTGGAGGGACATGGGGGAAGAAGCTGCGATCACCTCTACCTGTTTCTGCGGGTGAGGACGAGTCCACGTTTGGGCCCGGCACCGATAAGGTTTAGGGTTGAAGGAGCAAAGTATGCTCGGTCTTGCCCGGTAGGAACGGCGCGGGAGTGCCCTTGACCCAAGCCTCGTGCCCCTCGCGATAGAACGGGGAAAGCGGATGTCCACTCTGCCCACCGGGCATCTGGAAAATGCCCTCTGATTCGCGGCCCGGCGAAACCACGAAGCGGGCGCTGGCCCCGAAGTCCGGACGTTGCACACGCGGGGTGATGCTGTCGCCGGGCAAAGGATCAGCGGGCAGATTCATCCACCCCGTCAACCACGCGGGAAACGAGCGAGCGAGTGGGTGATGGATCTGGGCGCGATTGCGATCGCCCCAGGTCGTTTTGCCCACCTTCCCGCCTTGATCGACGAGTTGGTTCGTGACGGCGTCGGCCGCCGCGAGGAGCAGTTCGTCCCACGAGTTGAAGCGAGGGTTGAGCAAATGGGACGGGCGTTCTTGCAAGAGAACTCGGAGCGGTTGCTCGTAGTGGAATTGGTGCCAGCCGAACCCCTCGTATTGCTGGGTGCAGGAGGCCAAGATCGCATTGAACACGTAGTTAGCGGTCTGTTGGCGGAAGGAGCGCACGAGCCCGTAGCTGGTGTCGTTGACGTCCGCCCGCGCGGTCCAATTTTCCAACTGGCGTAGCAGCTTCGCGCGGGAATTCTTGGCCTTCACGGCTTCCGGCGTGAGGGTCGCGGCGAGGAGATCTTTCCAGTGGTTGAGCAGCGGAGCCTCGACGTCGAGTTGCACCGCGAGAAGGTCCGCGGGCGTGGCTCCTTCGAGGGTGCTCAGGCGATCGCGAATCCGCGCGGCGCGCGGTGGCCGGTCGTAGCCGCCGTCGCCGAGCAAAGTGAGACCGGGCTCACCGATGACTCGATTGTTGGCGGTCCACAGGCGGCCAGACGCGGGATCGGAGATCACGGGGATTTCCTCCGGAGCGAGCAGGCCGTCCCAATAACGGTCGCCATAGGTGCGGGCGACAGGGAATCGACCGTCGTAGCCCACGCGCTTCGGCAGCTTGCCGGCAATGCTCCAGGCGATGTGCCCGGCGGTGTCGGCGACGAGAATGTTCTGCGCGGGCATGCCGGCGCGGTGCGCAACTTCGAGCGCCTCGGCGGTGGTGTGGGCGGTTTCCATCTCGACGAGCGATAAGTTGAAAGCGCCCGGCAGGTGGGCGGTCCAGCGGTAGGCGAGCGGTCGAGTCTTGTTCCCGATGCCGACGACCGGACCCCAGATGGTCCAATCAACCACGTAGTCGATCGGCTCGGCATCTTTCACGCGGATCAATTCGTGGCGTTTCTCAAATTCGACTAGCTTGTCGCCGCGTTTGTAGAGAGCGCGACTGATGATGTTGGGCTCGACGACGACCAAATCACCGACGTCGGCATAGGCGTTGGTGAATCCCCACACGATGTGACCGTTGCTGCCGGCGATCACGAGGGGAAGCCCCGGCAACGTGATCCCTGTGAGGGTGTGGCTCGGCGCACCCGCTGGTTTGTCGGTGGCCGGCCATTGCAGGGAAGCGCGATACCAGGCGTTGGGGACGCGTAACTGGAGGTGAATGTCGTTGGCGAGGAGTGGGGCACCGCTGGCGGTGTGTGCGCCGGAGAGGGCAAAACTGTTGCTGCCGGTCACGGGGCGTGCGTCGATCGAGGCGACTTCGGTATCGGTCTCCGTGCGATGGCGCAAATCGATCACCCGCGACGAGGGCATCGGCGGGCTGCTTTCGGCGACGCTGCCGTCGAGCGCGGCGTCGGCCGTGGTGAGGAGCGGCGCAAAAAAGTTGGCGGCTTCGCCCCCAAGCGTGTCGCGGAGAGCGGTGAGCGAGCGTTCGTAGGCCCCTTCGTCGTGCAATTCTAGAGCCATGGCAAATCCGACGAGAAGAGAGTCCTCCGCGAGCCAGGGCGCGGGATCGGTCTGGAGCAGCAGATACTCAAACGGCGCGCGTTCGAGGGCCGACAGCCCCGCGTTGACTCCGGCGGTGTAGGCGTCGAGCAAGGCGCGCTCCGCTGGGTCGAGGAGCGCGAGGTTCTCGCGCGCGGTCCGGCGAAAACCGTGAATGCGCGCGGACTTGTCGAGGGCGACAGCTTCGGCCCCAAAAACTTCGGCGAGCTCGCCTGCGGCGCGGCGGCGAAGGAGGTCCATCTGAAAATACCGCTCTTGCGCGTGGAGCCAGCCGAGGGCGCGGGCGACATCGAGTCGGTTCCCGCCTTGGATCGTCGGCACCCCGGCGTGATCACGCTCGATCGTGACGGGGTGGGTTAACCCGGAGACGTGGGCGGTCCCGTCGAGTTGCGGGAGACTGCGGCGCATCTGCTGGTAGAACCAACCGGCTCCGGCGAGGGCGGCAATGAGGACAAGGGCGACGACAACGGCCCCCCAGCGGAGACTCTTGCGGACAATCGGGTTCATAGCGAAAAGGCGGTGCGGATCGTGGCGACCAAGGCGGGCGGATCGGCGTCGATCGAGACTTTGAGCGCATCATTAGGTTGTTCGAGGGCGGCGAGCTGACTGTCGAGTATGGCCGGCTTCATGAAATGTCCCTGCCGGCTGCTGATCCGGGCCAGCAACAGTTCGCGGCTGCCGTGCAGGTAGGCGAGCCTGACGTCGGCGAGTCCGTTCATGAGGACGTGCCGATAGGCTTGCTTCAACGCTGAGCAGGTGACGACGGCACCGGTGCGCTCCGCCAGACAGTGTTCCATGTGCGTGCGAATCGCGCCAAGCCACGGTTCCCGGTCGGTGTCGGAGAGGGGAAGGCCCGCGCTCATCTTGGCGACATTGGCGGGGGAGTGAAACTCGTCGGCGTCGTTGAACTGCCAGCCGAGCTGGTGAGCAAGCAACTGGCCGACCGTGGTCTTGCCGCTGCCCGCGACGCCCATCACCAGCACGATGCGGGGAGCGTTCACTGTGCCCATGCGCGTCGCGTGACCGGATCACGGCCTTCATCAAATTCAATGAAGTCAAACATGGTCTCGATCGGCTTATCGGTGAGACCGCATTCCTTAATGCGCATCTGCAAGCGGTCGCTGAGGGAATCGCGCCAGCCGCGTTTCATCATGAAACCGCACCAAGCTTCGCACTCTAGGTCGCTCCGGGCACCGCCTTGGTCAAAACACCACGCGAGAAGTTCCTCATCGGTGCCGCCGGCGAGGGTGTGAGTGCGCAGCGCTTCGTAGTCGACCTGGAGGAAGTGGCAGCAGCGGTCGTCGAACCCAAGACCGAGGTTCTCTTGGTAATCGGCGGGGAGTTGGCCCGCCGCGTTGAGGCGGATTTTGTCGAGCATACGTCCAAAATAGACGAGCTGACCGACCTTGTCATAAATACTGCGAAGTCCGGGAACGTGAGGCATGAGACTATCTCCGTGGGTTTTAGCGAGACGGGCGAGGCGAAAAACGACTCAGCGGCGACAATAATAAACGAGCGTGGCGAGGAGCCCGAGGGCGAAGGTGGGGGCGTTGATCCAGAGCTGGTGGAACGGCACGGGCCAGTGGTGGCAGGCGTAGATGATCGCCACGTGCTTGATGGCGATCAGCACCCAGCAGATCATGATCATACGCTCGACCCGCGGATTGCGGACAGGCGTCGAGCGGACGTTGACCTCCTTGACGAAAGCGGCCTCGGAGGCTGGGTTCGGGCGGCCGGTGATGAGTTGGATTAGGTTGGTGAACACGGCAGTGCTTGAAAGATAGCGCAAAAATTCCAAAATAACAGCCGCCGTGTCGAAACATCCCCAGCCATCTGCTCAAACCCCTGTCGAACTCAAAGGCCCCCGCCTCGGGCAACCAAGCTCGGCGGCGGCTGGCCTCGCGGCCGTGGCGAAGACAGCGAGCTTCGTGGTGGCCGGCGTCGGCCTGATTAAAGGGACGAAGCTCCTGCTCGGGGTGAACCAAAAGGATGGGTTCGATTGCCAATCTTGCGCGTGGCCGAGCCCCGACGGCGACCGGCACACCTTCGAATTTTGCGAGAACGGAGCCAAGGCGATCGCCGATGAGGCGACGCCGAAGCGGTGCACGCCGGAGTTTTTCGCGCGACACTCTGTGGCAGACCTCGCGGGGCAGAGCGATTACTGGCTCAACCGCCAAGGGCGGCTCACGCACCCGATGGTGCTGCGGCCAGACGCCACGCACTACGCTCCGATCAGTTGGGACGAAGCGTTCCAGCTGATCGCGGCTGAGCTCAACGCGCTCGGCTCGCCCGACGAGGCGGCGTTCTACACCTCGGGCCGCACGAGCAACGAGGCCGCGTTTCTCTACCAACTCTTCGTCCGCCAGTTCGGCACGAACAACCTGCCGGACTGCTCCAACATGTGTCACGAGTCGAGCGGGGCCGCCTTGGGCGAGTCCATCGGCATCGGCAAGGGCACGGTGAAGCTCGAGGACTTCGAGCTAGCCGACGCGATTTTGATCATCGGCCAGAACCCCGGCACCAACCATCCGCGGATGCTGTCGTCGCTCGAGGAGGCGAAGAAGCGCGGGGCGACGATTGTTTCGATCAATCCGTTGCCGGAAGTCGGCACCGAACGTTTCAAGAATCCTCAGCATTTTATGAACCCGCTCAAGGCATGGCCAACCCTATTGGGCGAAGGCGCGCGGCTGGCGGATGTGTGGGTGCAACCGCGGATCAACGGCGATCTCGCGCTCTTTAAGGGCATCATGAAGGAGATGCTCGCGGCCGAAGACGCGGCGCCGGGCACGGTCTTCGACCATGCGTTCATCGCCGAGCACACGCACGGCTTCGAGGCGTTGATCGCCGACCTCCGCACGACCGAGTGGGACGCCGTCGTCGAATCGAGCGGCGTGTCGCGCGAACAGATCAAGGAAGTTGCCGTGATCGCGATGCGTTCCAAGGCCACGATCTGCTGCTGGGCGATGGGGCTGACCCAGCAGCCCAACGCGGTCGAGACGATTCAAGCCATCGTCAACTTTCTCTTGCTGCGCGGCGACATCGGGCGGCCCGGCGCGGGGGCGTGCCCAGTGCGGGGACACTCCAATGTGCAAGGTGATCGCACGATGGGCATCTTTGAGAAGATGCCCGATTGGTGGCTCGACCGGCTCGACGCCGAGTTTGGTTTTAAATCCCCACGCGCCCACGGCCTCGACACGGTCGACGCCATCAAGGCGATGCACGCGGGGGCGGTGAAGGTGTTTGTGGCGATGGGCGGTAACTTTCTCTCGGCGACGCCGGATACCGAATACACGGCGACGGCGCTGCGGCGTTGCGCGTTGACTGCCCAGGTTTCGACGAAGCTCAATCGGGCGCACTTGGTCACCGGGCGCACGGGGTTGATTCTGCCGTGCCTCGGTCGAAGCGAGCGCGACGTGCAGGCCTCGGGCGAACAGTTTGTCACCGTCGAGGATTCGATGGGCATCATCAACCCCTCGCGGGGCAAGGCGGCTCCGGCTTCGACCGAACTGCGCAGCGAACCTGCGATTGTCGGCGGACTGGCGAGGGCTGTGCTCGGCCCGGACCATCCGACCCCGTGGGAATCGTTGACGGGTAACTATGACCTGATCCGCGACCGTATCGCGACCGTGGTGCCGGGGTTTGAAAACCTGAATGAGCGCGTGCGGGCGGGCATCTTTTATCTGGCGAACGCTCCGCGGGACGACCGCGAGTGGTCCACGGCCTCGAAGAAGGCTCAGTTCTCTGTCGCGCCGATCCCGCGTCGCGCGTTAGCGGCGGGCGAATACGTGATGATGACGATCCGCTCCCACGATCAGTTTAACACCACGGTTTACGGACTCGATGATCGCTATCGCGGCGTGTTTGGCGGTCGCCGGGTCGTGTTCATGCATGAGGACGATATCCGCGCGGCTGAGTTGCAGCAGGGGCAGTTGGTCGATTTGACCAACCGGCACGGCGGGGTCGAGCGCGTAGCGGAGGCGTTTATGGTGGCGCCCTACCGGATTCCTCGCGGGTGCCTCGCGACTTATTTCCCCGAGACCAATGTGCTGGTGCCGATCGATAGTGTCGCGGCGGTGAGCAACACTCCGACCTCGAAGTATGTCGTGGTCACTTTGAGTCCCACGGCCGATCCAGCCGCGGCGCTTGCGCGGCGGATGGCGGAACTTCAGGCGGATTGAGCGGGGAGGGCGCTTTGACTTGATCGGAGCGCTGCGGACGACGACTCGCCCGGGCGCTTTGCATGAATCGCCGAGGTGTCGGCGTGCGCTTTGCAGACTAGTAGGCAGTAACCGATGATTGATCGTATAAAAGCTTGCTGCAAGGTAGGGACGGACCGCCGGGCCGTCCGGTTGGATCCACGAATGAAAGTCAGCTGTCCTTAGTCGCGGCGGTCCCAGCGGTCCCGCCCCTCCATCCGAAGGATTCCACGTTACTGCCTACTAGGGCGGGTCGCGCGTCGGATGAAAAGCCTCCGATAGTTTGGTTCTCCAATGGGTTGTAAATATTCTCTGCACGATCCGGCACCACGGGGTGGGTTATGGGTCCATAGGTCTAAGCAAAGACGCATTATTAAACCATCGAAGAAAGGATCATTATGAAACCCTCAAGACTGACAATTCTGGCCCTCGTGCTCGCGGCTGCGCCGTTGGCGGTGTGGGCGACCGAAGCCGACGACCGCATCGAAGCCGCCACGATGGAGACCGATAATTTCCGCACGGTGCTGCACGACCAAGTGAAGGTCGAGGTCGACGAAGGTGTGATGGAGCTCACCGGCACCGTCTCTGACGAGAGCCTCAAGGCGCTCGCCGAGGAAACCGCGCGAAACATCCCCGGCGTCGTCGAGGTGGACAACCAGATCGATGTCGAAGTGCCTCCACCTGAGCATTCCGACGCTTGGATCGCCCTCAAAGCGCGGACCTCCCTCTTGATGCACTCCGAAGTGAGTGTGAATAAGACCGACGTCGCCGTGTCCGCCGGGGTCGTGACCCTGTCCGGCATGGTCGACAGCGTCGCACAGAAGGAGCTCACCGTGGCCTACATTAAGGAGATCGACGGCGTGAAGGATATCATCGACCGGATGACCGTGAAGGAAATTCCTGTCGAAACGCGCACGCTTGGCGCCGTGATCGACGACGCCTCGATTACCGCTCGCGTGAAGTATGAACTCTTGTCCCATCGCTCCACGAGCGCGTTGACCACCAACGTTACCACCAAGAAGGGTTCGGTCGTGGTGGAAGGCGAAGCCGACTCCATGGCCGAGCGCACCTTGGTGACCAAGCTGGCCCGCAGGGTCCGGGGTGTCATCGCCGTCGACAATCAGATGACGCTTAAACCCAGCGAGTAGAGTTTTGTTCAGGGTCGCCCGACTGGGCAGCTCTTAATCCAGTTGCGTTGACGGCGATCCGGCATGCCGGATCGCCGTTTCGCTTCCGAGCCCGGATATTTCACACCCATGAAATTACTTTTCAGAGAAATCTCCGTCGGCCCTGCGGGCAGAGCGACTTGGTCGCGGTTAGCCCCGACGAAGTCGGCCCGACCGGGCCCAGGTTTCACCCCTCTGAATGTGCAATCTGCGGGCTTCTCGGGCCCGGCTAGGCCGAAAAGCCCTGCGTTGCATTGGGCGGAACTATTTCCCAGCATCTCGGGTCTCAGACCTCAACTATGAAAACGAAACATTTCTTACTCGCAGCAATCGTCGGCCTGGGCGCGACGGGGAGCATGTTCGCCGTCGAGGCTGCCAAGGAGGCCGCCGTCGAGGCCGCCAAGGAGGACGCTAAGATTCAGGTCAACTTTACGAAACCCGAGAAGTTCACCGACGTGAGAGACGGCTTCACTTCCTCCCAGAAGGGCGAAGAGTCTAACCTCCTGCAGATCCGGGATTATGTGGAGCAACAGGCCGGACGATTTGTGCCCGATGGTTACCGGCTGGCGGTGACGATCACCAATGTCGACCTCGCGGGAGACTTCGAGCCCTGGCATCAATTGGGTTCCAACGACGTGCGCATCGTGAAGGACATTTATCCACCGCGGATCGACCTGACTTATACACTGACCGATGCTTCGGGCAAGGTGGTCAGCGAGGGCAAACGCGAACTGCGCGACCTCGCCTTCATGATGAAACTGAGCATTCGCCGCGACGATCCGTTCCGCCACGAGAAGGAGTTGCTCGATGACTGGCTGCGCCGGGATATCAAGTCTTCGCTCGCCAAGAAGTAAGCGCGGCTCGAAAAACCATTTTACCCACGGCCGGGAGTGGTCTCCACTCTCGGCCGTGTCTTTTTCCCCCGATCATGCCCGGCTCGACAAGTGGTTGTGGTGTGTGCGCCTGTGCAAGACCCGGGCTCTCGCGGCCTCGGCCTGCCGATCGGGTGCGGTCCAGGTCAATGGCGAACCAGCCAAGCCCGCCCGCGAGCTCCGATTGGGCGAAATCGTCCAAGTGCGATTGGGCATCCTCACGCGCACAGTGCGATTCATCGCAGCGCCGGCCTCTCGGGTGGCCGCCAAGCTCGTGCCGGACTACGGTGAGGACCAAACGCCCGCGGCAGAGTATGAGCAGGTGCGCGTGGCCTCTGCGGCGCAGATCTTGACCCGTCCGCGCGGAGCGGGCCGACCGACAAAACGGGACCGACGGTTGCTCGATGAGCTGCCTGAGGAGTGAACTTGCGCTTCAGCGGCCACCGGCGATGACTCTTTTCTGATGAACGTTTATTCCAAGTTCGAGACCGAGCTGGCGGTGAGACCCGACGACATCGATCTGCACCAGCACGTGCACAGCACGCGGTATCTCGATTACATGCTCGCGGCGCGCTTTGACCAGATGGAGCGCTGTTACGGGATGTCGATGCAGGCGTTCGTCCAGCGCGGATTGAGCTGGTTCATGGCCACAGCCAACATCAACTACCGGAGGCCTTTAGGGTGGGGCGACCGCATGATGGTGCGCACCTGGATCGAGAGCTTTTCGGAGACCGGTTGCCGCGTGGCGTTTGAAATCGAGAAGCTGCCCACGGGCAAGCGAGTGTGCGATGGCGCCTGTGATTATACCCTTGTGACGCTAGCGACGGGACGGGCCACTCCTCTGCCCGAGGACATCAAATCGCAGTATTCGATCTGATCCGGCCTCAAGGCCTCGAGAGACTCCCACGATTAAACTTGTGTCATCATCAGGCCTCTGCATTGCTCCCCTCCTCGATAGAAAAAACGTTAGATGACAGGATCTGGTGAGTCGTTAGCTGAGCAGAGGCTCAAGTGATGATTTCGAAACCCATGGTGGGAACGGAACTGGCAGCGGACGGTGTATCTTCGAATCATCAGATGAGTAATTCAAAACTATATGTCGGCAACCTGTCATTCAAGACGACTGAAGACGAACTCCGTTCGCACTTCGGCCAATATGGCAGTGTGACCGACGTTTACGTCGCTATGGACCGGATGACCGGTCGCCCTCGTGGTTTCGCCTTCGTGACCATGGGAACTGCAGAAGAATCGCAAGAAGCAGCCGAGAAAGTTAACGGCTCTGAACTCGACGGTCGTCAATTGACGGTCAACGAAGCACGTCCTAAGGAAGAGCGTTCCGGCGGCGGTGGCTTCGGTGGCGGCGGCGGTGGCGGCGGTGGCGGCGGTGGCGGTCGTGGCTTCGGCGGCGGCGGCGGCGGTGGTGGTCGTGGCGGTTTCGGCGGCGGTCGTGATCGCGGTGGCGATCGCGGTGGCGAGCGTCGTTACTAAGTTCGACACACCGGTTTAAATAAAACCGATTTTCAAGGGACGGAGCCCATCTGGGGTCCGTCCTTTTTTGTCTTTCCAGCGCTTGCAGAAAATCATTCTGAGCACCGCATGGAAGTCCTGTGGCGAATAACTCTTTCGTCACTGCAACGGAACCGTCCCGTCGGATGCTTCGCTGCCCTCAGAATGACGGAAATGATCTCTCATGTCTTTTAAAGCTCTCAATTTATCAGAACCAGTGCTCCGCGGCGTTCAGGCCGCAGGCTATTTGGATCCCACGCCGATCCAGTTGCGCGCGATTCCGTTGGTGCTCGCCGGTGGCGACGTCATTGGCTCAGCCCAAACCGGCACCGGCAAGACGGCAGCGTTTGCGCTGCCGATTATCGAGCGCCTCGGGGCCCACGGCAAAACCCGGGTGCTCGTCCTCGAGCCCACCCGCGAACTCGCCGCTCAAGTCGAAACCGCTTTTCGCGATTTTGCCCGCTTCACCGATCTGCGGACTGTCGCGGTGTTCGGTGGCGTCGGTTACGGCAACCAGCGCAAGGAAATCAGTCGCGGGGTGGACATCATTGCGGCCACGCCCGGTCGTTTGATGGATTACCTTAAAGCTGGCACGATCAGCCTGCGCGACATCAACACCCTCGTGCTCGACGAGGTCGACCACATGCTCGACATGGGCTTCCTCCCAGTGGTGAAGGACATCATCAGCCGCTGTCCTCGCGAGCGGCAGACGCTCCTTTTTTCGGCGACCGTGCCCCCGGAGATTCAGGCGATCGCCTCGTTCGCGCTGCGCAATCCGACCCGGATCGAAGTCGGCGTCAGCCGCACCGTCAACGAATCGGTCAGTCACGCGCTCTATCCCGTCGGCTTCGCGCAGAAGTTCGACCTGCTGGTGGCACTGTTGGAGAAAACCGAGTTCGACAGCGTGCTGGTTTTTTCCCGCACCAAGCACGGGGCCGACAAGATCGCGCGCCGTCTCAAGGCCGCTAACCACAGCGTCGCTGTGCTCCACGCCAACCGCTCACAGAACCAACGCATCGAAGCGTTGGAGGGTTTCAAATCCGGGAAATACGAAGTGATGGTGGCCACCGATATCGCCGCGCGCGGCATCGACGTCGCCGGGGTTTCCCACGTCATCAACTACGATGTGCCGGAAAAGCCGGAAGACTACGTTCACCGCATCGGCCGCACCGGCCGGGCGCAGGCGGTCGGCGATGCCTTCACGCTCGTCACGCCCGAGAACGAGAAGGACATCCGCGATATCCAACGCTTCATCGGCGCGAAGATTCCCGAGCTCAAGCTCGCCGGGTTCGTCTACGGCCCTTACACCGCCGGCCCGGATCGTCCGCCGGAGCAACGCGAAAGCCGCCGCAGCGCCGCCGCCCATGGCGACTTCGCGAAGAATCGTGGTGGCTTCCGCGGTCGCGGCCGACGGTAGTCTGGGGCGGCCGCTCCCCATCATTTCCGACCGGCCGCTTGGTCTCTCCATCCCGCACTGCGCGCTTGAACCGGTGCAGTGGGGGCGTCTTCTTGCTGTGCAACCACTATGTTTGAATCCCTCTTTGCCAAGAATGGTCTGTCACTGGATCGACTGCGCATGCTGATCGAGCTGGATAAAGCGGGCAGCATCGTCGGAGCGACGAAGGGCGATTTTAACAAGAGCACTGGTTATAGTCGCAACCTACGCGAGCTGTCGGTCTTCTTTGGTGTCGAGCTTACGCGCCGGGAGGGTAAGACCCTTGGGTTGACTCCCGCCGGAGCTGAACTTGCCCGTTTAGTGCGCGAGCATTTCCACGCGTTGGCCGGCTTTCAAAGCCGTTGGGCGGCGGCACCCGCCAACTACGTGATCGCGGCAGACGAAAGCCTGCTGCAATGGCTGGTCGCGCCCCGCCTACAGGCACTCATGCAGGCGAAGGCAAAAGTGGTTTATGAACTGCGCAACCGACAGCCCCCGGATATTATCCGAGGTTTACAGGAAATGTCGCTGGACTTCGGCATCGTGCCGGCGAATGCGGTGCCGGCGACTTTGAAGCAGCACCCTTTGGGGGCGCTGGCTTATGCGATTTACCTGCCCAAAGGCCTCTGGCGCAAGTCGTCTAGGCCTCTGGCTATTTTAGCCAATGTCCCGATGGCACTGCATACATCAGGAGGCCCCTTTGAGCAGCTGGCTTTTGCGCTCGCGAAGGCCTATCGAGTGAAACTGGATGTGCGCCTGCGATGCGAGTCGTTTCCACAGGCCTGCAATGCTCTCCGCACCGGACAGTTTGCCACTATTCTGCCCACCCTCGTCGATCCCGCGTGGTATTCGGAACCGGAAGTGCAGGTGATCCCTCTCAATCAATTTGAGAACGTCAGCAGCCCGCTCGTGCTGGCATGGAATCCGCGCATGGTGGAGGTGCGGCCTGAGGCGGCCCATCTCCTCGAAATTTTGAGTGCCGCGCTCCCGCTGACGCAGCGGACCAAGGCTAAAACCTGATTCAGACCGCAGGCAGGCTGCGTTTCCACGCATGGATGAAAAACGACGATGCGAGTAGAATTCCTCCTATCGCCGCCTTCGGTCGAAACATCATGCCTAAAAATACTCTCCCGCTTCGTCTCGAAACTCTCGTCCGTGAACTCGCTCTACCCGATGGTCGCATGGTGGGATCACTGGGTCACGAAACCGCAGCCGATTGGGTATTGGCCCAACTCGGGGCACTGGACCTTGATCCCTACCGCGGCGACGGGCTTGAACTCCCCTATCGGCGGGGTGGACAGTCCTTCGCGAACTTTGCCGGTGTCATTCCGGGACTGAACCGTCGCCTGCCGCCGCTGCTCATCGGCGCGCATTACGACAGCGTGATCCCTTATCCCTGTGCCGACGACAATGCTGCCGCCGTGGCTGTCGTCCTTTGTGCGGCCGCCCGGCTTGCCAAACAGGAACGCGAGCGCGATATCGTCGTCGCCATCTTTGACGCTGAGGAGCCGCCTTATTTTCAATCCGAAGCGATGGGCAGCGTGCGGTTCTGCGCAGACCAGACCGACGAGCGGGGTTTCCACGCTGCGCTCATCCTCGACCTCGTCGGGCACGACTTGACGCTGCCGAAAATGGGCCGGCTGACGCCGCCTCGCGTGCGCAACCTGCTCTTCGTGCAGGGCGCGGAAAGTCACCCAGGACTAGCTAAAGCCGTGGGGGAGTTTGTGCCGCCGAGATCCTTAGGACTCATCGCCACGCTGAACGAATACCTGCCGGACATGAGCGACCACTATGCGTTTCGGCAACACGGTGTGCCGTATCTCTTCTTTTCCTGCGGACAATGGGAGCATTACCACCAGCCGAGCGACACGCCCGAGAAACTGAACTACCGCAAAATGGGGCGAATCACGGAATCACTGGTGACGCTCGCGGAAAAGATCGCGATTGCCGTATTGACTGTTCCTGTTCCGGAGCATGATTTCACGGCTGCAATGGAAGCAGCGACAATCAAGCGAGCGCTCGGGCCATGGTTGCGCGTATTCGGCACCAAATCGATGAGCACGCGCGCGGATGTGAAAGACTTTGCAGAGACTCTCACCGGTTACGTCGGGTTTTTGGATTGAAGCATCACTTTTTCTTTATGCCGAAACTACATCGATTTGTGGCGAATAGTCCCAAAGAAGGCTGGTATATAAAGCTGACCCGCACCGAGCTTGGTCAATCGGGAAAGTTCACACCAAGGTTTGCCGTAAACCAGGTAAGTCCTGAGGGAAACAGGTTCTTTGATGCCATGAATTACAAGGACGGTGATGCTATCGAAAGACCGCTGTATTGGATGCTGTGGAAACGCGGGCTTATTTCGGTCGGTGAGACACCTCCCAGCCGTCCCGAACCGATTACTCCTGACGAATGGGCAGAAATTTGTCGGATGGTTGCGATGAAAACTCGGCATATTCCCCTCGCGGAGCTTGTGAAGTGGCTTGGGTTGACGGCTACAGAAGTAACTCGGCTTACTCAGGAGCGCGGAGAACCCAAAGATTCGGAGCGTCCGCCTTTGATGCCAGACGAGAAACTGTGGGCGGCCGAACCGCTTTCCGGCATAGTGATGAAACCATGGGAATTCCGTTCAAAATACCAGCTCTCTCGAAGTCAGGCTGGAAAACTTTATGCTCTATATTGTACCTCGGTTGACAGAAAATTGTTTGAGGCCCTTGTCAGAGGTCAACTCCGGGTTGCCCAGGCAAAAAATGATTGCAGCGCAGGCACCGTGCCGGAAAGGACTAGCGTTATTCCACCTGTCCAGCTTGTTGAATTAGAGGAGGTCCAAACTGGACGGAGATTCGCGATAGCCACCACCCGCGCTGCTGCACTGCTGGAGACTGCGTTGCGTGCGCTCACAGGGAATCATGAATGCCTGATTCGGGGTGACAATAATAAGAAAAAATCCGAAAGCAGGAACCTAGAATCGGTTCTAGTCAGTCGACGACCGAAGAAAGTTAAGCCAACTGGAATCGTTAGGGGCCCAATTACTTTCAAAGAACTAATAGGTGGCAATGGTGCTCAACGATACTTCGTTCCCGCCCCCGATTGGGCAGGACTGAAGTGGACCCCGTTGGTTGGACAGGGGATCGGGAAAGTTAGTTATGCTGGGTTATCTCTGATTGAGAAGAAGATAAATATAGGGAGGGGTGCAGGGGAGGGAGCTTGCTCCCTCCCCGCTCTGACTGCCGCCGTTAGGCGGCCTGCTGAGGTTGAAGAGGTTGGGATTTGGGGTGGTTGCGGTAAACCTCCGAGGGGGTTTGTCCGTCGTGGCTGCTGTGCGGCCGGGTATCGTTGTAGAAGAGGAAGTAGGCGCGGAGGCTGCGTTCGGCTTCGAGGACGTTGACATAGGCCCTGAGGTAAACCTCTTCGTATTTCACCGAGCGCCAGAGCCGTTCGACGAAGACATTATCCAAGCAACGCCCCTTGCCGTCCATCGAGATCTTGATGCCGTGGGCCAGCAGCACGCCGGTGAACTCCAAGGAAGTAAATTGGCAGCCTTGGTCGGTGTTGAAGATCTCCGGCACGCCGTGAAGCTGAATCGCTTTTTTGAGCACTCGCACGCAGAACGTCGTGTCCATGGTGTTGGACAACTCCCAGGCAAGCACGCAACGGCTCCGCCAATCGATCACCGCGCACAGATACGCAAAGCCGCCGTGAACAGGAATATAGGTTATATCGGTGGCCCACACCTGATTGGAGCGCAGCACGTCAAGCCTGCGCAGTAAATACGGATAGACCCGGTGCGCAGCGTTCGCGCGCGAAAGGTTGGGTTTTCGGTAAATCGCCTCCAGCCCCATCACCCGCATCAAGCGTTGGGCGCGCTTGCGATTGATCCGGTAGCCTTGCCGGCGCAGGGCCCTCGTCATCTGGCGTGATCCATAAAATGGATACAACATATACAGCTCGTCGATCAGCCTCATAAACATGAGGCTGATCGGTGAAACCGGCCGCGCCTGATGGTAATGCGTGGCGCGCGGCAGTGCCAATAGCAGGCACTGCCGGCTCACGCTCAAGCGGGGGTGCTCCGGCTCGATCATCGTGCGTTTCTCAGCCGTGGAGCTGCGCAGATTTTTTTTTCAACCACTCGAGTTCCATCTCGAGCTGCCCGATTTTCTGGTAGAGCTGGGCTTCCTTTTGCGCCGCTTCCGCCGCCCCAGGCGGCGCTTTGGTCGCGAAGATCTCGGGGAGCCGCCCGAGCACTTCTTTCTTCCACTGACTCACCTGCACGGGATGAACCTCGTGTCGCGCCGCTATCGCATGCACCGGCTCTATGCCTTTAAGTGCTTCCAGCCCAACTTGGGCCTTGAATTCGGGACTGAATTTCCGTCGGTTTTTATTGGACATGATCTGGATCGTCTTTCGGGTTTGGACTTAACGATCCCTTCTGTCCAGTTTTCGGGGGCCACCTCAGACCACCAAAGAAGGGGCAAACGCCCATGCATGGGAAAATGGATTATGGAGATATTATGGATGCCTGGCGTCGTGGTAAAAAAACAAAGACGAGAGGTGTGTAGGGAGGATTCACTCTTTGGAGGTTTTATGTTTTTGTAGTTGTGGCCTAACCCCGGAGATGGGCGGTCAACATTAGTTGAACTCTCGCGATTTATACTGAACTCCCATTCGTATTCCCGGCAAAAATAGTAGCACGATTGACCTGAGCGACCCTGTCTATTTTCTTTGTTCAGAGTTTTGAACTCGAACTTTGCATGTCTAGTATTCCAAACAAATTCTGGATTTACGTCATCGAATTGAAGGGCGACGTGGCTGACGTGCCGAAATTTCGACGCGTGAATCCAGACATGAATCCCGCGCTTCCGTGTTTTTATGTGGGCTCGACCGCGCTGACGCCAGAAGGGCGCTTTGCAACGCATAAGACTGACAAGCGTTCCGCGGTCCTTTCTCGGGATTATGGCGTCTGTTTGCGGCCTGATCTCTATTCGGGAATCCGCCCGCGAAAAAGTCGGGCGAAGGCAGAAGAGCGCGAGAAACGTTTAGCAGAGGACCTGAGAGCAAAGGGACACGGGGTGTGGCAGAAATAGTGCGGCCTGACTCCACCCAACCCCCAGCACGGGCCTTCGGTGATGCCATTACATTCGTCACGCCGGAAAACGAGAAGGGCCTCCGTGATATCCAACCCGTCCTTGGCGCGACGATCCTTGATCCGAAGTTGCCCTGTTTCAAATATGGACACTACCAGCCGCTGACAGGCTGCCGTCATGGAGACTTCGAGAATCGTCGCGGTGGTTTCCGCGGTCGTAGCCGTCCGGCCAGGCCAGGTCGTGAATTCAAGCGTCCGCGCTCCTGAGCGCCGTCCGCTTTTTTATTTCCCCGCAACGAGAGAGGGGCAAACCTGTCACCGTGAGTGCTCCGAATTCATCTGTGGCGTCGGTGGGAAAACATTGGCGGGCCTTAGGAGCGTGCGACCGCTGCCCGCGGAGGCACAAGCCGGTGGGGGTCGGGCCGACCGGTCGCGAGCCGGGTGCTTTTGATCGGGCAGGCTCCGGGGAACAAGGAGCCAGTGATGGGCCGACCTTTCGCGTGGACGGCGGGCAAGACGCTCTTCAGATAGTTTCAGGAAGGCCTGGGTTGGACCGAGGACGAGGTGTGCGACCGGGTGTATTTCGCCGCTGTGTGTCGATGTTTTCCCGGCAAGAAACCCTCAGGCGGCGACCGGGTGGCGTCGCCCGACGAGATCGAACGCTGCGATGAGTGGCTGGCGCGCGAATTTGCGCTGTTGCAGCCGACCTTGGTGCTGACCGTGGGTAAACTGGCCATCACGCGGTTTGTGCCGGCGGCTCCGCTCACGGAGCTCATTAGACGGCAGTTCTCGATCGAGAACCGCGGTTCCCACACCGAGTGCGTGCCGTTGTCTCACCCGTCAGGCGCCTCGCCATAGCCCCGGATGGAGCCGGGGCGGACGCTGTTGAAACAGGCGTTTCGGTTGATTGCGGGCCACTTGACGATAAAAATGTCCGTGTCTTCGTCAAACAGTCTGGTCTAGATTCAGGCATGGCCTTCCGTTTGCTTTCCTTATGTGTCCTCTTTCTGGTGCCCTGCGTGATGCAAGCCCAGCGGGAAAAACTCCCTCCCGAGGATCTCGCGTGGGTGGAAGAGACGTTCCCCGATGCGAAGAAATCCAACACCGGTATTCGCTACCTCGTGCTTGATCCTGGACACGGCGAGTTTGCCAAGCGCGGCGACATGGTGTCGGTCGTCTACGTCGGTCGTCTGAAGAATGGTGACACCTTCGATCAGAATTTAGACAAGGAAAAGCCCCTGCGTTTCCGTTTGGGGCGCAGCAAGGTGATTCAAGGTTGGGACCAGATCATCCAGTTGATGAACCCGGGAGCCAAGTGGCTGGTGATCGTTCCGCCGGAGTTGGCTTACGGCACGCGCGGTAATCCGCCAAAGATTCCGCCGGACGCGACGCTCGTGTTTACGATGCACCTCCTCACGGTGGAGAAGGACTAGAGGGGGACGACCCGCCGCCGACGCTGGGTCCACAGTGCGTCGACGGTGTAGATGGTCAGCCCCGTCCAGATCAAAATGAATGACTGGGCGCGGGCAGCGCTAAAGGGTTCGTGAAAATGCCAGATGCCGAGGGCGAACTGCACGGTGGGCGCAAGGTATTGCAACAGGCCGATGGTGGTGAGTTGCAATCGGCGTGCCCCGTAGGCGAAGAGCAAGAGCGGACCGGCGGTGACGACACCCGTGGTCAAGATCGTCCATTGGATCTCAGGGGCGGCGTGCCCGAGCGCCCCCGAGCCCGCTTGCGCCCGCCAAAGCAGGAACGCTGCTGCGACCGGTGCGAGCAACGTGGTCTCGACGGTCAAGCCCGCGAGCGAGCCCAAGGAGGACTGTTTCCGCAACAGGGCGTAGGTGCCAAATGTCCCGGCGATGATGAGCGCGATCCACGGCAACCGCCCGATCTGCCACACCTGCCAAGCGACGCCAGCTGCCGCTAAAGCGATGGCGATCCATTGGAGGCGCCGCAGCCGTTCGTGCAACACGCCCCACCCGACGGCGACGTTGACCAAGGGCACGAGAAAGTAGCCGAGGCTGCTCTCGATCACATGGCCGTTGTTGACCGCCCAGACAAAGACGAGCCAGTTGGCCGTCAGCAACGTGCCGCTGAGCAGGCTCAGACCAAAGGAGCGGAGCGATCGGCACGCGAGATACGTCTCCTTCAATCCGCCCCGCCACCAGAGCACTGGCACGAGGAACAGCATCGTCCAGAACAACCGATGGGCGATCAGCTCAGTCGCGTCGACCGACGCCAACAACTGCCAATACAGCGGGAGGAGGCCCCACAACAGGTAGCAACTTACTCCAGCCAGCACGCCCCGCGTCGCCGCCGAGCCCGGCCTCGCGTTCATTCCTTGGCGGCCCCGGTGTATTCGTAAAGCTGTCGGAACTCTTGCACCGCGTGATTGCGGGCGACCTCGGGAGCGAGCCCTTGGCCGATGAGCTCAGCCCCGCGCTTCTCCAACCAGCGTTCCTTAAACGACTGCTCGGTTTGCGCCGAGATCGCGGTGGTTTCTTTGGGCTTCTTCCTCCACGTCGAACAACCGGTGAACAAGGGCGCGGCGCAGACGGCGGCGATGAGGACGATGCGGATACGGGCAGACATAATTTGATGGGGATTTGATGAGCTGGCGCGATTCACAGCGAGAGGATCTTTTTGTTTTCGCTCAATGGCATAAACCTGTTAACTCAGATCTTGATATGAGCGAAGATCCTAAGCCACCGCCGTTGCACCTCAAGCCGCGTTTGCGTCCCGCCGAGCCGGCTCCCGCCGATCCCAGCCCTCCGGCGGAGGATGCTCCGCCCGCCGACGAGCTGGCCTCCGAACCTGATGCGCCGCGCCTGCGCCTCAAGCCGCGTCTGAAAGTGGAGCCCGAGCCTGCCGCTCAATCTGCTGCCGAGGAAGCCCCAGCCGAAGAAAGTCCCGCTGCGGAGGAAGCTGAGATCAAGAAATTCACGCTCAAGCCAAAGTTGAAACCAGCGCCGGCCGAGAAAGCCGAAGACCCTCCACCTGCTGCTGCGCCGCCCTCCCGGGATGCGCCTCCTGCCGATGCGGAGGGCGACGATGCCCCCAAGTTTAAGTTGAAAGCAAAGGCCCCGACCGTCCCGTCGCCGAGTTCGCTTTCGACCGAAACATCGCCCCCCGCCGAGGTGGCATCCGCGACCGACGGCAAAGCGAAAGGCGCGATGCCCCCGCCATCCTTGGTGGCGGCTGCGGATGAAGCACCCGATGATGGCAACACTCCGGCGCCGCCGCCTCTCGGCAAAATCATTCGCAAGCGTCAGGGGCGTTCACGCGGTTTGATCTTCGGCGTAGTGGGATTGTTGGTCTTGGGCGTGGTGGGTTATTTTGCCTGGAGCATGTTCATGACTCCGGATCTGCCGCCCCCGCCGCTGGTGCGGAAGGCCGTGGTGCCGCCGCCGGCCGTGTCCGAGCCGGAGGTCGTCGCCCTTTCGGAGGCTGCAGCCCAACCAGTCTCGTTGCCCAAGCAGCTCATCGATCGCGCCGAAGAAGTTGTCGCGGCTAACGAGGCCGGTGACGATGCGAACATCGATAAGGTCTTAGCCGCCGATGAAGAGGTCGCAGGACCGCTCGGGCGGGTGACGGCGCAATCGCAGTCGGAGATCGCGCCGGGCATCACGGCGACAACCACCACGGTGATGTCGGCGACCGAGGCTGGCCCGGGATTCCGCGCCTTTGTGGCCGAAGCCCGCATCAACGGCGTCTTTCAAGGCTCGCCCGCCCGAGCACTGATCAATGGTCACACTTATCGCGAAGGCGAGATGGTCGAACCGTCACTCGGCATCGTCTTTGATCACATCGAAGCCGACGAAAAATTGATTATTTTTCGCGACCAATCCGGCGCTACCGTCCAGCGCAAGTATTGAGCTGACGACTCCCTCAGGCCGCTCTAGCGCGACGTCGCGGGCACTGTCCACTGGCGCTGGCCGGTGACTCGTTTGAGCGCGACGCCCGGCAAGCTGACTTCGGCCGCGATGCCCGGGGGGAGCGTGAGGTCGACCGTGATCGACTCCCCTTCGCGGTGCCAGGCGCTGACAATTTTTCCTTGCGGAGTGGGGATGGTGGCGCCGCCACGCTCGCCGATGAATTCCGGCGCGAAGCGCACCGTCTTCCACGCGGGAGCGGTCTGCCGCACACCGCCGATGATCTGCATGAAGTGAAATAGCGGATGCGCTGACCATGCGTGCGAGTGGCTTTTCGGAAACTCGACTTGATCGTCGAACATTTCGAAGGTCGACCCTTGCGCCACCATCGGCTCCCAATGCTGACGGATGTTGGCGACCACTTGGCGACCGTGACCGCGCTCAGCGAGAACGGTGTAAACGTAGGTCACCCAATACGCGCTCGGCTGGGAGCGATGGGCGGATTCGTCGCGCAGGTAGTCGACGAGAAACTGTTTCATGATGGCCGTAGATTTCGGCTGAAGATCGAGCATCAGCGCCATCGTCTGGGCGTGCGGCGACGTGCTCGCCACCGCGCGACCCTTGGTGTCCAGACCGTCGCGCAACAGCCCCTCGTCGTTGATCAACTTCCGCAGACACCGGCGCAGGCGAGTCGCCCAACGACGGCATCGCTCGGCCCGGGTTGGATCGCGGGTGAGTTCATGGAGGTCGGCGAGGCGCTCCAGCGCGAGCACGAGCCAGAGATTGTAGACTGTGGGCGCGCCTTCCTTGAAGAGATCGGTCCAATCGAGGAACAACCAGTAGCGCGAGTCGTAGACCACGAGACCGTCGGGGCCGGTGTGGGTCTCAAAATAAGTGAGGGCCCGGTCGACGATCTCGCGTTGGCTGCGGAACAGGTCGAGGTCGCCGGTCTGCCAATAATTGTCCCACAGCGTGATGATCCAGATCAGGGTGAAGTCGGGCAACACGCAGTTGTGCCCCATGGTTGGGGCGTGTCCGTAGGTCACTCCGTCGTCGGTCGTCTGCGCGCCGATCTGACGAATGCCGCGCTGGAAGAGCCGCGCGTCGCCGCTGAGGTGAAACGTGTTCCAGGCCTGCACGCGGGCGTCGCCCCACCACTGGGCTTGTTCTCGCCACGGGGTGTCCACGTAGGCGTCGAGCATGCAGTTCTGCTGCGACCACGCGCAGGTTTCCCAAATCTGCTCCAACCACGGTTCCGAGCTGGCGAACGAGCCTTGGCGGTCCACCGGGTAGCCAACGCGATGAAGACAAGGCGCGATGTGCAGGGGGGTGCGACTGCCGCGCACGGTTAGCGTGGCGTAGCGGAAACCAAAGGGATGATAGAAGCGGTGCTCGGTCCGCCCGCGGCGGCAGGTCAGGCGGGTGCTGAAGGTCGCGCGGCAACAGCTCGGGTAGGTCATCACCGGTTCGAGCTTCGCCTGTTCGATCACTTCGGTGTAAATGATGTCGATGATCTCACCGCCTTGGGCGCCGGAAACCTGCAGGGAAAAACTGCCGACGACCGGACGCTCCAGATCGATGAGGTAGCTGCGGAATTTGCCCGGTCCGGTGCTCGGCACCTTGAGGCCGGCTGCGAACAGGCCGACGGGCGCCTTGGGGTCGGCTGGAGCATCCAACGACATCGCGTTCGCCTCGACCGGCGTGTGGCGATGGTCCTCCTCTTGCCGAAGCAGGAAGAGGTTGCGGGCATCCTTCCACCCTTGGCCGCAGGTGCCGCGGCCAGTGCCGATCACCTTGCCCGGACGCCACGCTTCTTCAAAGAGGTGAGGGATGCCGCGCTCCTCGAGGCTCGACCAAGGCAGGCGGCTGTGCGGTTGCCCCATCGGGGCCTTCCAAGCGGAGTCGTCGAAATCGGGACTCATCCATCCGCTCAAGCCTTCGCGCGCATCGTAGTGCTCTTGATCAAACAACTGCAGCGTGGACTGCGCCGTGTCGCGACGGATCCCGGCCTGGGGAATACTCTTCCACGTCGGATCCGATTGGATGAGCGTGCGCCCCCACTTGGCCGCGACGAGCAGCCCGGCGTATCCCTGCGTTAGGTATTGAAAATTACTCCGCCCGGGATTGTAAGCGCGCACGGCGATGACGTTGCGGCCTGGCACCAACCAGCGCGCGACGTCGATTTCATCGAAGGGCCAGTGAGATTGAAATCCGCGGGCGGGACCGCGCCCGACGAACGCGCCGTTGAGATAGAGCTGGTAGGATTGATCCGCCGTGATGAAGAGCGGAGCGTTTCGCGGCACTCGATCGAGCGTGAAGTCGTGACGGAAGAGCACGTAGGCGTTGTGCAAATCCCAGCGGTGATCAAGGGGCCAGATCCACTGGGACTGACGAAAATGACGGGCGGGGTCGGCAGGCGGGGTAGATTTCATGCGAACGGCGAAAGTAGGGAGGGAAGAAAGAGGAGGAGTCGGATTACTGCGCCAGCACGTCGCGAATTTGCCGGAGCAACTCGGGATCGGTGGCGATGGCGATCACTCCGTTAACGATGAATTGGATGCCGACGCAGAGCAGGAGAAACCCCATCACCTTCGTCAACGCATTCATGCCGGTTTGACCAATCACACGCACAATTTTTCCGGAGAGTCGCAGCGTCACATAGATGATCACCGCGACGATGAGGATGCCGATGATGATGGCGATGTAGTCAGTCCAGTCGGTGGAGAGCGAAGTGAGCCCGATCGTCACGGCGATGGCTCCAGGGCCGCTCAACATCGGCATCGCGAGCGGCGAGAATGCGATGTCGCGCTTGGCGCGGGCGGCCGCCTCCTCTTGCCGCGTTTGGTTCGGATCGCGCGGCGTTGCGACCAGCATACCAGAGCCGATGCCGGCCACGAGCAGCCCGCCCGCAATCCGCAGACCCGGGATAGAGATGCCGAAAAATCCCATGATGAACGTGCCACCGATCAGAAAGCTGATCAGGATGACGATCATGTAAACGCACGCCATGAAGAGCTGGTGATTGCGCCGCACTGGGGTGTCGCCCTCGGTGATCGCCAGAAACGTCGGCGCGGCCGCGAAGGGGTTGATCAGGGGGAGCAGCGCGATCACTGTCGCGAGAATCAGCCCCCAGAAGTGAGTCACAGCGTTCATGTTGGGCTACCAGGTCAGAAAAAAGCACCGGTGGCAAAGGCGGAGCATGTTACCACACGTCGACAGGGCCTTTCGGCACCGGAATGGCGTCGCGCTGCATCGAGGCGGGTTCGTCGCCTTCCGCATACATGAACGACGGCTGCATCGGCCCCATCGCGTATTTCGGCAGGAGTTCACCGTGTTCGTCGCAGAATTGCGCCCGCCATGCGAGGTAGTCGGCGAGAGCTTGCTGGAAATCCGCGCGGGATTTCATCGCGACGATCGCGCGCTTGAAAGGCCGCGACGGACCGAAGCGCTTGGCATACCACGGCGCCACGCGGCGGAAGTGCAGCGCGCCTTTCTCTTCGCCGTAGAATTCGAGGTAGCGCTCGAAGTGGCGCGTGAGCACGCGAATCCGCTCGGCAAACGAAGGCTCCGGCAACAGTTCGCCGGTGGTGAGGAGATGGTGCGTGCGTCGAAAGATCCACGGATCGTAGAACGCGCCGCGCCCAATGCTCACGCCGGTGCAGCCGGTCTCGTCGATCATGCGCTTCGCGGCCTCCGGGGTGGTCACATCGCCGTTGCCCACGACCGGAATAGTTTTTACCGCTGCCACCACGGAGCGGATCCCCGCGAGATTGACCCGTCCGCTGAAGCCCTGCGCGCGGGTGCGGCCGTGCACGAAGATTGCGGCCACCCCGGTGTCCTCCAGCGCGCGAGCGAGGTCGGGGGCGGTGAGGTTGTCGTCGTCCCAACCGAGCCGCATCTTTGCGGTGATCGGAATCTTGACCGCGTCGATCATGCCCTTGACCAGCGCGGCGGTTTGCTTGAGCTCGGTCATCATGGCCGAGCCGCCGCCGATCTTGACCACTTTCTTGACGGGGCAGCCCATGTTGATGTCGACGGACTGCACGCCCATTTCCTCGCAGATAACCGCGGCATCCCGCATCTCTCCGGGCACGCTGCCGAACAGTTGAATTGCGAGCGGGCGATCCTCGGCGCACGACTCGACGAGCTTGAGGGCGGTGCGGTTGCGCTCGATCAGCGAGCGGGCATTGACGAGATCGGTTGTCGCCCAGCCGAGTCCACCGAGCTCCCGAATAGTGAGGCGAAAGGGCAGGTTGGTGTAACCCGCCAGCGGCGAGAGAAACAGGTTGGTCGAGAGCTGGTGGTTACCGATACGCATGTCCCAAAGTGGATCAACATAGCTCTGGGTCCATGCGCGACAACCCCGTAGATGCCCGGCCGCGCTGAAACCATCCGGCGGGCTCAGTGCGCCGCGGCGACGGCGAGCTTCATCCGCCGCAACGCTTCCGTGAGCGTGGCGCGGGTGCAGCCGAGGTTGAGGCGCACGTAGTGTCCCTTGGGCGCGCCAAAGAACGCTCCGTCGCTCAGACCAATGCCGTGGGCCTCAAAGTGGGCGATGGGATCGGCCAGCCCAAGCTCGCGCACGTTGAGCCAAGCGAGGTAGGTCGCCTCGATCGGCGCGTCGATGGAGACGCCAGGTAATTCCCGCGACACGAAATCGAGGAGCAGGTCGCGGTTGCCGCGCAGGTAAGCGAGGAGTTCCTGGCGCCACGCTTCGCTCTCTCCGTAGGCTGCGGCGCACGCGTCGTAGCCGAGGGTGTTCACCTCGGCGACAATGCCGGCGGTGGCGCGGACAAACTGCGCCCGCATCTTGGAGTCGGGAATGATCGCAAACGAGGTGCCGAGCCCGGGCACATTGTAGGTCTTACTCGGCGCCATCAGTGTGATGCTGCGCCGGGCAATCTCGTCGCCCAACAACGCGGTGGGGATGTGCGGCCGATCATCGAGGATCAGATCGCAGTGAATCTCGTCACTACAAAGCACGAGATCGTGTCGCTCACAGAACTCGCCGATGCGGACGAGCTCCTCGCGCCGCCACACGCGGGCCACGGGATTGTGCGGGTTGCAGAGGAGAAAGAGTTTGGTGCGCGGGGTGATCGCCTGTTCAAGCGCGTCCCAATCGATTTCCCAGCGCTGCAGGTTGAGGAGCAGCGGCACGGCGACGGATACGCGCGCACTGTTCTTCGGTGCGCTTAGGAACGGCGGGTAGATCGGGGAAAGGGTGATGACCTCGTCGCCCGGATTGGCGAAAGCCTGCGCGGTGATATTCAGCCCGCAGACGAGTCCGGGCAACCACACCAACCACGACGGATCGATCGTCCATTGGTAGCGTGTGACCATCGCTTGCACCATCGTGTCGGTCGTCGCTTGGGTGGGCCGCGCGTAGCCGAAGACTCCGTGCTCGATCCGCCGACGCAGAGCCTCGAGGATCGCCGGCGAGGATTTGAAATCCATGTCGGCCACCCACATCGGAAGAATGTCCCGACCCGCATATTTCTGCCACTTCTGCGAGTCGGTCCCGGAGCGGTCAATCGGTGTGTCAAAATCAAAAGTCATACGTCAGAGCTTGCAGCCAACCACGTCCGCCGCCGCGGAGCACGGACTTTTTCCAGCATATTGCGCCCAACTTGATTCGGAAGGCGGACCATCCAGAGAAGGTTGGGAATAATCTTCTCTGGTGAGACACGCCGAAGAGTCGATCAGGCACTCGTGAGTCGGTGACGGCTTATAGTAAATGGTTTTAAGGGATCGAGATAGATGCCAGATGGTCGTCGGCATCGCGTATGCATTCAGGGCAGCACGGAAACAAAACCGTTAACTTCAACCTGAAAACAAAATCATGAGAATCATTCGATACCATCAACCCTCTGCTCGCAGCTATGCTCCGGTCATTCGTGGCTATCACCGCTCTCCGTGGTCCGGTCTCGAGATCGAGATCGATCGGCTATTCAACTCGACACTCGGCGACTTCGCCAGCACGTCGTCCACGCAGTTCCCCGTCGATCTATATGAGGACAAGGACAACGCCTTCGTTCGCGCAGAGCTGCCGGGCGTCGACCGCAGCGACATTCATGTCGAGGTCGTCGACGGCTACCTGACGATCAACGCGTCGCGCAAAACGAAGGACGGCCACTGCGGCCAGGCGCTGTCGGTTAACCGTTCAGTGAGCATTCCCGATACGGTTCAATCCGATCAGGTCGCCGCAGTCTATGAGAACGGCGTGCTGACGGTCACGTTGCCCAAGCGCGAGGAGTCCAAGCCCCAGAAGATCACCGTGGCGGTGAAGTAAGCCGCCCGGAAACCCACACCCAAAGGAGAAAACATCATGTCATTACTCAATCCTCTCAATCCCTCCCTCTGGCGTCCGCTGCCGACGCGCGGTGACGCCAATCGCCCGGAAGGGCCGCGCCAGAAGCCGGTTTACCGAGTGACCGAAACCGACGAGGCCTACGAACTCACGGTGCAGTTGCCCGGCGTGTCGAAAGACGGCTTGGCTGTGACGTCCGACGCCAGCGAGATCCGCGTGGTGGGTCAGCGCACGTGGAAGCGTCCGGAAGGCTGGACGACCCTCCACCGCGAATCGGTCGATTCGACTTACGAGCTCGTGCTCACCCACGACAATGCCGTCAACCACGACCACATCGTCGCCGAGCTGCGCGACGGGGTGCTGCAGGTGACGCTGCCGAAGGCCGGGGCGATTAAGCCGCGCAAGATCGAGGTGAACTAAAGTCACCGTCGCGACACAGGCAGTTTCAAGCCGGGCGCATCCTCTCGCGTCCGGCTTTTTTATGCCTGGTGGGATAGCGTCGCGCCCGCTGCGCGCCGCGAATAGGCGTGGGCGAAGGAGATACAAGTCGGCGACGCAGCTTTCGACCGCGAGTGGTTTGTGCAGACCAACGCGCCCGACTTTTTGCCGGTGGGGTTGCTGCCCGAAATCCGGACGAAACTCCGTGCGCCCAGCGGAAACTGGAAACTTACCGACGGCGTTGGGTCCTACGCCGAGCAGAACTCCTTCTTGAGCGAGGAGGATGGTCAATGCGTGACGGCCTCGTCGAGGCGAGTTGACGCCATGACTTTGCTCGGTTTTGCGGCTTCGGTGAAATCCACTCGCGGGCGCAGCCTCGGTTCCTAAGTTGTCCGCATGGACTATCGGACACTCTTGCCCGCGTTGGCGATCGGAGGCGGGGCGCTGGTCACGGTGGTGGTCTTGCGGGTGATCACGACAATGACGCGGCGGGCGTATGAAAACCTGCAGCGACTGGGCACCGAGTTCGAGTTGTCGGTCCGCGAGGTGAGGCCGGTGATGGGATTTTACCGGAAGTCAGAGGCCAACGGCTCCGTGCGCGGAAAACCGGTGCGCATTTACAACGACACGACAGGATCGGGCAAAAGCCAAACGACGTGGTCGGTGGTCGCGGTGAAGCCGCGGGCGGTGGGCGACCTGAACTTTGCGCTGACTCGGCAAGGGATGAAGACCTCGGTGCTCGAGAGGTTTGGCGCGAAGGGAATTCAGATCGGAGAGCGAGAGTTTGACGACCAATGGTTCATTGAAACGAGCACCCCGGATTTTCTGCGCGCCGCGCTCCTGCCGGAGTTGCGCCGAAAGATCCAAACGCATCGCGGGCTCTGGAAACTGGCCGACGGCGAGGTCACCTACGCCGAGCCCGGCTCGTTCTCCAACCGGCAGCGCGCCGAACGATTCGTTGCCATCGTCGACCTCGCGTGCGACCTTGCCGATGTCGCCGAAGTTTACGCGCAGCAACCAACGAAGTGATGACCAACTCTGAAACCCAAACCCAGCCGGTCTTGCTGTTCGACGGCACCTGTGGTCTGTGCAACCGCTGCGTGCGTTTGCTGTTGAGGTTAGATCGGCATGAGCGGATGCATTTCGCGCCCCTGCAAAGTGATCTGGCGCAGGCGTATCTTCGCGCCCACGGACTGGCGACCGATGACTTTGATTCGCTCATCTTTGTGCCCGACTGGGCGGCGAAGGAGCAGCCGGATTTTCTCCGGCGCACCGACGGAGTGGTCGCGGCGCTGAAAGTCTGCGGCGGATTTGCCCGGACGATGGGTGCGGTGCTTGGCGTGATTCCAAGGAGCTGGCGCGACGCGGGCTATAAAATAATCGCTCGCTGCCGCTACCGCATCTGGGGCGAGTGGAAACCGCGCCCGTTGCCGAAACCAGAATGGGCGGCGCGGTTCTTGGCGTGAGCCAAGGCTACTTCCCAGTTTTTTCTTCCGGGATCAGCATGGACATGATGATGGAGGTAGTGAGGACGCCGCCGATGACACCGAGGGAGACGGCGATGCTGATGTCGACCCAGGATTCGATGAGCATTTTCACGCCGATGAAGGTGAGGATGAGGGCGAGGCCGATTTTCAGGTAGCGGAAGAGCTTCATCACGCCGTTGATCGCGAAGTAAAGTGAGCGCAGCCCGAGAATCGCAAAGATATTCGACGTGAGGGCAATGAAACCGTCGCGGGTGATCGCGAGCACGGCGGGGAGCGAATCGAGCGCGAAGACGACGTCGGTCGTCTCGACGACGATCAGCACGATGAAGAGCGGGGTCGCGCTCAGGCGGCCATTTTCTCTGATGAAGAAATCGCCGCCGTGGGTCTTGGTCGTGACGGGAAAAAAGCGCCGGAAGAGGCGAACCGCCGGGTTGTGATCGGGATCGACGTCGACCTCGTCCTTGCTGGGCAGGGCCATCTTGATGCCGGTGTAAACAAGGAAGGCCCCGAAGATGTAGAGCACCCAGTGGAATTTCGCGATGATGCTGACCCCGACGAGAATGAAGACCGCCCGGAGAATCACCGCGCCGATAATCCCCCAAAAGAGAATGCGTCGCTGGTAGCGTGGGGCGACCTTGAAGTAAGCAAAGATCAGGATGAAGACGAAGACGTTGTCGACGCTCAGGCAGAGCTCGACGATGTAGGCGGCGAGGAATTGCTGGGCGGGCTCCGGTCCGCGCCAAGCCCAGATGATGCCGTTAAAGGTGAGCGCGAGAGCGAGCCAGACGGCGCACCAACTGAGGGCCTCTTTCAGCTTCACCTCGTGGGCCTCGCGTTGAAACAAGCCGAGATCGATCATCAGCATCACCGAGATGAAGATGAAGAACCCGCCCCAAGCCCACCAAGGGAGGGCGGGCATCGGTTCGATTAAGGCAAGGAGTGCTGACATTGGACGCGAGGATGCAGACATCGCCCGCGCCGGGGCAAGCGGGGATTGGTGATTTGGAATTATCCGCCGGAGTTCCATTCCGTTCACCGGGGTTGAGGCAGATTCTGACAATTGCCGGGTCGTCGTTAGAGGTGGGCACGGCGCAATCTCATCAGATCATTGCGAGGAATGGCTGCACGGCTCCATGCTTGGTTCGCTAATCGTGCAAAGGGGCCGGCCGAAATGATGGCGGAAGACGCGCGCAACAGCAGAGCTCCGACTCGCCGCCGACCGCCATGGTCGTGGTGCCTTCGGCATTTACTTCAGGGAACAGACCCCGGTTCATTTGCATGATCTCTTAGCGTATCATGACCTCGACCGTCGGGGGCGCTAGCTTTGATTAAACGCGGCATCTATCACCATTCGCTTCCCTTCAAACAGGGTTTCGTCAGCGCCGCTCACACGGAGGTGGACATTGATCGCACTCCGGAGGCCCGGCACCTTGTTGATCCCCAGCGCCCTGCGGGGGCAGGCCGATGCCGCCATTCCGGCTTGTCCGTTAGCGCTACCTTGCACAACCGGAGTTGAGGCAGGTTTTGACAATTGCTGGGCGGTTGTCAGATGTTCGCGCGAATTATGAAACGTTTTGTGACCCTCGCTTGGCTCGTTCTGGTGCTTGCCATGGGCGCGCACGCCCAGGAGGAGTCTAATCCCGAGCAGCAGTCGGCGGCGACCGACGATGGCGGCCAGACGGTCAATGCCGCTGCAGCCGTCGCGAGCGGTCATGCCGCGCCGCACACGCCGGATTTCCTCGAAGTGATCGTCGATGGCATTCTCGACCTCTTTGATGTCAAGAATAGCGGAAACACCACCGCGCACTACCTGCTTGCAGCGGGGATCATGATTTCCGCCTTCCTGCTGCGGCGGGCGATGACGGTGTTCATCTTTGGCTTCTTCCGCAAACTCGCCGAGCGCACGAAGACCACGCTCGACAATAAGCTTTTCCCGGCGATCGAGGAACCGGTGGCCGCGTTGATCGTGGTGTCGGGGATCCTCGCGGCGCTCAAGGTGCTGAAGCTCTCGATCTCCAACGACGACGCGCTCAGCTACTCGTCGACGGTCGCCTACTCGCTGGTGTTCTTCTGGCTGTTTCTCCGCGCGTTCGGGACGATCTTGGATCATCTGCAGGAAGCGGCGCGGGAAAAGCAGATGAGCATCGCGGCCTTCATGCCGTGGATCAAGAAGACGCTCATCGCGATCGTGGTGATCTTCGGCGGGCTCATGATTGCGCAGTCGCTCGGCGCCGACGTGAAGGCGTTTCTGGCGGGTTTGGGTATCGGTGGACTGGCCTTCGCGCTCGCCGCGCAGGACACGATTGCCAACGTTTTTGGATCCATCGTCGTGGCGATCGATCAACCGTTTAAGATCGGGGAGTTTGTGCAGATCGGGTCGCTCACCGGCACGGTGGAGGACATTGGCCTGCGCTCGACGAAACTGCGCACGCCGCAGCGCACTTTGATCATCATCCCGAACAAGTCGGTGGCGAGCGATCCGGTGACTAACTTTTCACGCATGCCGCAGCGCCGGGTGGATCTCACGATCGGACTCACTTACGACACCACGCCCGAGCAGATGGAGGCGATCCTTGGCGACATCCGGGGAATCTTGAAGGACGAGCCGCGGGTCCATCAGGAGTTTGTCGCGGTTAACTTTATCAACTACGGTGCGTCGTCGTTGGATATTCAGATCATTTATTTCGCGGCGGATCCGGCGTTGGTGAACTCGCTCGCCCTTCGTGAGTCGGTCAATCTGATGATCATGCGCGCGGTCATGGCGCGGGGGCTCTCGTTCGCGTTCCCCACGCAGACGGTGCATGTGGCCACGCTGCCAGCGGACAGACGAACGATTTCGGGCGTCGCGGGACCTTAATCCAATGTTTGGCGGTAGCGTTTCACGCCGACGGTCATCGCGACGGCAAAGAAGAGCAGGAGCGGCCAAAGCTCGGGAGTGATCTCGGGCAGGCCGTTTCCTTTCAGAAGGATGCCGCGCACGATGCGCAGGAAATGGGTGTTAGGCAGGCACGAGCCGATCCACTGCGCCCACTCCGGCATGCCGCGAAACGGAAACATGAACCCGGACAGCAGGATTGACGGCAGGAAAAAGAAGAACGCCATCTGCACCGCCTGTAGTTGGTTCTTGGCAAGGGTGGAGAAGGTGATCCCGACGGCGAGGTTGGCCGCGATGAAGAGGAACGACACGAGATAGAGGAGCGGCAGACTGCCGACGAGCGGCACCTCGAAGATGAAACGGGCCGCGAGCAAGATGAGGGAAAGCTGAATGTAGCCGACGACGATGTAGGGGATAATTTTCCCCACCATCACCTCGACGGGTCGCACCGGCGTCGCGAGGAGATTCTCCATGGTGCCGCGTTCGCGCTCCCGAGTGATGGCGAGCGCGGTGATCACGACCATCGTCATGGTGAGCACGACGCCGAGTAAGCCGGGCACCACGTTGAACTGCGTGATGTTCTCCGGGTTGTAGAGGGCGTGAAGTTGCACGTCGATCGGCCCCGGGATCGCGCGCAGCACGGCGAGTGGTCCGGTGAGGTCGCGGTCGAGAATCGTCGCGCTGATTGCGCGCACGGCGGAGATGGCGGGGCCCGTGGCGGCGGGGTCGGTGGCATCGGCTTCGATCAAGACGGAAGGCCGCTCGCCACGCAGTAGGCGACGGGAGAAATCGACTGGGATGTTGATCACGAACTGCACGTCGCCGAGCTCGAGGAGCCGTTGGGCTTCGTCTTCGCGATCCGTGAGGCTCACAATCTGGAAGTAGTCGCTGTGCTGGAGGGCGGTGATAAACGTCCGCGCAAACATCCCTTCATCGGCCGACCGAATGGCCGTGGGGAGGTGGCGTGGATCGGAGTTGATCGCAAATCCGAAGAGCATCAGCTGCATCAGCGGGATGCCGACCATCATGCCGAAGGTGACGCGGTCGCGACGCATCTGGATAAACTCCTTGATGACGATGGCCCAGAGGCGGTGAAGTCGGACGGAGCGCATCGTTAGGAAAAATTATCTTTCGACCGGCCCATCAGACTGATGAACACGTCTTCGAGGCCGGAGCGAACTTTGGTCCACGTGTGCCGCTCGTCGCGCACGGTCGCGATGGCGGCTTCCAACTGAGTGGCGTCGCGCCCGCTCACATGGAGAGTATTGCCGAAGGCGACGACTTGCTCGACGCCGGGGTGCGGCCGGAGTTTCTCGGCGAGCCCGAGCATGCCGGGCCCGGCGACCGTCCAGGTGACCAACTGCGCGGAGGCGATGACCTCGCCGACGGTTCCGCGCGTGAGGAGGTGTCCGTAGGCGAGGTAGGCGAGCCGGTGGCACCGCTCGGCTTCGTCCATGTAGTGCGTGGTGATCAAGACGGTGAGCCCGTCGGCCGCGAGGCCGTGAATCTCGTCCCAAAAGTCGCGGCGCGCCTTCGGGTCGACGCCGGCGGTGGGTTCGTCGAGGAGCAAGAGCTTGGGCGCGTGAATGAGGCAGGCGGCGAGAGCGAGGCGTTGCTTCCAGCCACCGGATAATTCGCCGGCGAGCTGGCGCCGGCGGTTCTGCAAGCCGAGCCGCTCGAGACTCTGCTCCACTTGGGCCCGGCGATCGGGCACGTCGTAGACTCGCGCGATGAAGTCGAGGTTTTCGGCGATCGTGAGGTCTTCGTAGAAACTGAAGCGCTGCGTCATGTAGCCGACTTCGCGTTTGATTCGGGCCTGATCTGAGAGCACGTCGAAGCCGAGGCAGGTGCCCGTGCCGGCATCGGGGGTGAGCAGGCCGCAGAGCATTCGGATGAAAGTCGTTTTGCCGCTGCCGTTAGGCCCGAGAAAGCCAAAGATCTCGCCGCGGCGGACCTGCAGGTCGATCCCGTCGACGACGGTCTTGTCGCCGAATCGTTTGACGATTCCGCGGACGTCGATGACGAGTTCAGCGTCGTTCATGGGGACTCAGCGGACAGAGAGAACGTCGACGGGCTGGCCGGGGCGAAGCTCGCGGGCGATGGCGGGTTCGAGGCGTGCTTCCACCATGTAAACGAGTTTCGCGCGATTCTCGCGGTTGTAGAGCACGGGAGGGGTGAACTCCGCTTGGGGCGAAAGGTAGTTAATCGTGGCCTCCACGGCCTCGGGCCGACCATCGATCTGCACGTGCACGTGATCACCGGCTTGGAGGGTGGCGAGGATGGTCTCCGGCACGAAGAACCGCACTTTGATGTTGGCGGGCGGGAGCAACACGACGACGGGGCGGCCGGCGACCACGAATTCGCCGGGGCGATAGAGGGTGTCGAAGACGAAGGCGGCCTCGGCCGCGCTCTGACTCTTCTGGTTAACCCGCCACGCTGCTTGGGCGAGAGCCGCGGTGGCGGCGCTCACTTCGGCTTCGGCGGCGGCGATCGTGTCGGAACGCGCGCCCAGCCGGGCGGTCGTCAATTGGGCTTCGAGCTCGTCGACGGCGCGGAGGTTTTTCTCGTGGGTCAGTCGGGCGCGATCGTAGTTCTCGGCGGAAGTCACGTCCGCGTCGTGCAATTGCTTCTGGCGGGCGAGCTCGGTGGCCGAAAGTTTGGCGGCGGTCCGAGTCTGTTCGAGGCGGGCGGAGAGGGAGGCGAGTTCGCTGGGCCGACTGCCCTTGCGCAGATCATTGAGCCGGGATTGGGCGGCCCGCAGGTGATCGTTCGCCTGACGCTGGCCAGCGGCTTCGGCTTCGTGCTCGAGGGTGAACAACACCGCGCCGGCGTCGACCCGATCGCCCCGGGCGACCGCCAAGATCGAGAGTTGCCCGCCTAGCGGGGCGGCGACGTAAACAAACTCGCCCTCGAGGTAGCCTTGCCACGGGTGGGCCTCTTGGCGCTGGCAGGAGCCGAGGGTGAGGAGGGCGAGGGACGTGATCAGCAGATTAGCGAGGGAAGCTTTTTTCATATTCTTTTTGTCCCTTCGGGGTGAGAAGGCCGGCGTAGAAAATCTGCAACGCCTGATCAAAGGTCTTGGTGGGGGTGAGTTTCAGTCGGGCGAGGGTGGCGCCGTTCATCATGCCCTGCATGGCATGCATGTAGAACTCGCCGGCGAAGACCGGGCTGACGTCGTCGCGGATGGTGCCGCTGAGCTGCCCCGCCTCGACGAAGCGGCCAAAGATTCGCGCCATGTTCTGACTGCGCACTTGTTCGAGGTGTCGATGGATGTGCGGCGCGAACTCGAGGAGCTCGGTCAGGAATTCCGGATGCAGACGACCGAGCCGGACAGCGACGGCCTCCGCAAACGCGCGCAGCTTCTCGGCGAAGGTGATCCGCCGCTGAGCGAGGATCGCCTCGACTTCGGTGCGCAGGCCGTGGGCGAAGGCCTCGATCGCTGCCATGATGATCGCATCCTTGCTCGCGAAGTGCACATAGAGCGTCTTTTTGCTCATGCCGAGCTTCCGAGCGAGGGAGTCCATCCGAAACCCGCGGTAACCGACGGTGAAAAGATGGTCTCGAGCCTGCGCGCGGATCCGGTCACTCGCGACCGGGGCGCCAGACGGTGGGGGGAGGGAAGGAGAAGCGGACATGACCAGCAGTGGAAACTAGAAATGATATTTAGGTTTCCTCGTCAAGGGGTTTTCAACATCTGGGCAACGGCAGCGGTGCGAGATTGCCAGCGGAAGGGCACGGTCTATCGTGGCCCGATGGACCAAGCCTCCACCGACCTCAAAGCGGAGATCAGCGCTCTGCTGACCACGACCAACACGGCCGTGCTTAAGCAGAAGTTGTCGAAATGGCTACCGAGTGATTTGGCGCCGATCATTGCCGACATGCCGGTGGAGAAACTGGCGGTGCTCTTTCGGCTGACCTCTCGCGAAATCGTGGTGGCGACCTTTCCCTACCTCGAACTGGAGGCGCAGCACCGGCTGTTGGATTTGCTGACTCCCGAGCAATGCGCGGGGCTGCTCAACGCCCTCCCGCACGACGACCGCACGTCGTTCTTGAGCGATCTGCCGCCGGAGGTCGCTGGGCAGATGCTCGCGACGATGGAACCGGGCGAGCGGCAGGTCGCGGAAGATCTGTTGGCCTATCCGGAGCACAGTGTGGGGCAGATGATGACGCTCGATTTCGTGGCGGTGCGGCCCGAGTGGACGGTGGGCGCGGCGTTGGAATACATCCGGCGCAACGGCTACGACCGGGAGACCCTCAACGTCGTTTACGTGGTGGACGAGAAGGGCCGATTGATCGACGACGTGCGGGTGCGGCGCTTCTTGCTCGCGCCGCTCGACCGGCTGGTGAAGGACCTGATGGATGGCAACTTTGCCGCGCTCTCGCCGATGGATGACCGAGAGAAAGCGCTGGAAATCTTTCGAAATTACGACCGAGTGGCCCTCCCGGTGATCGGTGATCTCAAGCGGCTGATCGGCATCGTGACAGTCGACGACATGCTCGATGTGGCCGATGAAGAGGCGACGGAGGACATCCAAAAGCTCGGTGGTAGTGAGGCCTTTGACGAACCCTACACGAGCATTCCGCTCCACCGAATGATCCGCAAGCGCGCCACCTGGCTGGTCGTGCTGTTCTTCGGAGAAATGCTGACGGCGACGGCGATGGCGTTTTACGAGGATGAGATCGCGAAGGCGGTGGTGCTGACGCTGTTTATCCCGCTGGTGATCAGCTCCGGGGGCAACGCCGGCTCGCAGGCGGCGACGTTGGTGATCCGCTCGTTGGCACTGGGCGAGTTTAAGCTGCGCGAGTGGTGGCTGGTGATGAGGCGCGAACTCGCGGCCGGCACCGTGCTTGGGTTGATTCTCGGCTTTCTTGGGTTCATGCGCATCGCGATCTGGTCCTCGATCACGCCGGTTTACGGCGAACACTGGTTCCTAGTCGGGGCGACGTTGGGTCTAACCTTGGTGGGGATTGTGCTGTGGGGATCGCTGGTGGGCTCGATGCTGCCGCTGATCCTAAAACGGATGGGTCTCGACCCCGCGACGTCGAGCGCACCCTTCGTGGCGACCCTCGTGGATGTGACCGGGCTGGTGATCTATTTCACCGTCGCTTTCTTCCTGTTGCAGGGGACGCTGCTCTGATTCGCGCGGCGGAGGACGATATAAAGCAAAAAACTTCGTGTATTTCCGGTCGGGGTTTTTAACGTCGAGGTTCGCATGGATGAACCTCCGTCTACCAACGCCGCGGCAGTTCTCTCGAATGGGGAGCTGATCCGTCGGCTATTTGGTCTCGCCTGGCGCTACCGGTTGCACTGCATCGGCGTGGTGACGATTCAGCTGGTCTTGCTGACCTTGGGGATCGTGGGGTTGAGCCTCATCGGTGTGGGGATCGACTATCTCCGGCACCTGCTGACCCCGGGGATGGCCGCGCCAACCTTCAAGTTTGGCTTCGCGCTGCCGTTGCACTGGGAGCCGATGGAGGTGCTGTTTCTGCTCGGCGGGATGATTCTCGGGCTGGCGCTCTGCCGGGCGGTGCTGAACTATGCTTACGCGATTGCGATCAACACCCTCGTGCACAAAAAGTTGGTGCTGCATCTGCGCGGTGAGGTCTATGACAAGCTGCAGCGGTTGAGTTTTCGATTCTTCGACGCCAACTCGACCGGTTCGATCATCACGCGGGTCACCGCAGACGTCGGCGCGGTGCGGATGTTTGTCGACCAAGTCCTCATCCAAACGGTGATCATGGTGATCTCGCTGGTGGTTTACGTGGCCTACATGGTCAGCCTGAGCCCGATGCTGACGCTCGCCTGCCTCGCGACGACCCCGGTGCTCTGGATCATGTCGGCGATCTTCTCGCGGAGGATCCAACCGCGTTATGCCGAGAGCCGCACGTTGGTGGATAAGATGGTGCAGACGCTGGCTGAGAGCATCCAAGGCATCGCCGTGACCAAAGGCTTCGGGCGCGAAGAGGAGGACCGGGCGCGATTCAACGCCGCGAACGACCGGGTGCTCGACCAGCAGCAGGGGATTTTCGACCGGGTGAGTTTGTTCAGTCCGGCGGTGGGCTTGCTGACGCGGATCAACATGATGGTGCTGCTCTTTTATGGAGGCTGGCTGGTGATTCAGGGGGAACTCGCCCTCGGAGCGGGCTTAGTCGTGTTTGTCGGCTTGCTCGAGCAATACTCGGGGCAGGTGAACAACGTCGCCAACTTGGTGAATACCGTGCAGCAGTCGTTGATTGGCGCGCGGCGGGTTTTTGAGATTCTCGATGCGCCGGAGGAAGTGCGCAACGCGCCGGATGCCGTGCGGCGTCCCCAGCTTCAGGGCGCGGTGCGTTTCGAGAACGTCTCGTTTGCCTACACGGGCATTAACCAGGTGCTGCACGGCATCGATTTCGAGGTGAAGCCGGGCGAATGCGTTGCGATTCTCGGGGCGACCGGGGCGGGCAAGAGTGTGCTCATGAGCCTCGTGCCGCGTTTCTATGATCCGACGGGTGGACGGCTGCTCGTCGATGGGATCGACGCTCGCGAGCTGCACCTCGACGATCTCCGCCACAACATCGGCCTCGTGTTTCAGGAGAGTTTTTTGTTCTCCAACACCGTCGCGGCTAACATCGCCTTTGGTCATCCGCAGGCGACCATGGATCAGGTGATCAAGGCGGCGAAGATCGCGGCCGCGCACGAATTCATCATGGACCTGCCGAAAGGCTACGAGACCGTTCTGGGCGAGAGCGGCAACACGCTGTCGGGTGGTCAGCGGCAACGGTTGGCGATTGCGCGCGCGGTGCTGCTCGAACCGGCAATTCTCTTGTTGGATGATCCGACGGCGGCGATCGATAGCGAGACGGAGCACGAAATCTTCGAGGCGCTCGATCGCGCGATTGCTGGGCGCACGACTCTGATTGTGGCACACCGCCTCAGCACGTTGCGGCGAGCTGACTTTGTGGTTGTGCTGGAGAACGGCCGGATCGTGCAGAGGGGCACGCACGACGAACTCATGCGGATGCCCGGCTCTTACAAACGCGTGGCGAAATTACAGCTGGTCGACGGCCGAGAGTTACAGCGCACCGCGGACCCGGAGGAGCTGTTATGAAGGAGACGGCCGTGAAGGATAACCATCTCACCGTGATCGAGCGGTCGCGGGAGGAGGAGAATGAAGCGCAGTTTCAGCCGCTGCAATGGGCGTTGATCCGCCGACTCTTCAGCTACACCGAGCCGATTAAGAGCAAGACTCGGTGGCTGGTGTTCATCGTGCTCATCCGCGCGATCCAGCTGCCGGCGATGGTGTGGGTGTCTTCGGCGATCATTTCGGGACCGATCGCGAACGGCGACGGCGGGGCGCTGCCGTGGGCGGTCTTCGGCTACGCCGTGGTGGCGACGATGACCGAGGTGATGATGCGTTGGCGTCAGCGGCTCGCGTTGGAGATCGGCGAAGTCGTCGTGAACAGTCTGCGCGCCCAGATCTTTGAAAAGGTGCAACGTCAGCCGATGAGTTTCTTCCATCGGATGAAGCTCGGGCGGATCATCAGCCGAGTGACCAGCGACGTCGAGTCGCTGCGCGTGGGGATTCAGAACGTGTTCTTCGTCTCGCTCGTGCAGGGCGGCCAGATGGTCGTGACGGCGATCGTGATGGCGCAGTTGGACCTCGAGCTGTTCGGCGTGGTGATCGCGATGGCGCCGATTCTGTGGATGATCAATCGCCACTTCCGCGTGAAGCTCAGCCGACTCACGCGCTCGGCGCAGGAGAGCTTCAGCCGGGTGACGGCGACGTTGGCCGAATCGGTCAGCGGGATTCGCGTGACCCAGGGATTTGTCCGGCAGGAAACCAACGCTGGGTTCTTCCGCTCCCTCCTGTCGGATCATTCGCGCTACAATCTGGCGCTGGCGCGCACGTCGGGGGTGCTGGCGCCACTGCTCGAGTTGAACAGTCAGTTTTTCGTAGCGATCCTCCTCATGTTTGGTGGCTGGCGCACGCTGCACGGAGACATGTCGCTGGAGGCGCTCATTCAATTTTTCTTCTTCTCCAATTTCTTCTTTTCGCCGATCGCCACGCTCGGCAACCAATACAATCAGGCGATGATCGCGATGGCGGGCGCCGAGCGCGTGTTTCGGCTAATCGATACGAAGCCTGATTGGGAAGATGATCCCTCGGTAGTGGAGCTCGACGATCCCCGCAGCAGCGGCTTGGCGGGTGCGGCCGGCGCGCGGGTCGAGTTGCGCAACCTAGCGTTTGGTTATCAGCCGGATAAGCTGGTGTTGCAGGGCGTGAACTTCACGGCCGAGCCAGGCCAGACGGTCGCTCTCGTGGGGCACACCGGCAGCGGGAAAAGCTCAATCATCAATCTGCTCGCGAAATTTTATTTGCCGACCAGCGGCGAGTTGCTGATCGATGGGCACGACATTCGGAAGATCAATAGCCGGTCGTTGCACCGGCAGATGGGCATGGTGCAGCAACAGAATTTTCTCTTTAGCGGCACGGTTTTTGAAAACATTGGCATGAGCCGTCCGGGCTCGACTGAGGCCGAGATTCGGGAGGCGGCGCGGCGCCTCGATTGCCTCGATATCTTTGAATCACTCCCGAACGGATTCCAGACGGAGGTGGGCGAACGGGGCACGGCGCTGTCGGTGGGGCAGCGGCAATTGGTGTGCTTTACCCGTGCGCTGTTGGCGGACCCTCGCATTGTTATTCTGGATGAGGCAACGAGTTCGATTGATGCGTTGACCGAGGCGCGGCTGCAAAAAGCGCTCGGCGTCCTGCTGGCAGGGCGCACGAGTTTCATTGTGGCGCACCGTCTCAGCACGATCCGGCACGCCGACCAAGTGCTCGTGCTTGATCAAGGGCGGATCGTCGAACGGGGCCGCCATGAAGAGCTCCTCGATCAGGGCGGGACCTACGCGGATCTTTACAAACAATTCATCCAAGTGGAGCAGAAGGGATGATTTCGCGGCCGGAACCGGCCGTCGAGGCGAACGGCCGCCGCCTCTTGATCCCGAGAAATTGCGAGCGGTGGCACAAGATTCTCCTAGGCAAGCGGGGGCAACTCCCTTTATAAATGCGTTGCCTTCGTCGGAAGGAACCCTAACCACAAAATTACTATGGCCAAAAAAACTGCTCGTAAACCCAATGCCGCGTTCATGAAACCAGTCACCCCTGACGACAAGCTCGCCGCGGTGGTTGGTTCGAAACCTCTTCCTCGCACAGAGCTCACCAAGAAGCTCTGGGTGTATATCAAGAAGCACAACCTCCAGGACAAGAAGGTCCGCACGCAGATCAATGCTGACGACGCGCTGAAGGCGGTCTTCGACGGCAAGAAGTCTGTGAGCATGTTCGAGATGACCAAGCTCGTTTCGGGTCACGTCATCAAGTAAGATGGGTTGATTCACTTTTTGGCCGTCGTGTTCGCATGACGGCTTTTTTGTGTCCAGGGCTTTCGTTCGTTCGTGATTGCCTGAATGGGAGCAGGGGCTTTGCCTGAATCCATCTTGGCTAGCTATTTGCGAGCACGTATTTATCGATACCGCATCCTCCTTGCGAGCGGGGTAATTTTTTTCGCAGGGCTCGTGGGCGGCCGGTGGAGCATGCTGCAAGAGGAGGCTCAGATTCTGGAGGGCCTGCGCCGGGATGCCGGACAGAGTGCCGCCGCCTTTGATGGAGCGGAAATGAGCCTGCTCCAAGGGGCCCAGGCCGATTTGGAATCGCCCGCCTATGCGGCGGTGAAATCGCGATTGGTCCGCATCCGCGGAGCCGATGCCCGCGTGCGGTTTGTCTACCTGTTCCGGTCTCTGCCCGAAACCGGGACTGTGATCTTTCTGGCCGACTCAGAACCGGAGGTGGCTGATGCGATTTCCTTGCCGGGCGACGTTTATGTCGAGGCGGCGACTTCCCCGGGGTTGCAGTCGATCCTGAAGAACGGCGCGCCCTCGACCGAGGGTCCGATCGAAGACCGCTTGGGCACGTGGGTGACGGCTTACGCGCTGGTGGCGCGGGATGCGGCCGGCAACGTGCGCGAAGTGTTGGGAGTCAATCTGGCGGCGGGCGATTGGTGGCAGCGGCTCTGGCTCGACGGTTTGAAATCGACGATCTCGTTCTGGTTGGTGTTGGGGCTGCCGTGGGCGGGCTTTCTGATCCTGCGGCGAGCGAGCGAGCAACGCGCCGCGATTCGCAATCTGTCGGAAGCGTTTGAGCAGAGCCACACGGCGGTCATGATCATCGACCTAGGGGGCTACATCGAATATGCGAACTAAGGATTTTGTCGGCAGGTCGGCTACTCGCGACACGAACTGATCGGCCGAATGTGTCACGACTTCCTGTTGGAGACGACGCCCGTGGAAATAGCTGGCGAGATGACGGCGGTAACGCGGGGGCGCCAAGATTGGGTCGGCAAGTGGGAGTGCCTCCGGCGGGATGGCAGCACTTACCCAGTGCGAGCAACGATTACTGTTGTGCGCAACCGCCAAAACCAACCCTCGTGCCTCGTCGCCATCTACGTGGACCAATCTGAGGAGCGCAACAACGAGATGGTGTTGCGCGATGCGAAGGAGCACGCGGAGGCCGGCAATCGCGCCAAGAGCCATTTCCTCGCGACGATGAGCCATGAGGTGCGGACGCCGCTCAACGGAATTGTCGGCTTTACGAATCTCCTGCTGGAGACCCCGCTCTCATCGGAGCAGCGGGAATACATGCGCACGATCCGTTCGAGCGGGGAAGCGTTGATTCAACTGACGAACGATATCTTGGATTTTGCCCGGATCGAATCGGGCAAGTTGAAGCTCGAGTTGCAGCCCTGCGATCCCAGTGAGTGCATTGAGGACGCGCTGGACCTGATGGCCGCCCGGGCGAGCGAAAAGAATTTGGAGTTGTTGCACTGGGTGAACGAGGGCGTGCCGCGCTACGTGCAGACCGATTCGGGACGGTTGCGCCAAGTATTGATCAATCTCGTCAACAACGCGGTGAAGTTCACCGAGCGAGGCGATGTGTCCGTGACCTTATCCGCGACCCAATACCGTGAGCCGACCGCTGAGCTACCGGCGGGGTGGGAGCTAACCTTTGCGGTGGCGGACACGGGCATTGGCATCGATGCCGACAAATACGGAGCGTTATTCCGGCCGTTCAGTCAGCTTGAGGACTCGATGACGCGGCGCCACGGTGGCGCCGGCCTCGGCTTGGCGATCAGCCGCAATCTCGTGGGTTTGATGGATGGCCAGATCGATTTGCAGAGCAAACCCGGCGCGGGCTCCACGTTTACGTTTTCAATCAAGGCTGACGAGGTCGCGTTGGACCTCGAGATTCCCCAGGCTCCGACGCATGAGATCACCGGGCTCCGCCTCGCGGTCATCGGAGCGGAGGGGAAACTTCGCGAAGAGATTGTTCGTTTGGCTAAGCGCTGGGGTGCGAAAGTCACCAAAACAACCTGTAGTGCCCTGCCGGATTTGGGGTGGGACGTGGGCTTGATAGATCTGTCGGATCAAGACGCGTCGTCGCTGGCCAAGCCCAGCACCGTCCCCCCAGACTTGCCGCGAGAAAAACTAGTCGCGCTCGTGCCGTTGGCGCTCTCGGCGGAGGTGCGCACGGCGTTGCGGCCGCATTTTCGTTTGCTCGTCAACAAACCGGCTCACCACGAGGCGCTGCGGGTGGCCCTGGCCACCTCCACGGCGGCCCGCCCTACGCGCATCCCCTTTTCATCGCCTAATTCGTTCGATCTACGCGTGCTCCTCGTGGAGGACAATGCCGTGAATCAATTGCTGATGCAGAAAGTGCTTTCCCTGCTCGGCTGCCGGTGGGCCGTGGCGGAGAACGGACGCGTGGCCGTCGACGAACTTAGCCGCGCCGATTACGACGTGGTCCTGATGGATCTGCACATGCCGGTGATGAATGGGCTTACTGCGATCGATGCGATTCGCGCCGGTGAGTCGGGCGAGCGGATGCGCCAAGTGTGGATCGCGGCGCTGACCGCAGATGCCCGGACGGAGCAAAAGGAGCGCGTGATGAAGGCGGGGGCGAATGACTATCTGGTAAAGCCGGTTCGCGTGGGCGACCTCGACCGGATGTTGCATCGCTTCCTCGCCACCCGTGACGGTGCCGATCCGGTCTAGTCTTTTTCGAGGGCGGCTTCGATCTGCTTGCAGGAAAGTTTGAGGACTTGCAGCCGCGCGTAGCGTTTGTTTTCCGCCGGCACCCAATGCCACGGCGCTTCGGAGCTCCGGCTCAACATCAGCATGTCGCCCACGGCGGTTTCGTAGTGCGCCCACTTGCGACGGTTGCGCCAGTCCTCGTCGTTGATCTTGTGGCGCTTGTATTCGGTTTGCTCGCGATGGCGAAACCGCAGGAGCTGCTCGGCCTTGCTGATGTGCAGCCAGAACTTCACGACGATCACTCCGCCCTCGGTCAACTGATGCTCGAATTCCTTTAGTTCGGTGTAGGCGCGCTGCCATTCGTCTTCGCGGGCGAAGCCCTCGATGCGCTCGACCAGCACGCGGCCATACCACGAGCGGTCAAAGATCGTGACCGTGCCCGCGCGGGGCACATGCCGCCAAAACCGCCATAAGTAGTGGTGCGCCTTTTCCTCGTCGGTGGGTTTTGCGATCGGCACGACCCGGCAATCCCGGGCGTCGATCGCGCTGGTGAGGCGCCGGATCGCACCGCCTTTTCCTGCGGCATCCCAACCTTCAAAGACAAACACCATCGACCGCTGGTGCACGGCAGCGCGGCGCACGAGTTGGTTGAGCCGACCCAGCCATTTGTCCCGCTTTTCCTCGTAGGCGGCGGCGGACAGTTTTTTAGGGAGCTTGAGTTGCTGGAGCTTCTCGAGGCCTTCCGGACAGAGCGGTGTGATCGTCTTGGGCCGGGAGGGCCGAGGAAGCTTGGCCTGCACCGGCAGGTGGGCGGCGAAGGCGTTGAGGAGGGCCTCGGTCACGGCGACGTTGCGCGCCCGTGCATCGTCGCCGTCGATGACGTGCCACGCAGCCCCTTCGCGGTGGGTGGCCTTGCGGAGTTCTTGGCCAAAGTCATCGAGGCGCTCGTAGGCGCGGTGGCTCTTCCAATCTTCGGGTGTTACCCGCCAGGCGGTGCGGGGATTCGCTTCGAGAGCCTTGAGGCGTTCGCCCTGAGCGGCCTTCGAGAGGTGCAGCCAACATTTCACGACGAGCACGCCATCGGCGACGAGCAGGTGTTCGAACTGGGCGATCCGTTTTAGCGCGTGACGAAACACTCCCGGGTCGGCGTCGGGTTGCGCCGCTTCGCGCAGGGCCTCGGTGTTCCATGAACCGGCATAGATGCCGAGGCGACCACGCGGCGGCAGGCAGCGCCAATAGCGCCACATGTAGGGGCGCGCGCGCTCCTCATCGGTGGGCGGATGAAAAGCGAACACCTCGACCCCGCGAGGATCGAGCCATCCGTTGATCGTGTTGATCACTTCGCCTTTGCCGGTGGCTTCGACCCCGGCGATCATCAGCAGAACCGGAAAGGGGGCCTGTTTTAGCTGCACCTGCAGTTGGATCAACTGCTGGCGGAGCTCGGGCACGCGGGCCTCGTAGTCCTTTTTGGAGAGTTTCTTCCGTGCTTCGGTCGATTTCGCCATGTCGGGCAAGAAGTGACGAAGTGCCGGAAATTGTCGAGGCAGGGTTGATTGAAACCCGCCCAACTGGGGGTTGGCGCCCCCGATGGACGCGACCGCCAATTCCCTTGCGAGAGGCAGGGGTGTCTTCACGCTGATCGGTTCGCCATGCCGATGAACCCCCGAGTCCGCCACCTCGAAGCGATCGTGATGCTGCTGCTCGCCAATTTGCTTTGGGGGATCAGCTTTCCGACGATCAAGGCGCTCACGATGTTGCACGCGCAGTTGCTCCCGGAAGCCGGCACTTGGTTTTCGGCGATCTACACGGTCGCGCCGCGTTTCGTCTTGGCCACGCTGATCTTGGTGGTGATGCAGGGCAGGGGCTTTTGGCGGATCACCAAGGGTGAGTGGCAACAAGGCACCGCCATCGGGGTATTCTCAGCGGTGGGCATGTTGCTGCAAAACGATGCGATTCAATTCACCGAGGCCTCAACGTCGGCTTTTCTCACGCAGTTTTACGCCATTCTGATCCCGCTCGTCCTCGCCGTGCGGTCTCGGCGCAGTCCGGGCGCTCGCGTTTGGCTCTGCTGTGGACTCGTGCTCGCGGGGGTGGCGATTCTGGGTCGGTTTAAGTGGGATTCCATGTCCTTTGACCGCGGGGAGGCGGAGACCTTGCTAGCATCGGTTTTTTTCATGGGGCAGATTTTGTGCCTCGGTTGGGCGCGCTTCGCGGGGAACCGTCCGCTCAAGATCACCTTGGTCATGTTTGCCGTGCAGGCGCTGATCTTCAGCGCGCTGGCGGGGGTCGTCGCGCCGTCGCTGGAGACCTTGATGCTGCCGTGGACGTCGCTGCCGTGGCTCGGATTGACGCTGATCTTGACGGTGTTCTGCACGGTGGGGGCGTTCACTTTGATGAATACCTGGCAACCGAAGATCACCACGACCGAGGCGGGGCTCATTTATTGTGCAGAGCCGATCTTTGGTTCCGCGATGGCGTTATTCATGCCGGTCATGTTTTCGGTGTGGGCGGGGATCAACTATGCCAATGAAACCGCGACCCTTTCCCTAATCGTCGGCGGGGCTCTGATTACTGGGGCCAACGTCCTGATGCAGCTGCGTCCGCCGGAGGTGACCCTGCCCGGAGGCTCAGCCCAGTCGTGAACGTTTGATCGATGAGATGGCCCGCCAGGTGACCGCACCGATGACGATCGCTCCGCCCGCCAGAGCCCAAGGCGTGGGCTGCTCGTTCGTGGCAATGAACACCCACACGGGATTGAGGATAGGCTCGAATACCGGAATGATGACGGCCTCGAGGGCGGTGATGTGCCGGATCGCCCGCGCGTAGAGCCAGTAGGAGCAGCCGAGTTGAATGATCCCGAGGGCGCCGAGGGCGGCCAAGCCGATCGGCGCCGGCAGCGGCACTCCGACCATGGCTGGGACTCCGATGAAAAAAGCGAGGATGTTGCCTAGAATAATCGATTCAACCGGCGAACCGTCCTTCTGGCGTCGCAGGGCGATGGTCATGGCCGCAAAGCACACCCCGCTGAGGATGCCGAAGATATTTCCCAGCAACCCCGTGAGCTCGAGTCCATCGGCGAAGAACAAGCCCATCCCGACAAAGACGACCCCGATGATCATCCAATCCGACCGAGTCGTGCGCTCGCCGAGAGACCAAGCGGCAAAGAGGGCGATCCAGATCGGCGCGGTGTATTGGAGGAGGATCGCGTTGGCCGCCGTCGTATACTTGGTCGCGACGACGAAGAAGATCGTGCAGCCCGCATAGGCGAAGGCGGCGAAGACCTGCACAAAGCTGAACGTGAACCGCAGCCGCCGGTTGGTGAGCACCAAGAAGACGGCCGCCAACAGGCCGCGGCCGCCGGCGACGGCGAGGGGCGGCCAGTCGATCGCCTTGATGAGGAGGCCGCCCAGACTCCAGCACAGGGCAGCCAGAACCATCTGGCCAACGGCTTTGGAGTGATCGGCGGGCGTGGTCATCGCTCTCCGCGGTAGCAGGTTTGCTGGGTTGGGCGAGCGCAGAATGGTCCGGCGGCAGTTGGGGTCGGACGAGGGGGACAAAACTTTTCGAGAATCCGCACAACTTTCGCGAATCCCAATCGACAAGCGTTCGATGGCACCCCTTTTGTCTCGCTTTTCCCTCCTCGCCACGTCCGCGGCATTCGGCCTTTACCTGTAATGAAACTGACTCCCCGATTCCTCGCCCTCGGCGCCTTGCTGATGGTCACCGCCTTCAGCCCCCGCTGGTCGCTCGCTCAAGAGACGGTCGCGGCCGATTCCTCCGTCGCGCCCATGGCGATGTCCGCTCGGTTGAATCCCGGCGACCAAGCCCCCGATTTTACGGTGGTCGGGCCGAAGGATGAGAAGATTCAACTCAGCGATTATCGTGGTAAGATTCTCATCTTGGATGTCTCCGCCACTTGGTGCGGTCCCTGCCAAGCGGCTATGCCAAATAACGACCGCGTGCTTCGCACTTACCAAGACCAAGGCGTCGCCCTGCTCGGCGTCACTTCGAGTGATACTCAGGCGAACTACGACGGTTGGATGTCCCGCAATGCCTCCAAATACACCTTCACGATGGCCTTCGACCCGGCTGATCGGGCGGGTTGGCAAGACTCAGTCTTCAACACCGGTTATCACGTCACCGGTTTCCCGACGATGTTTGTGATCGGGCGCGACGGGAAACTTCTCGAAACCGTCACCGGTGGCGGTCCCGGCAATGATTATCGTCTCGAATATGCCTTGGCGCGTGCGGGCGTCAAAGTGGACCTCGCGAACATCCCACCTGAGCCGAAGCGCGAGCATGGCTCGGTGCCCATGATGGGAAAGACCGCCGCGACCAAGACCACGGCGATGATCGGGATGGGCGCACCGACGCCAGCGGGCGCGAAGCCCGGTTTCGGCAGCATCGCTCACGGAGCGCCCGTGCCTGATTTCACTGTCGAAGATGCCCAGGGGCGTCTCGTCAAGTTGTCGGATTTGAAGGGCAAGACCGTGATCGTGTCCTTCTTCAGCAATTACGAGTCCGGACCGATCCCCTACCAGATCGAGACCGCCAAAAAATATTCCGCGCAGAACGTGGTGCTGCTCGCGGTCGGTTCGGCGATGGAGAAGGAAAAGTTCCTCGCCTGGCACGCCGCCGCCAAGCCGACTTATTCGGCGACTTGGGATCAAGCAGGCAAAGCGTGGGGCGAGAGCGTCACGAATCTCAATTTCGGCGTGGGCATGTATCCTGCGCTCGCCGTGGTTGATGTTTCGGGGAATTTGGCCGGTGGCTTCATCGGCATGGGTGCCAAGAATGTCGATCTGTTGCACAGCTACCTCGCCTCGGCGGGAGTGAAGCTCGCTAAGGAAGATGCGGCCACCGCGATGGTGCCGGCTGCGATGGTCAAGGCGGCCCCCGGCGGCGGTGGCATGACGGCCGCGAAGCGCATCCCAACCCTCAGTAGTGGCGACGTTGCGCCGGACTTCGCGACCTTTGACCTTAGCGGCAAGGAAGTGAAACTCTCCGACTACAAAGGCAAGGTCGTCATCCTCGATTTCTGGGCGACATGGTGCGGCCCCTGCATGGCGTCGATGCCTCACACGCAAGAGCTGGCCAAGCTCTACGCTGATCAAGGCGTGGTCGTGCTCGCGTCCAACACGAGCGACCGCCGGGAAAAATTCGAGGAGTGGGTGAAGAAGAACCAGTCGAAGTATCCCCACATGATCTTTGCGGCCGATCCCAACGATCGCGATTCGCCGACCTTCGACGACCGCGCGTCGTCGAAACTTTATCACGTGGTGGGGATTCCCACTCAGTTCATCATCGGTCGCGATGGTAAGATTGTGAACACGCTGGTCGGCTACGACACCGGCGATGAGCGCGCCTCGGCCTCGCTGGCCCGAGCCGGCATCAAGGTTGATCCGGCCCTCGCCGCCGAGGGCGAAAAACAACTCAAGCGCGACGCCGAGCAGGCGATCAAGGATGCGGCGGCCGCGAAGGTCGCTGAGGCCAACCCGAAGCCGCCTTTCCGCGAAAGTTTCGCCAAGATCAAGGGTGGCGAAGTGGTGCCCGATTTCACTGTGCAGACGCCCGAGGGCAAAACCGCGCAGTTCGCCGATTACGCCAAGGGCAAGATCGTGATCTTCGATTTTTGGGCCCCGTGGTGTGGTCCCTGCCAGTTGGCCATGCCTCACCTCAATGATCTGCATAACCGCTACAAGGATCAGGACGTGATCGTCCTCGGTCTTTGCTGTTTCGATACTCGCGAAAATTACGACCAGTGGCTCAAGGCCAATGCGGGAAAATACAATTTCCCAACGGTCTTCGATCCCGTCGGTCGGCCCAAGCTCGCTTCGAAAGACGAGTTGCTTGAGATGTCCGAGGAGGACCGCGAGACCGCCAAGGCGTTTGCGAAGGACTACTACGACCGCCTGATTCCCGCGTCGGTCTTCGGGGCTTTTCCCATGTTGCCCACGACGCTGGTGATCGATCGCGAGCGCAAGCTGGTCGGCAGCTATTCCGGATTCACCGGCGATAACGAAGCCATCGGCAATCTACTCTTGCGGGCCGGCGTGAAGCTAGCTCCCGAAGACATGCCGAAGCGCGTCTACACCGCGGCGGAGACCAAGGAAGCTCCTCCCGAAGCGAAGAAGGAAATCCTCAAGGTCGGCGCGATCGCCCCAGACTTCGTGACGACGGATCTCGATGGCAAGGAGGTCAAACTCTCCGATTACAAAGGTAAAGTAGTGGTCCTCGATTTCTGGGCCACGTGGTGTGGTCCCTGCATCGCGTCGATGCCGCACACGCAGGAAGTCGCCGCGACTTACAAAAATCAAGGCGTGGTGGTCCTCGGCTCATGCACGAGTGACACTCGCGAGAAATTTGAATCCTGGGTGCGCGCCAACCAAGAGAAGTATCCTGATTTCGTGTTCTCGCACGATGCCGCCGAGCGCAAGCCGGAGCGGGCCTCGCGCAACCTCTATGGCGTCAGCGGAATTCCCACGCAGTTTGTGATTGGCCGAGATGGAAAAATTTCTTCGATCGTCGTCGGCTACATGACGGGCGAGGCGCTCCTCGAAGGTGCGCTGGCCGAGGCCGGCATCAAAGTTGATGCCGCCATTGTCGAGAAAGCGCGCGCCGATCAGGCGAAGCGCGACGCCCTGTCGACGACGACCAAACCGTCGACCGCGCTCAAGCTCGTTCCGAAGAAGTAGTTTCAACCGTAATGTAAACCTCCCTGCCGCCATGCCCAAAAGCCTCCCTCGAGTTCAAGTCACCGACGGGTCGATGCAGATCACCGACCCGATCTTGCATCGACCGTTAGTAGATTTGGAAACGGCGGCCAACGTGACGGCCTTCTGGACCGCTCTGCATAACTTCATCAACACGGCGTTTCCTTATCATCACTCGACGACGTTGTTTCTCGACGCGAAGGAGAAGGTGCCCGGGGCGTTGACGTTGCACTCGCACCCCTCGCAGCGTTCTGCGGACTGGTGGCGGGCACGTTCTCAACTGACCCCGACCCATTCGTATCTCAACGACCATCCGGGGATCAAACTCTACAACCTCGACGACATTTTGCCCGCCGAAGCAGGGGCGCGGAAGCGCAGTGATTTTTACCGCCACGTGTTGAAACCCGAGGGCTTCGACAAGCTGGTCGGTCTGACGACTTGGGAAAAAGGCGAGCGCAAGAGCATCATGGTGCTGCGCCGAGCGTTTTCTCAGCCAGCGTTCACGCGAGGGGAAACGAATCTCTTGCTCGACCTGCATCCGATCTTCGACCGCAGTCTGCGGCGGATTGAGAAACAGGAAGAGGAGCGGGTTTGTCGCAACACTCTGCAGCAATTCATCAATCTGTTGCCGCAAGGCGTGCTCTTGGTGAATTCGAAACGCGAACTCGTGTTCGCGAACCCCGAGGCCTTCGACGCCTGTGCGATGTGGAACCTCGGCCGCGAGCGAGCGCGCCAGATGAACAGCCGGGCAGTCTTCACGATTCCGACCGTCTTCCTTGAGGCGTATGAAGAGCTCCTCGCCGGACACTACGCGCAGGCCCTCGCGCCGACGGGTTCGCTCAATTCGCCACGACGCAGCCTGCTTCACCCGGAGCAGCCGGATTTGCAGGCCGAACTGAGTCTGGTGACGCTCGACGACCCGTTGTTGGCGCGGCCGTATCTTTTTGCGCAGTTGATCAACCGCACGCTGCTGAGCGCGCCATCGGCCGCCGCGGCGCAGGATCGCCACTTTGCGGTGCTGGCCCGTTTGAGCCCCCGCGAACGCGAAGTCGCGCTTCTGGTTCGCGAGGGATTGGGTAACGAGGAAATCGCCACCCAGCTCCATAAGAGCATCGGCACGATCAAGAACCAGCTCCAATCGATCTTCGGCAAACTGAGCATCGGCCACCGCGCCAAGCTCATTTCGATGCTCCGCTGAGTGAGGGGGCCGCAGCTGGCGGCGAGGGCCGTCGCCCTCCCTAAACGCCCCGAAAATTGGGATCGTGTTCCCGGGGAGTTGTTTTTATGATAGCCAACTCAGCCGAGGACATGCGCGAAACCATTGACGGTTTTAGCCGTCCTCGACGGGCAATTACACATGAGAGACGAATACCTGCAGGCCGCCTTGTTGAAAATCGACGACCCGAATATTTTGGTCAACGTGGTCTCGCGGCGCGTCAAGCAACTGCGGCGCGGCCATCGCGCTTTGGTGGAGTCTCTCGAGAAACTCTCGACCGAAGACATCGCCTTGCGCGAGATCATCGAAGGCAAGATCAGCTACGAAATGCCCACTGCCGAAGAAATGGCAAAAGAGCGGGCGTAGGCTTTTTAGAAAGACCCTCCCGTCCGTCCTCAGCCCTCTTTGAGGGCGTCGAGGACGGTGTTGGGGGTGAGGAGTTCCGGCAAAATAATGGGGTCGGCCTTGCCCGGCATCCAAATGACATTGAAGGGGACCGCGCTGCGATGATAGCGAGCGAGCTCTGCCGTGATTTTTGGATCCTGATTGGTCCAGTCGGCGCGGAGCGTAGCGACTTTCTTATCGCGGAAATATTTGAGCACCTCGTCGTTGCTGAAGACGATCTTCTTGTTGGTCTGGCAGGTGGCGCACCAACGGGCGGTGAAATCGACGTAGACGATCCGGTTGTCGCGGCGCAGCTGGTCGACGGATTCCGTGCTCCACTTTTCCCAGACCAGATCGGTTGGGGTAGGGGGTTGCGGCCACCCGGTCCACGCTCCGACGGCAAACACCGCGAGGCCAGCAAACAGCCCGAAGCGGGCACGTCCGGCGGAGGCGCCGGGGGCGTTCCAACGGCCGTAGAGCCATACGCTCATGGCGATGAGGACGAGGCCGAAGAGCATCATGAGCATGCCGCCTTCGCTGACCTGACCGGCGAGCACCCAGATGAGGTAGCCCACTGTCGCGTAGAGAGGGAAGGCCAAAAACTCCTTAAACGTTTCCATCCACGCGCCCGGACGAGGCAGCACCTTCACAGCTTGAGGGAAGATCGAGAGCAGGAGGTAGGGGGTCGAAAGGCCGACCCCGATGGAAGTGAAGATCAGCAACGATTCGCCGACGGGCAGCGCGAGGGCCGCACCTAGGGCGGGAGCGAGAAATGGTGCCGAGCAGGGCGTGGCGACGACGGTGGCGAGCACGCCGGTGAAGAAGGACCCGAGGTAGCCGGACTTCATTTGCAACCCAGCGCCGACACCGGTGGCGGAGAGCCCAAACTCGCAGACGCCGCTCATGTTGAGGGCGAAGACCAGCATCAGTCCGGCGAGGGAGAAGACGAAGGCGGGCGATTGCAGTTGGAAGCCCCAGCCGAGTTGATCACCGCCGGCGCGAAGCACGGCGAGGACCGCCGCCAGCGTCCAAAACGACATCAACACACCGAGGGCGAAGGTGAGACCGTGGATGATGACCTTGCGGCGATCACTGCCGGCCTGGTTAACAAAGCCGAGGATCTTGATGCCGAGCACCGGAAAGACGCAGGGCATCAAGTTGAGGATGAGGCCGCCGACAAAGGCGAGTAGAAGGGTGGCCATCAGCCCGCGAACTTCGGGGGCTGGACCTGTCGAGGTCGAGTCGGCTGCGGCTATCGCGGAGCTCGCCGCGGTGAAGGGAAGATCGACGCGCAGGCCGCGCGGGGAGCCGTCGGCCTGCCAGCCGTGGTCGGCGATGAGGATGCCGGTCAGTTGCGGGGCGCTCTGATCGGCGTCGGGCGAGATGCTGAGGGTGAGCACATAGCCGCCTTGCCCGTCGGGCTTAACGGTTTGGGGGAGCTCGTAGGCGACGAAATTGTCATCGGCGAAGAAGTGCAGGCCGGTGGGCGCATGGGATTGGTCGCGATTTGATTTAACGTTGAGCGTGATCGTCTTGGCGGTTCGGCTGGCGGTGGCGTCCCATGCCTCGAGCGCGCGGGGAAGTCCGGCGACGACGGCGTTGAGCTGCGCGCCGAGAGAACCGTTAACCTGAGGCGTCGCGGTTGAAACGGGCAAAGTGAGTTTGAGGCCGGCATCACCAGGCATGCAGACGTCTTCGCACATCAGCCACTCGACGGCGGCCTTGAGCGTGACGGTGCCGCCGGCCGGAAAGTTGGCGGGAGGGGTGATCGTGACGGGGAGAAGAAGGTCGTCTTCGTAGCCGTTGCCGATAACGGAGCCGGTGTGGTCCTTGATGACCTTGGGGGCGGGCCAGAGGATGCCGCTGGCGGTGAATCCCTCAGGCAGGGTCCACTTGATCTCGGTGGCGAGACCCGTGCCGGGGTTGACCCAGTAGGTGTGCCAATGGGGATCGTGTTGGAGCCGCACGCCCACGGTGAAGGATTTGCCAGGTTGGATGGATTGCTCGGCCCCGACGAGGGACGCGCGCACTTGGGCCTGAGCCGCGAGCGGGAGAAACGCGGCGAGGGCGAATACGAGCAAAGAGAACAGGCGCGACGGTTTCATGGAAGTGAACATGACTTAATTTATTAGGAGGTGCAATCGGCAGTTGAATTCCCGGTTTCCGGGGATTTAGCCAAACGGACGAGGGCGAAGGGGGAATCCTGCCCTACTGAGCTTGAGGCGAAAGAACGGCGGGCGAGCACCGGGCCTGACGGACTACTGGCAGAAAAGTTTCGTCGAATAATAGCGCTCGGCCCGGTCGCAGAGGACGGTGACCACGCGGGACTCGGGTCCCATCTCGCGGGCGATCGTTAGGGCCGCGGCGACGTTGGCGCCACTCGAGGTGCCGACGAGGAAGCCGAATTCGCGGTTGAGTCGGCGCGTCATCGCGAGGGCGTCGTCGCTGGACGTTTTGATCGGCGCGTCGATGTGGGCGGTGCGAATGATCGGCGGCACAAAACCTCCGGCGACGCCCTCGATGAAATGGCAGCAAGGCATCTCGCCGGAGAGCATCGCTGCCTCTGCGGGTTCCATGGCGTAAATTTTGACCTTGGGATTGGCGGCGCGTAGGGCGCGGCCGCAGCCGGTGATGGTGCCGCCAGTGCCGTAGCCGGCCACGAAGGCGTCCACGAGGCCGTGCATTTGTGAAAGAATTTCGCGGCCGGTGTGCTCCTCGTGGTCCTGGGCGTTGAGGGGATTCTCAAACTGGCGCGGGAGGAAGAACCGCGGGTCCTTGGCGGCCATCTTAAGGGAAAGTTCGATGCCGGTGCCGTAGCCTTGAGTGGTTTTGAACAACTCCACGGTGGCCCCGAATTGTTGGATCAGGTAGCGACGCTCAACGCTGGCGGTGTCGCTCATCAAGATGTGGACCCGATATGCCTTGGCGGCGCCGACCATGGCGAGGGAGATCCCGGTGTTGCCGCTCGTGCATTCGAGAATAATGGAGTCGGCGTGCAGGAGGCCGCGCTGCTCGGCATCCTCGACGATGCACAGGGCGAGGCGATCTTTGATCGAGCCGCTCGGGTTGAGAAACTCCGCCTTGGCGTAAATGGTGCGGTTCTCCTCGGCAAAGTGCAGGGGCACGAGCGGGGTGTTGCCAATGAGCGAAAGCACGGGGGGGCGAGGGCGGGCGAGCGTGACGGACATGAAGGGGCTAATGTAGCGAGTTGAACGCGCGATGGCTATGGGCCGTTAGAACTAAACAAAGGGGAAAACAAAGGGCGCCTCGAATCACCGAGGCGCCCTTGCAAGACTTCGACTGACGTCGCGTGATTATATCCGGATGACGACGGAAAGTTTGTAGCTCCGACCGAGGGCCACGAGTAAGCTCGCCGCCCGAGGTTTTGGCAGGATTGCGCTTGGGATCAGTCACGCTGCTCGTGAAAGAGCTGGGGGGGAACCAAGTGCTTCGTGACGCCCGGGGGACGGAAGCCTTCCGAATACCCGTCGGCGAACCAGCACCGATTTTGTCGGGGCCCAGGACACGCCGATCTTGGGCAGGTTGATGGGGCTGGCGGTGGCATAGTCGGCATCGCCCGACCGGCGATCTGCAGATCGAGACGCTGGGCGCCCGGCATCGCGTTGGGCGTGCCGATTAAGGGAACCGAGAACTCGGCGAAGAGCGCTGAGTCGACGCCCTCGCCCTCGACCTAGGGCTTTTTGGTGGTCAGGCTAAAGAATCTGGAGCTGAACATCACCGAGCTGCTAACCACATCGTTGCGATTAAGGCTACCGGAGTGCTTTCGACCATAGGGCGAAAGTAATCAGCGCGGTCGTGGAAAGTCGTTCGATCGGTGGGTGCCACCGCGGACGGCGGGGGAGATTTCTTTAATCGCCAATCGCTCGATCGCTCCTCGGAGCTTGAGCGGAGAGTGGCCGTATTTGCCTGTTGTGCAGCGTGCGGGGATGCTCGATGGTCGCAGGAATGCGGATCGTGATCGTGGAAGATCATCAGATGTTTCGGGAGGTCATTCACAAGGTGTGCGTGAGCGACTTCGGGCACGCTGTGGTCGGTGAAGCGGGCGACGGGGTGACGGCGCTCAAAGTGATCCTGAGCGAGCAACCGGACTTGCTGCTGCTCGATCTGCACCTCCCCGACCTGGATGGATTCACCATCATCGAAACGGTGCGCAAGGTGTTGCCGAAGCTGCGCATCATTGCGATCTCCTCAGCGCAGGGCGGCTACACGCTTTTCCGAGTGGAGCGGGCGGGGATCGACGGGTTTGTGGACAAGAACGCCAACAGTATCGAGAGCCTGCGCGAGGCGATCGAGACCGTCGCGGCCGGGCGGCAGTATTTGGCGCCGTCGTTTCTGATCGCGAAGGCGAAGCGGATGGCCGACCCGGGATCGTTTGACAAGGTGCTGACCGAGCGGGAGCGGAGGGTCCTCGCCCTCGTGGGCGAGTCTTTCACCGACGAGGAAGTTGCGGTCAAACTACAGATCACGACGAAGACGGCGGCGACTTTTCGGCAACACATCATGCGCAAGCTCGATCTGCACAGCACGCCGAAGCTGATGCGATTTGCGATGGAGCATGGGTTCACGCAGGTGTCGGCCCCGGGCGATAGCGGACCAGCGTATTGCTGAGCTCGTTGATCGTTGCGGCCATCTCCTTGCCGAGCTCGTCGAGCCGAACGGCTTCCGCGGAGTCCGCCTCTGTTTCCAACGCTTCGGAGACTTTACAGAGGAGGTTCGATTCGATCATGCGCGCGTGGGAGAGCATGCGATGAGCCGCTTTGCCCAGCGCGGGGCGACTGCGGGCCAAGAGGGCATCGGTGATTTCCCGGTGGGTGGCGGTGACGGATTCGAGAAAACGTCCGATCTCGCGTTGGAGTGCATCTGGACTGTTGCCCGCGAGGTAGACCAACATGCGCAGATCGAAGGTGGAATGCTCGTCGACCGGCATCTGAACCGAAGGACTGGGCAGAGGGGTAGTGGTTAGCTTCGAGAGGACCGCCTGCAATTTCTCCGGGGTGATCGGCTTGCCGAGAAACACATCCATCCCGGCGTCGAGACACGCGATCTTGTCCTCGACCGTGGAATAGGCGGTGGTCGCGACGACGAGGGTGCGGCCGCGACCGGACTCGTGCACGCGCATCCTCCGCGCCACTTCAAGGCCGCTCATATCGGGAAGGTCATAGTCGAGAAAGACCACGCCGTAGGAGCGGGCGGCGAGTCGTTGGAGCGCGTCGTTGCCGTTGGACACGATGTCCACGGAGAATCCGAATTTGTTCAACATCGCGCCCAACGAGCGGGCGTTGTAGCCAATGTCCTCCACCACCAGGGCGCGCGCACCTTGCATGGACGGTAGGTTGGGCGTGGACACTTCGTCCAGCTCGACGGCGGCGACGAGCGGGAAGCGAAAGAAAAAGGTGGTGCCGCGCCGCGCCGCGCTGGTGACCCCGACCGTGCCGTTCATCCGCTCGGCGAGCGCCCGGCAGACGGCGAGACCGAGGCCGCTGCCGGAAACCCCGGCGTTACGCGCGGTCTTGATCCGCGAGAAACGCGTGAACAAGGCGGACTGCTCCTCGGTCGTGATGCCCGGACCGTTGTCGGTCACCGCGAAGGTGACGTGATCATTGTCGATGTGGGCGGAAAGCCGGACGAGCCCGCCGCCACTGAACTTGAGCGCGTTGGTCGCGTAGTTCACGACAATCTGCTGGATGCGCGCGGGGTCGCCGAGCAAGTGTTTGGGTAGGGTGCGATCGACATCGATCTCGAAGTGGACCCCGGCCGCGGTTGCCGAAGTGGCCAGCATGGTGTTGACGGTTTCGAGGATCTCCGTGGGGCTGAAGGGCTGCTTTTGCACCGTGAAAGCGCCGGCCTCGATCGAGGCGAAGTCGAGCACGTCCTCGACGAGTGAACCGAGAAACGTCGCGCAGTTATGCAAGGTGGTCACGAGCTCCTTCTGCTTGGAGTCGAGTGTCGTGTCGCGAAGGCTGAGCGTAGTGCCAATGATACCGTTCATCGGATTGCGAATCTCGTGACTCATGCTCGCTACGAACTCGGTCTTGGCGGCATTGGCTTTCTCGAGATCCTGAGTGCGTGCGCGCACGGTATGCTCCAGCAAGTCGGCGCGGCGTCGAATCGTGTTCATGCGCAGGCGATAGAGTCCCGCCAAGATCAGCCCGACAATGACGACGTAGATGGCATAGGCGTAAAACGTGCGCCACAGTGGAGTCGCGATGCGGAAGGTGAGGATCGCGGGTTCGCTGGCCAAGCCGGTGTCGGAGAGCAAGCGAACCTTGAAGGTGTATTTGCCTTCCCGAAGATTCGCGAGCTCCTGTTCGGCCGAGTGGGTGGGGACCGACCAATCGCGGTCGACCCCCTCGAGAAAGGTTTGATAGCGCAGCGTGTTGCGGAGGCCGAACTCGACGGAGCTGAATTCCAAGTGGAGCCGCTTGGTCGAGTAAGGAAGCGTGCCCGTGACCGGTCGGTCGGGTTCGCCTGCGTTCCCCCTCACGAACGCGCGGAGCAGCGGCACGGGCGGGGGCGTGGCGACCAGTAAATGGGGATTGGCAACGCGCATCAGCGCGTTGCGTCCGGTGATCCAGAGCACGTCTCCATCATCGGTCTTCTGAACCGCGAGAGCCCGGGTCGAGCCGATCGTCCCCAAGCCTTCAACGGATTTGGGCACCCAGTGAAAGGTTCCTCGGTCATCCGTGATTTGTCCGATCCTGACTGGAGCCCCCGGGTAGAGACCAGCGAGCGACACCCAAAGGCGGTGGTGTGAATCCGGATTCGAGATGGCGGTCACGTTGCCGGAAGGAAACCCCTCGATGCGCTGGAAATGATCGGCGGTCGGCTCAAATGAGTAAGCGCCGTTCGAGCCGAAAACGATAAGCTTGCCCGCGAGGAGGGTGATCTGAGCATGGCCGTCACTTTCGGGATAATCGAAATGCAACGAAGCTGCCTCTGCTTGGGCCGGTGCCTCAAGAGTGGGCACCGCCACAAGGAGTCCACGGGAGGGGGTGCTGATCCAAAGATGCCCCCGTGAATCGATCACGAAATTGTCTGCGAGGTCGGGAAGTTCGTGGGTGATGTCTCGGGTCGCGGAATTTAGCGTGGAAAACTGCACGATTTTTCGGCCAACCGACGCATAATAGATTCCGGGTCCAAGCACTTTCTGCACTCGGAACACATCAAATGGAGTTGCGTAAGCCGTCGTGGTCTCACTTTGGTCCACTTTGAAGACTCCGAAAGCGGCAGCGACCATAAGCCCATCGGGAGTGGACTCAAAATGTCGGGGGTAGCTGATCGTGGTGCTAATCTTCGAGAATTGTCCGCTCGGAGTTGTGGCCGGGAGCATTTGAAGCACGCCTTCGGTCGTCAAAACCGAAGGGTAGCCCTCGTGAATGGCGAAATCCAAGAAACCGGATGAGGGAAGCCCGTTTTTTCGGTCGAAGGTGGCGAGGTTTCCCGAGCTATTGATTCGAACGATTTGCGCCTGGGTCATCGCCCAGAGCGCCCCGTCTTTGGCGGTGTAAAGGCCAAGGATTTCGTCGGTGGGCAGGCCGGTTTCGATCGTGAGGATTCGTCTCACCTTGAGGTCTGGACCCACGATGATGATACCTCCGTTTAAAGTGCTTAACGCGAGTGAATCGTCGTGAAGTTTACTCACCGAAGTGAGGATGTTCTTCCTTAAGTAGGCGGAGAGATCGGCATCGAGCATCTCGAGGTGACGGCCATTGATCCGACCGACTCCCTTGGCAGTGACGTAGGTAAGTTTTCCGCTGACTTGGCCCATCCAGAATACCCGATTGCCGTCTAACTCGGTCGACTCTTCCTCCCTGACGGGGCCGTTGGGGCCCACTCGAAGAAGACCGGCCGGGCTCTGGTCGACATAGACGGTGCCGTTGTCGCGAAAGGAGAGCAATCGTCGTTGAACTTCATACTCCCACCACGTGAATTGCTTTCCATTCCAGATGACGATTCGAGAGTCGGTGACAAAGATGGCACCGTTGGGGGTAGCGAAAACATTCCAAACGTCGCCGAGTTCGTGGATGGCTTCAGGAAGTTGATCGCGGAGTGAATGGTAGATCCATTCCCCTTTGGGAGTCTGATTGAACCAGCCCAATTCGTTGACCCCGGCCGCCCAGAGGCGTCCGTCGGACCCGAATTCCAGCGATCGAACGGCGTAGGTGGCGCCCATTTTGTAGGACAACCAACGCTCGCCGTCGGCGACGAAGAGCTTGTCGCCCCCGACATAGAGCACCCCGTGCTCGTCTTGCGTGGCGCACCAGGAGGGCGTGTCGCCCCCGAGTTCATGGGGGCCATATGTTGAAACGACGACCGAACCTAGCCCGCCTAGCTCGTCGTTGGACCGAGCGAGGCCAGCGCTCAGACCGACCGCTAAGAGCGTTACCACAGCGGATCGAATTAGGCGGGAGGGTTTCACAGTGGGGTCGGAGCGAGTCCGAAAAGATGGGCATACTGGAATTCCAGTATCGAGGGGTAAAAATCGTTACTTGTGGGAGTTGGATTTTAGACCGAGGGCCCAATTCTTGGCGAGGTCATGAAATCCTCAAAACGTATTATTCTTGGCCTCGTTGCCAGTTTTCTCTTCGCCGTCGGTTTTGCCCGCGCGGCTGATCGGGTCGATCTACTAGTGCAAGGTGCCTCGGCAGCAGCCGATAGTCAAAGCATGGCATCAGCGGCAATTTGTGCGATCCCGTGCCGCGACTAATCGCGGCCATCAGCACGAGCACAGACAATGTTCAGTTTAGCTTCATTACGATATCGCAGTGTGATGGCCTCACACGGAGGGCCGATCGAACGATTGGAATCGGGAGATTTTCCGATCTCTGGTCGACGGCTCTTCCAGACCAATGCTTGGCTTCGGCCGGGTTTGGTTCCGCGGCGACGTTTTGAAGTTTACAGCGATGCGGATGGGACCGGTGCCCATGTTTCGCCCATGGTGGCGAGGCATATGGCAGTCTCCGAATCGCTTGAAAGATGGGCTTTCCACGCGACCGTTCGATCAGAACGGCGCGAGGAATTCGGTTTCGATGTTGATGAAACATCGAACGGCATGGCCGCCTTTCCAGGGTTGTCGTCGGCGCCTGCGCGCCGGGGTGCAGTCATGGAATCGCTGGAGAGATTCTGCCTCCTAAATTGGTGGGAAGGTAGGATCGACGGCCAGATACGTGATACAGAGTGGCCAGGGGTTAGCGCCCTTGCGTTTGAACCGTCTCTTGGTGGAGTTGCGGTTCTTCTCTTCGCCCATTCAGAATGGGGATTTCACATATACGGTCATGCCGCAGCCGAATCCTTTAGTAAGGCATGTGAGCGGGCGATGCTGGAGATGCGGCGTCACGAGTGGGTCCTGCGCAATCGCCTGTTGGCGGTGGGCAAGGGCATGGACCAACCGATTACCGAGCGGCTAGAGCGACGCTCGTGGTTTTTTGCAACGGACGAAGGGCATGAACTGTTCCTCGAGCGTCTCAGCCGGAAGAGCAAAGGTGCTCCCGCTAAGCCTACGCTGGTCTGCGACCGGGAGATTATTGGGCCGTGGTCCGACTACACCACGGTGTGGCGTTATGTGCTGCAACCGCCGTCCCGTCGTTTCATGGAGGACGAGGAGAGGTATTTCTTTTGGTGAAGAACTTGGAGCTCCCGACCGGCGGGGTCGGCGAGAGATCGTCGGAGAAAACGCCCATGAAGTTTCTGCACCTCGATGATGCTCTCGAAGATGCCAAGGGCATCGCCGAATTGCTTGATCGCGAGTTTCCCGGTTGTGCCGTGGAGCGGATCGACTCTCGGGAGCATTTTCTTACAGCCTTGCAAGGGGGCGATTTTGACGTGGGGCTGGCGGATTATTGGAAGGCCGGACGCAACGGACTGAGCGCGCTGGCGATGGCGAGCGTGAGGTGTCCCGATAAGCCGTTCATTTTTGTGTCAGCCAGCATTGGCGAGGAGCGCGTGGTGGAGGCGCTGCATCAAGGGGCGACTGACTTCGTGCTGAAGAAGCGCCTGACCGGCATCATTCCGGCGGTCAAACACGCGTTGGTCCGGATGCGCTCGGTGCGATCGAATGCGCGGGTATCGAAAGATCCGGGACAGTTCCGGCAGATCGCGGAACAGGTCTCGGATTTGATGGTGCTGGTGGGCGCGCATGGCCAACGGATTTATGCCAATGCGGCGTATCAGGCTGCCGTGGGGTGCCCGGCCGGCGAGCTTGATCGGCCGATTCTTCGCGACGTGGTGGATGAAGATCGTGCGCTCTTGGGCGCGGCGCTCCGCGAGGTGATTCGCAGCGGAACGAGCCGACGTGCCGCGTTCAGGATCAACCGGCAGGATGGAACCATTGGTTATTTGGAAGCCGAGGAACGCTTGTTGTGGGATGGCGATAGTGGGGAGGGGAATGTATTAATCGTCGCGCGGGACGTGACGGAACAGCGGCAAACCGAGGCGAGAATTCGGGAGCAGGCTGAGCTTTTGGACAAGGCGCAGGATGCGATCATGGTGCAGGATCTGCACGGCGTGATTACTTACTGGAACAAGGGCGCGGAGCACGTTTCGCTCATCGACGAAGCGAGAGGTCCGACGATCTTGCTGGTGGACGACGAGGAGATGATCCGCGACACGCTCTCGCTCCTGTTAAAGGCCGGCGGGTTTCGAGTGTTTGCCGCGCCGAGCGGCGACGAAGCGCTGCGGCTGTTGCCGAACCACAGCCATAAGATCGAACTGCTTCTGACCGACATTTCCATGGATGGAATGACGGACCAGGAGTTGGTCGAGGCCGTGCGCAAGACCCAGCCTCGACGGCCGATCATCGCCTTGACGGAAACGACGACCGCCGACTTAGAGTCCTTTCAAAGTGGTGGGCGGATAAGTGCTTAGGAAGCTGATGTCGCGTTCGATTTTGCTCAAAGCCGTCGACGACGCGCTCGCGTCCGTGGCGTAAGGTTCCGGCTTCTGTTTCCGGAAGCATGCTGACGCGCCCGCGTGCGGGCTGACCCTTCGGAGGTCGGTTACAGCAACTCGTGCTCGTGGGCCCAGCGGGTGAACTCCGATTCCAGTTGGTCAAACGAATCCACCACGAAGAGAGTATCTTGGAAGTGCCAGATATCGTAAGGTTGAGCGGCAACGTTCTCGGGGATCATTGGCTTCTTGAGCGCTTTGTCGGTGAGACTGTTCTTGGTCTCGCCATAGCTGGAAATGATACCGTTGCCAAAAATGCGCAAACCGGCGGGGTTCTTGATCAGGCCGAACTCAACGGTGAACCAGTAGATGCGCGTGAGCCCTTCCTCGATGACGGGATCTTTGCAGGCGAGCGCGGCTTGGCCGATCTTCTGATAAAAGTCGGCAAACCGAGGATGCATGATCATCGGGGTGTGCCCATAAATGTCGTGGAAGCAATCGGGGGCGGGGGTGTAGTCGAGCTCGTTGCTCCCGCGAATGTAATCAGTAGAGGGGAACACTCGACGGGAAAGGTAGCCGAAGAAATCGTGCGCATCGAGCAGGCCGGGCGTGCGGGCCAGTTGCCATCCCGTGGCGGACTGAAGCTTCTTGGAGACGGTGCTCAAGCGGGGGATGCGGTTGCGATCCAGCCCGAGGGAGGCCAGACCCATGATGAACTCATCCGCGGCGTGGCCGGAAAGCAGGGTCTGCTGCCGCGCCACGAGTTTGCGCCAAACCGCATGCTCCTCCTCACTGTAGTGGGGATAAGCACACTCGTCCCCGATCGGGAGCGGAGTGGAAAGTTTGTGGGGAACGCACCGTGGGTCATCGCCACCGGTGGCCGGGGCTGTTCCGACGGAAGAACTGTCAATCGTGGGGGGAACCATATTTTCTCCAGAGTAAGGGATAGGAGAATGACGCCGGATTGGCGGCACTGTTTTTGTTGGTCACATGCTAGCATGGCGTCGTGAATCCGCCATCGCCCGAAGGAAGTAAGCGCCAGAGAAGGCGGCGGTGGATTTTGGTTCGCCCGCTCAACAATTGCTGTGTATAAGCAAGACAGCCCCGTAATCCATGCGCCTCGCCACGATCCTCCCTCATGCCAGTTTAGAATCCGTCGTGGTCGCGGGCGCGGCGGATGGCACCTGGGTGGAGCTGGCCGGGCTCACCGGAAGGGCGGATGACCGTCTGGAGGATGCCTTGGGCTGGCTCCTCAGTCATGAAGCGCTGGTGTCGACGCGCCTGCGGGCTTGGGCGGGGCCGCGTTACCGAGAAAGCGAAATTCGCTTCCTCGCCCCAGTGGTGCGTCCGCCGAGTTTTCGGGATTTCTACGCCTTCGAACAGCACGTGAAAACCTGCCGCGCGGCCCGCGGACTCGAGATGGTGCCGGCGTGGTATGAGGTGCCGGTGTTTTATTTTTCGAACCCGCATGTCTTCGTCGGACACGAGGGCAAGGTGCATGCGCCGACGGATTCGCAGGAGCTCGATTACGAACTCGAGTTGGGCATCGTGATTGGCCGAGCCGGCCGAGACATCTCCGTGGAGCATGCGTGGGAGCACGTCGCGGGGTTCACGATTATCAATGATTTCAGCGCACGGGATCTGCAGCGAAAGGAAGTCACGGTCGGGCTCGGTCCGGCGAAAGCGAAGGACTTTGCCACGGGCGCGGGGCCGGTGCTGGTGATGCGCAGCGAGTTTGCCGATCGGATTGACGGGGAAACGCTCGATCTGGCGATGATCGCTCGGGTCAATGGCCGCGAGCTCTCCCGCGGCAACGTCGCCTCACTGCACCATTCGATTCCGCGGATGATCGCGCAAGCATCGCGCGACGCCGAGCTGTTCGCCGGGGATATTCTCGGCACGGGCACGGTCGGCACGGGTTGTATTTTGGAGTTGGGTCCGACGAACACGGGTGGCTGGTTGCAGCCCGGTGATGTGGTGGAGTTGGAGATCGAGCGGCTCGGAACTCTGCGGCATCACATTACGACTAGGTCGTAAGTGCTAATTGGGACCTTTGGCATTGCGCTTCGCGGTGATCGCAGGACTAGATGCGGACGAGGCCTGTCGTCATCTCTATGATCTCCCTTCCGTCCCCGTTGCTATTCTTTTGTCGTGGCCCATCGGCTACGTTCGGCACCTGGTTTGATTCGGGCCGGCTAAAATTTTATGAAGTCCGGGAGCCTGCGTGATGGGTGCGCGATCTCCCCGACGATCTCTTGGCGACAGTTGGCCTCCGAAGCGGAGTTACTGCACGGCACTGGATTGACCCCGGCAGAACAAGTGGTGGTCGTCTATCTGTTACAAGGTCTATCCAACAAGGAAATCGCCCGAATATTAGGGAAATCCGTGTCGACAGTTAAGAACCAAGTCAGCTCCTGTCTCAGCAAGATCGGCGTCCCCACTCGCAGCCGACTAATCGTGCGGCTGCGCTAGGGGTAAGGCTCGTCGGCTAAGGGAAATCCCCCCGACACGGTGGAGTTATTGGTAGGATTGGCTGGCTTTCCACTGATCGCGGTCGGCGAAGGTGGGCTCGGCTTGGCTGGGGTCGTGGGCGTCGCAGGAGAGAAGCACGGTGATGTGTTTGGCGCTGGCGGGACCAATCACCGTGGCGAAGAGGTGCTGCACGTCGGTTTTGGTGAGAGATTCCAGAGCGGCGAGGGAGTCGGCACGCCGTTCCCAGTCGCGGTGGTGATCGTAGCCGAGGGAGAACATCCGCTCAGCCTTTTCGGCGATGCTCTTGGGCTTCTCCTCAAAGTTGGCGCGCACGCCGGCTTTCAAGGTGGCGAAGGCTTCGTCGGTCAGCTCGACTAACTGCGCGGGCATGGTGGCGAGAAACGTCTCGGCGCGCTGGCGCAGTTCGTCGGGGCTGTAAGCGCTCGATTGGATGACGAACAGTTGAAGATATTGGTCGAGGGAAGAACTGGCGCCGGAGCCGACGATGTAGCCGAGTTGCTGTTTGGTGCGCAGCTCGGAGTAAAAGGGTTCGGACACGAACTTGCCCAACACGGCGGCGGCGGCGCGCAACTGCGGGGTTTCCTCGGGCAAGAGGTAGAGGGCCCAGTAGGCGGAGTTGGCTCCGGTTATCTTGCCGGTGGCCACCACCGACTGGCCGGGAGCCATTTGCAAGTGTTCGCGCCGCAGGAGGTCCTTCGGCGCGGCGGGTTTTGCCCCGAGCGAGGTGGCGGAACGGCGTGCGGCGGTCACCGCTTGATCGGCGGTGATATGGCCGTGGATGACTGACTCGATCTTCCCGGAGGCGAAAAACTTCTGTGCGAAGGCTCGGGTTTCTTCCCAAGTCACTTGGGGTGCACGCGCCACGTGCTGGCTCGGCAGGTAGTTGAACTCGCGTAGCACGGCTGTGGCCTGATCCCGCGCCAACATGTAGGCTTCGGTTTGTTCGTAGCTGCGGAGATCGCGGAGAATCTTTTCCTTCAAGGCCGCGAATCTTTCTGGGGTGACCTCAAAGGTGAGCAGTTGATCCGCCACATATTCGGCGAAGCGGACCGGCGAATCACCGAAACCGCTGACGGTGAGCTTGAGGGCTTCAAGCGTCAGCGAAAGGGAGTGGGTGACTCCAGCGATGGACGCATCACCGGCCGCGGGTTCGAGAGCGTCGGCGAGGCAGGCCTGATAAAATTTGAGCAGCAACTCGGCATCAAGCCCGGCGAGGTCGCGGCGAGGGACGAAACGAAAGATCAGCGTGGTTTGCGGGCGCTCGAACTCGACGTCGGCGGAGTAGAGGAGTTGCAATCCGGGCTCGTCGATCAGCGGCAAGGGCCGCTCGGCGACGAGGTCGGTGGCGCTCGGCAGAAAAGGGTTCGTGCCGGGCAGGGCGAATTCAGCGACGGCGGGCGGATGGACGAGCGCCTCGTAGTTGGCCCCGGTGTCTTCGGTGTAGCTGTAGGCGGTGTGGTAGATGCCTTCGGTCTTGTCGGTGGGCACGCCTTTGGCGGCGAGAGTGACGAGGAGGTTGTCCGGAGTGAGCTTGTTGAGCAGACGGCGATAGGCGGCTTCGTCGGGCTGGCCCCAAACGAACTGGGCGCGCTCGGCGATTTCCAGCGGGTAGAAGAGAACTTGGTTAGCCAGAGAGGTGGCGAGCGAGGAACCTTCGCCGCGGTCATTGTAGGTCTCCTTCAAGGCGGCAATGCGCGCTTGATCGGCGTAAAACTCGGCGGGAAACGGGGCCGTTCGCAGATGCTCAAGGTAGGCAAACACGGTTTCGAGCACGCGTTGGGAGGCGGTTTCGCCGGCCGGCGTCAAATCGATCTCAAAAAACATCGAGCCGTAGTTGGGGGGTGCGTTCCCAGACTCCGGCTTCGAGACCCGTGATGAGGCCGGCATCCTTGAGCGATTGCGCGAGGCCACCGCGACCGGGGTAGTTGAGGAGGGCGCTGAGGAGACTGTCGGATTTACTGATGAAGTCGGGGCGCGTGGCGGGGAGGACGAACTCGAGGCTGAGTTTACGCCACTCTTTGACGGGTTCCACTTTGGCGAGTCGGAGGGCGGCCTTGCGGGGCAGAAAGATCGGCTCGCGAACCACGACCGGCAGGTCGCGGCGGGGGATCGCGGAGAAAATCGTGCGGGCGAGGTTTTCCAACTCCGCCAATGAAGCGGTGCCGGTGAGGGCTAGAGCCATGCGGTCGGCCGAGTAGTGCGATTCGTAGAACTTGCGGACGGCGTGGGCGTCGGCGTGGGCGAGGGTGTCCTTGTTGCCCGTGGAGAACTTGCTCTCGCCGGAACGCGGGTCGTAGATCTCGCGATGAACGCTCGTGGAGCGGCGGGCGTCGTTCTGCACGTGGCGCATCGCCTCGTTGTTCACGGCGTTAACTTCGCGAGCGGTGAAATCGGCGTTGAAGAGCGGAGCGATGAAGAACTGGGCGAAGCGATCGAGAGCCTCGGGGAAGGCCGCGTGCCGGACATCGAACTGGTAGTTGGTGTGATCGCTCGTGGTGTAGGCGTTGCGACCGCCGCCGTTGGCGGAGATGAAGGCGTTGTAGCCGGAGACGTCGGGGTATTTCTCCGTGCCGAGAAAGAGCATGTGCTCGGTGAAGTGCGCGAGCCCGACCATATCGAACGGATCGTCGATTTGTCCGGTCGCGACCACGAGAGCCGCGGCGGATTTGTTGAACTTGGGATCGGAAACCAGAATCACGCGCAGGCCGTTAGCGAGCACGAGGCGGCCGAACTCGGCCTTGTCGGTCGAGGCGACGACGCGCGGAGGGAGCTCCCCCTTCGCGGGGTTGCCGAGCAAACCGGTGGTCAAGGTGAGGGCGAAGGCAAGCAAGCGGATCGGGGACGGCATAGGAAAGGTTTTGACAGAAACGCGGACGCACGGCGAAGGGCCGAATGGATCAGGCAGCGTGACGGTCGCCCTTGGAGACCGCCAACTGAAATAGGATAAACGGTCGAGATTCCGTTTGAGTCGTCCCATTGGCCCGAGTCGATGGCTGAGCTTGTTTGCCCCTTGAATGGGTAAAGACGAGTGAAAGGGGGAAACGGGCTACGCGGCGGGCTAATATCGCTCGTGGGGGTGAATTCGCTGGACAGTGCCCCTGATAAAGGGGGATGGAATGCAACGTGCATTGAGTTACCCCACTATGCCGAATTCTGAAAATGCCCGTTGGTTTGAAGCCGAAGTCCAGCCCCACGAGGCTTCACTTCGTTCCTATTTGCGGAATCTCTTCCCCTCGCTCCCAGACATCGACGACTATGTGCAGGAGTCCTACGCGCGGTTGATTCGGGCGAAGGAAAAAGGGCGGATCAGCTACGTGAAGGCGTTCTTATTTACGACCGCGCGCAATGCGGCGCTGGACTTTTTTCGGCGGCGAAAGGTTGTTTCTATTGATGGGGTAGCCGATTTGGAGGCGCTGTCCGTCACAGATGAAAGGCCGGGTGTGGCCGAAACCGTCAGCAAGCAGCAAGAGCTCGATCTCCTCGCGGAGGCCGTGCGCACGTTGCCCGACCGCTGCCGGCAGGTGCTCACGCTTCGGCTGCTCTATGGACTTTCACACAAAGAAATTGCCGCCGACCTCGGCATCTCTAATCATACGGTCAAGGCGCAGCTTGCCAAAGGGATGCGGCGCTGTGCTGATTACTTTGCCGAACGCGGGCTGGCCACGGCGCGCCATCCCCACGCCGGAGGTGAAAAATGAAACCGTCCACTAATCCACGAGCGAGCGATCACGAGGCGATTCAAGCGCGCGCGGCGGCTTGGCTGGCGGAGCGCGACGACGGTCTGTCCGCCGCCGATGAAAAAGGATTTGCCGAATGGCGTGCGGCGGACGTGCGTCATGAAACAGCGGTGGCGCGACTAGAAGCGGCTTGGGGCGCTCTCGCGCAGTTGCGCAGTTTTCGGCCCGAAGCGAGGCAGCATCCCGATCCGGATTTACTGGCACCGCCGCAGGCTAATAACGTCGTGCGGTTCCCTCTGCGCCCGGTCCTGGCGGCGGCGGCCGCGATGGTGATCGCGCTGACAGCCTTCGTTTATTGGAAAACGTTACCCCGGACGGAGCTGATTCCGGCGGGCGAAACGGTTTTGGATTCGAACCGCTACGTGACAAATCCGGGCGGGTATCAGCGCGCGACGCTGGCCGACGGTTCCGTGATCGAGCTCAATGAGAACAGCGCAGTCACGCTGGCGTTCACTGCGGGCGAGCGCCGCCTGCGGCTGGAGCGCGGCGAGGTGCATTTCACGGTGGCGAAGAACAAGGAGCGTCCGTTCATCGTCGAGGCCAGCGGGATTGCGGTGCGTGCAGTGGGCACGGCGTTCAACGTAAAGCTGGATGCCCGGGCCGTTGAAATTTTGGTGACCGAAGGTGTGGTGAGCTTGCGCGATATCGCGCAAGCGCAGCATGTTGCGACGAATCCGTCCCAAATTGTCGCGGGCGAGCGTGCGATCGTCTCGATCCGCGCGAACGGTATTGTGCCGCAGATTGAGCGTCCGACGGCGGCGGCAATTCGGCAGGCGCTGGCGTGGCAGAACTCGGGCTTGGTGTTCCGCTCCACCTCGCTGGAGGAGGTGGTGTCGGAATTCAACCGCCGTAATGCGGTGCAGATTCAGATTGCGGATGCCGAATTGGCGGATGGTCTGATCGTGGGAAATTTTCAGGCGGACAACATCGAGGTGTTTGTGAGCCAGATGGCCAATAACAAGGATGTCCGGGTGGAAAGACCCTCGTCTGACTTGGTGATCCTGCATCGGGCGCGTTGAGAGGGGTGGGTTTGGCTGGGCGGCCTGTCGGCGAAATCTTTGTCCGGTGATCGAATTGGTTTTGTAGCGCCGTTTGTGATCGCCGGTGCTTGATGCTCCGGTGAAGTTGCAGTTTATTCACCGCTCTATGACGTGCCACCTAATGGTTACATTACCCCGCGCATTTTGCCGGAAGATGGAATCATACCTGAAGGCTGGGGTGGTTTTCTTGATCATGGCGCTCAGTCCGGTTTGGGCGGCGGGAAACTCCGGCAAACAAACCTACAACCTGCCGGCGGGTGACGCAGTGGCGACGTTGAGGCAATTCGTGGAAACATCCGGAGCGCAGGTGAGTTATTTTGTGAACCGGGTCGGCGGAGTGCGAACGAATGCAGTGAGGGGTGAATTCTCTTCACGGGAAGCGTTGGATCGGATGCTGGCGGGAACCGAGTTGTTTCCGGTGCGGGATGAAAAATCCGGGGCGGTCACCATTAACCGCACGGAAGCTTTTGCGGCGCCCAAGGCACCGGCGAGGAAGAGTGAAAGCCGGTCTGGGAACGGCCTCGAAAAACCTAGGGAGGAAGTGATCACGCTTTCCGCTTTCAGTGTGGATGCAGCCTCCTACCGGGGTTATGTCGCGTCCTCGACTTTGATCGGAGGGAAAACGGCGCGGAGGATTTTGGATGTGCCCCAGACCGTGAGTGTGATCACGCGTGATTTGATCGACGATACCGGGGCGATTCTGCTGGGTGAATCCCTGAGCCGTATCGTGCCCGGCGTGACGAGCGTTTCGGGGGATTCGAGCGCGAGCGCGGGAGCTTATATCCGAGGGTTTCGTGCGCAAAATTGGTCGGTGGACGGGGCGACGATGCGGACCCTGAGCACATTGACGACTTTCAATACGGACGCGATTGAAGTAATTAAGGGCCCGGCGTCGGTAACTTTCGGCGCGTTCGCGGCTTATGGCGGCTACATCAGCGTGCTCCCCAAATATGCCAATCGTAACCACCGGGATCGGGTCGAGGTGTCGGCGGGCACGGGTAATTTTTATGCGGGCATGGTGGATGTCGGCGGGGGGCTGGGGTCGGCGCGCGACCTACAGTGGCGGCTGGTGCTGGGCGTGCTGGATGCGGACCGGGCGGGGTGGAACTACGATTTTAACCACATCGAGATGGTGGCCCCGTCGTTTGCGTATGATTTTAGTGATCGTTCGCGGGTGCGGGTGCGGTTCGAAGTGACGAAAACAGATGTGAAGAACAGCAGCACGGCGATGAACGCGGCAGGACAGATTGTGAAGGAATTCTCCAGTTTTGGACCAGAGACCCCGCGTAACCATTTCAATGCTGAGAAGGGGCAGAACATGCAGATGGTGTGGG
>Ga0209390_10000544_pt1 | contig 74706 bp, 61 predicted proteins | sample BON01_FD_187212 | JGI IMG/M metagenome (GOLD analysis project Ga0209390, IMG submission 187212) | Freshwater microbial communities from Lake Bonney liftoff mats and glacier meltwater in Antarctica - BON-01 (SPAdes) (version 2) | ecosystem: Environmental > Aquatic > Freshwater > Ice > Glacier...
GATCGCCATCCCGGCCGCCGAGTGGACGATCTTTCAGAACCTGTCGACGGCAAAGATGGCTTCCGTGCTAATACAACTTGCTGGCAAAGTGTCGCTGGCGAAATTCCAGAAAAGCAAACGCGGACCCCAACGCCAGCAACCCCAACGCAAGTACTCCGGCAACGGACAACACGTCGCCACGGCAAAGCTACTCGCCAGAAGAAACACCTAAAAACTCACCTTCAAAGGGCTGACCATCAGGGGCAATGATCAGTCCGGCAGCAACCACGGCGATGACTGCTGCTGCTACGGCAATTTCTACTTTGTGTTCGTCAATCCACACCCACGCGGTACCGGTTGCGTCTTTCACGACTCGCCATGTTGTTGGCAAGGCCGTTCGAGCTCAGGCGCCGCCATTGGATGCTTGTACCTGCACCCACAGACTGAATTCACCACTTTTTTCCTGCGTGAGAGTCCACGTGTTTCCGATGCTGCACGAAGCCCATTCAGTCGCATCGCCTGCATTTCCAGCCATCACTGGTTGTATCAGCCGACCAGATCCACGCCGTTTGTCCTGCGTCAAAAACCAAGGTTGTCCCCGCAGAAATGTTTTCGCTGACAATGACCAGTCCGGAACTTGTGGTTTCCGTGACGATCCTCCACGCTCCGTCCAGTGAACTGAACGTAGAGGTGTTTGGTTCGTGCGTTGATTCTGCGCCTGCCGGTTCAATGGCGGGTGGGTTTTGTTCTGAGGATCCGCAGCCGATGTTCGGCGCCATCAATATCGAAACGCCCCATAAGAATACCGTGTTGCGCTGGAGTTCGGTTTGACTGGTGAACCACATTCGTCTGCCTTTCAATATCCGGAAGCGGTGGATAGGGCACGGGCTCTAGCGAGATTCGCGATGATGGTTGAATTATCCCGTTAGTTGTTGGCGAATTGATGTGGATGGCTTCAGAAAAGCAGGTGTTTTTTTTCGGTGTACCAGCCTTTAGACGCAGGAAAGTTTGTGGTTCTGCGAGCAATTTCGGGGCAACTGATGTCATAGTCGGTAGACTGAACCACATGTCTGCAGATAGCCAGGCGTTCGCTGCGTCAGTCAAATGGCGGAGAGGAAAGTCCGGGCTCCATAGGACGCAGTGGTGGGTAACTCCCACCGTTCGCGAGGATAGGGCAAGTGCAACAGAAAGCAAACCGCCTGAACGAGACTACTTTCTGAGTGTCTTGCGAAGTGAAACTGGCAACAGTTTCCGAGGTAAGGGTGAAACGGTGCGGTAAGAGCGCACCAGCGATTCAGGCGACTGAGTCGGCTGGGTAAACCCCATTGGGAGCAAAGCTAAGCAGAAGGGAGTGAGTCTTCGGGCTTACGCGATTTTGTCCGAATCGCCCTACCTTCGGGTCAGCTGCTGGAGGTGTCGAGTAATCGGCATCCTAGATAAATGGACGTCACGGGCGGGAAACTGTCTTGGACAAAACCCGGCTTATCGGCCATCTGCAGACAGATTTTTTGTGTGTTTTGCCAAGTGCTTTGACTTTGATCAACAATTGGTGACGATGTCGTGGGCAATAAATTGGTGACGCAATAAGAACCGTGTTTTCATGATGTTTGACGAATTTGACCAGGAAATGCAGTTTCGACGGATGTGGGAAGCCGTGCGCATAGAACGTGGAGTAAGATACTCGCTGTTCACGTTTGGCGATTCGAAGCTTCCTTATTATCTGGTCACGCCTCAGTCGGGCGAAGAAGAGACGGTAAAGATCTGCCGCGGCCAAGTGACGGTCACGCGAGCTCGGATTATTACTCCTGACACAATGCGGCCGGAATTTCGTGAACTGTTTGAAGAGCACGAAGACTTCGGAATTGCTGAGTTCCTGATGGCTCGGTCAGCCGCATTTTCGAACTTGAAGCTGTCCAACGAACGCGGTTCAGAACGAATCGTCACAGACACGATCGAGGAAGCTGTCGACCGCCTGAATTCGCAACTTGATGCGGAAGAAGAAGAGCACGTCGCCATTTTGTCCGCACCGGCTGGCCTGACCGGACTGGCGCTGCTGAAGTACGCTTCAAAACGAATTACGGATAGTGCTCACGATAACCTGAACGAGTTGCGTGAACGAGGGTTTCTGCCATAGCGTTGGCGACCATGCTGTTTGTCCGCGGAGTAGAAGTCTGTGGCAATGCATATTGGGATATTGCCTGCAGTCTATTCAGGACGCAATATTTGGGTTCGCCCTCAACCGAAAATGAAATCGACACCTGGTTCCGGTATTTGTGTTGCCGTCCCCACGGAATGATCAGCCCGATTGAGGTGGTTTTTCGCAGTGTCAGACGTCGGGCTTGATTGCGATTGTCGCAATTTCTGCCGTTTTCGCGTCCTCTGCTCGTTGTTTAATTTCCTGAATTGCCCATCCTGCTGCCCCTGACAGTGGTCCGGAACGGCATTGCCAAATCGGTATGGCGGCGTTTTCGGTGACTCAGTATAAACTTCCGAATCGTCATTAAACGGTGGGGAGCTCGGTTTCGCTTTTTACAAGCGTAGATGCGGCGGACGGCCAATGGATTGGCTGACTTTCATTGCATCCACAGGGTTTGCCACTTTCGAGCACTTCCATCGGAAGGAGTCCGATGTTCAGGTCATCAATTCGCTTTTCAGCATCGTCTTGTACCCTTTTGGCCATCGTAATTTGCGCGGGGTATTCACCGAATCTGTTCGCACAGTCGCAGACGGAGGAAGTGCGGGCAAACCCCGACGCTGCTGGCAATGCTAAGCAGCAAGTGTCGCCTGAGCTTTGGCAATTGCTAAACGATTGGGCGAAGGGTAGCGGAGGCATCACCAGCCTCTACGGACAGCATGAACGCCATGTCTACGACACTGCCTTTGAAATCGAAAAAGTGTCCAATGGGAAGTTCTGGTACGAGTCGCCCGACAAGGGGCGTATTGATGTCGCAGCCATCAAAATCACACCAAAGATGCTTGAGGAACGCACAGCTCCTGATGCGAAAGTGGAACGCAAGCAAAACGGTATGCCTTACGAACTGAAGTCGGATGACTCGGAACGCTGGTTGTGTGATGGCGAAAAAGTCTACGACATTAACGATGCACAAAAATCAGCTAAAATAGCACACCTGCCACCGGAATTACGGGGGCTCAATATCATGAACAGCCCGCTGCCGTTTCTGTTTGGGATGCCCGCTGACAAGGCGGTTGGCCGTTACAATATGAGGATCGAGAAGGACTACCGTCCCGATTACAACGTCGTCTTGCTAAGTGCAGAACCTCGTTGGCGGCAGGATAAGGAAAACTGGAAGTCAGCTCAGATTTATCTGGACACAAAGACGTTTCTGCCATCAGCGGTGAAGCTGGTTGATGCGGCTGGAACACGACGCACTGTCTACAAGTTTTCAGACATGAAAGTCGGACAGCGGATTGTTGATATGTTCAAAGATCCTTGGAATCCTCGGATCGAAGGTTATCAAATTCACGTGATTCAGCCGGGGCAGGATTCGTCTGAGCAACCCGTCGGCAATCAGCCGATTGCTCGACAGGTACTGCCCGTGTTTCCAAATGTGGTTGGGAAGTCTCACATTGTTGCTGAAGAGATGTTGATCAGCGCCGGTGTTCCCAAAGAAAATATCAGCAAGCAGAATGCCGGGCCGGCTCCCAGAGTCGAATTGACGTACCTTGTTCGCGGACAGGATCCAGTTGCTAATACTCCTCTGAATCGGTCAGATAAAGTGGTGTTGCAGATTTTCGACAAACCTCAGCAGGCCGCGAATGTCAATCCAGCCGGTGGTACTCAACCACGGGCTGGCAAAGTTTCGCTGCGACAGGAATAGCAGTTGTGAGGCGGATTTCTGGGGCTGGGCGAATCAGTTTTCACATTAGGCCGCCGCACAAATCGTCGCCCGGCGGTCTCCGCCGTGATTTCTCGGTGGAGACCACCGAACTACGCTTCCCAGCTTAAACAATTGTGTAGCCTTGGTTTCTGGGTACAGGCATGACGAACGGGGTTTGCCTGTTTTTACTAAACTGCCGGACCGTAACCTGACCGTAACAGTTGAATCAGATGTTTTGATTATGTCGATGTCTGTTCTGTGAAGATATGCCGCCGCTCACAGACGATCGGCGCTGCACTAATCCGTTGGTAATGCAGAGAATGACCCATGGAAGATCAACAAACCGTCCCGTTATCAGACACCGAACAGCCAAGGCTGAAGAGCCGACTTGGCCGAGGGCTGAATGCACTTCTTGGAAGCTCGTCGGAAGACGAAGGGCAGCCGAGAGTGGCGATTCGCCTGCACGCACCTGAGCAGGATGAGATCAGCGTTGAGCTGATCGAACGAAATCCCTTTCAGCCACGTCGTGAATTCGATCAACGAGCGATTGATGAGTTGGCGGAAAGCATTCGTAAGCATGGAATTCTGCAGCCGTTGCTTGTACGCCCCAAAGGCGATGGTTACCAGCTGATTGCCGGAGAACGGCGTTGGCGAGCCTGTCAGCAGGTCGGCATGGAAACAATTCCGTGCCGCGTTGTCGTACTGGAAGACCAGCAGGTTTGCGAAGCGGCAATAGAAGAAAATCTGAAGCGCCAGGATTTGAACGTCGTCGAGAAAGCTCAGGCGTTCAAAGAATACCTTCAGAACTTTGGCGGCACCATTGAAGATCTCGCTCGCCAGTTGAGCATGAATCGTTCGACAATCAGCAACATGTTGCGATTGCTGGAACTGCCGGATGTTGTTCAGGATGCCGTGCGTCAGGATCGAATTTCCGGTGGACATGCGCGAGCTTTGCTGGCTCTGACACCGGATGCTCAGGTTGAACTTGCTAAGCAGGTTGAAGATCAACAGCTATCTGTTCGAAAGACAGAAGAAGCCGTTCGAGCGATTCTCAAGTCTTCGAACGGTGTTGTCGACGCCAGTGTGGTAACAGGGTCTTCGGCTAAACCGGAACTGACGCCGCACGCACTGGGATTGCAGGACTACCTTCGACAGCATTATGCAGCTAAGGTCGAAATTAAATTAAAGAAGTCTGATGTGGGTCAGATTGTGATTCACTTCACTTCGAATGACGACTTCGAACGGATTATTGGCCAGTTGCGACATGCTGGCTAAGTGATTGCGATCGCTAAGGTGGGATTGTTCAGTCAAGCGACAGGTGGCTGTGACTGTCTTGCCAATCTTCGGTCAAAGACTTCCTGGACGCTGACTTTGATTGTCTCGCATAGTCCATCCAGATCCAGGTCGTCTTCGTCGTGCCCAAACGGCTCTTCAACGTGCTCGGCCACTGTTTCCAGGCCCAGCATGAAGTAGGCGATAATTCCGGTCAGCGGCACGGTCCACCACCGAAAACTGTCCGCAATGCCCCAGGGTAATGTGATGAGGTAAAGTCCCACGCACTGGCGAGCGAACGTGCGATACGATCGAACCACGCGAGTATTGCGAATTCGTTCGCAGCCGCCGCATATGTCCAGAAACTGACGAGACTCTGCGTCCAGAACTCGCAGGTCGTCGCCATCAATAAAGCCGTTTGCTTTCCATGAACCGATTTCTTCGTACATCCGAGTAATCAGGTAGGCCGGAACGTGCGACGGCTGATCGGTGCAGTCTTCAAAGCCCTCAAGCTGCTGCAGCGTCGCACCTTCGCGCAGGTGATCTTTCAGGGCGAAGGCAAAGGCGACGATTTCAATACGAAATTTGCTGAGCTCATCATCTCTGGCTTTGCATAGGTCGGCGACCTTGATTGCCATGTTGCGGCTGATGTTGACCAGGCCGCCCCACAGTTTTCTCGCCTCCCACCAGCGTGCATATGACGAATTTGTTCGGAAGACCAGCAACCATCCCAGCACCAGAGTGAAGGCGGCATGCAGGTCAGGCGGCATTTCAATGAAGCTTTCGTACTGTGAATTGGTTTCCGTCCAGGCCGGAATGATCGCGTATACCGCAACGATGGCGGCATACAGCGCGACGTTTTGCAGTGTCCTGCTGCGAGCCATTTCTGTGACAACTCCGCGAGCCATGTTTCAGTTCTTTAACTAAACAACATTGTCTAAAACCTGTGGCCCACCAAAGTGTGGCCCCAGTGTGGGCGATCAAAGACAGCTGGTGTCTTCTGATCGTTTTTTTCTTCCGCTTGATTCGCGTTTCGCAGTGTCGTCAAAATTGCAATTGGTAATGCGAGTACTGCGTAGGCACAAAGTATTTGATTGACGGGCCAGTAAGCTTCGTCCGGCGACCAGCTGTTGTAATTAATCAGGATAAATACGGCGAGCGCAAGCAACAGTGCGGACAAACCGTAGATGATCCCGGTTTCATTGCCACATCGTTTCGCAAAGGCAGTGACAAACAGTCCTGTCAGGGTGAAGATGATGCTTTCGATACTGGCCCACGCTAGCGGGACGCCAATCATGGCGACAATTGACTGCAGGAAAACGGTCCGCAGAAACCACGGATGTTTTGTCGTAACCACAATCGATGGTTCGTACGGTGCCCTCGGCGCCTGATACGGATTGTCAGGCTGGTCATCTGAACCCAGGGGAACTTCCATTGCGTGCCTCCTGAATATATGGCATTCCTGCTTCGTGCGTTTCGGGAAATCATGACAGCGGGATAAATCGCTTCATGAGTGTGGCGGGAATTACCAGGATAACAACCATCGTTGCCAGCCGGCTGCTACCCGTTACCGAAAACGTCATGGCAGCATCCATGAAAATGATATTTAATAGCATGAATCCCACGGTCTTTTGAAGCAGTCCGGGTTGATTGGCGGCGATGGCTTTCAGGCACCTTATCGAAACATTGGCGGCGATCAGCAACAGAGCAATCATAGCTCCTGTTCCTGCGGAGCTGGGTGATTGATAGGCCGCCCAGAGGTTAATGCTGATGCCAGCGATTGCGATGACCAATCCAGCTCGCAGAGCTTTTCGCGACGAATCACCTGCTTCGTTGCGAGCAAACCACGTGACTCCGATTACGTACACGGCCAAAGCGATTGCCATGGTAAGCTGAGGGTTTGCGAGAACTCTTTCCATAGAGCCACAGCAACTTGCTCCCAGCAGGATATTCAGCATGCGACATGCGCCCATGCCTAAAGGTCCGAGCACGGTGCTTTTTAATACCGCGTCGTACAGCAAGACGGCCGCCGCCAGAATGACGGCGATACTGAAACTGGCGGTCCCCGATTGCGAAGTCTGTCCCGCAAACCAGGCGGCCGCGATGCCGGATGCCATCAGCAGTGAACCGAATACTGCTGCTTTGGTTTGCGAAATTGCTCCGGACGGAATCGGTCGTTCAGGTCTTTCTTTTGCATCCAATGCGGCGTCGAAAACATCATTCAGCACCATGCCACCAAGGTATAGGCCAGCACTTGCAACTAACAGTAGCCAGAACCAGGGCTGAGTAACGATGACCGCCAGGTCGCGTTCCCGGCTACTCACGAAAAAGCCGCAAAGAATATTCGCCAGTGCGGTGAAAACCGTCGGCAGCCTCATCAGCCTCAGCCACGTCAGTAGAGTTGCGTGGCGATGCAGTGAATTTTGATCCATCATTTGCGATTAGTCCACGAACCAAAATTCATTGGAAGCCATTAGTACCTGAGTAAACTGCAACATGCCGTCTTCTGGATGGGCGTTAACAAAAATGATAGCCGCAGCGATCTCCTGAGGATCAGGGCGACGCAGCAGAACTTTTTTAAATAGTGAGGTGACTTTTTGCTCGGGCGACTGGGGTGTGTCAGCCGAAGACAGTTGGCTGACAACATTACCTGCCATTGTTGTCATGAAGTCACTGTTCATCAGAAACAGTTTTTGCAGCGGAGTATTAGTTTCCTGTCGCCTGGCGGAATGCGTGTTGGGATCCGGAAAATCAAACAGCGACAACAGCGGGTTCAATTCGAAGCGGCTGACTTCAGAATAGATTGTGCGTCGCGTTTCTTTTGGATTATCCGGCTTGATTGACTGTCCACCAATTTGGTCAGATAACACGCCGGATACTGCCAAAACTGCATCGCGCCAACCTTCAACGGAAAGTCGTCGTCGCGGTATGCGCCACAGCAGGGCGTTGGCTGGGTCGTTGGCTGAGGCCTGAGCTGTTTTGGTTGATGAACATTGATAGGTTTTTGAAAGAACGATTTGACGGTGTAGCCATTTGATGCTCCAGCCGTTGTTAACGAAGCCAGTGGCCAGGTCATCCAGCAGTGGCTGGTTCGAAGGGCGTTCGCCAAGTTGCCCGAAGTTGCTTGTCGTTTTGACAATGCCCGTTCCGAAGTATTGCTGCCAGATGCGGTTTACGAACACGCGAGCGGTCAATGGGTTAGACGGATCGGTGATGTTGTGGGCAAGTTCCGCACGACCGCTGCCGGAATCGAAAGTTCGTCGAGGCCCGGGATACAATACCTGAACAAATCCGCGATGCACGACGTCGCCCTTGTTGTTCACGTCGCCGCGAATCATAACTGCCAGGTCAGTGGGCTTGGTATCGCGGACGACATGCAGTGATTTGTCCGGGTTCTTTGCCTGCCCGTTCTTTTCCTTTTCGTCGTCTTTGTTAAATGGGCGGTTGAACATTTCCGTGCCAGCAAAAATGCCTGCCAGAGCGTAATAGTCCTCGGTGGCAATGGGGTCGAACTTGTGATTGTGGCAGCGAGCACATGCGACGGTTAGTCCCTGTAACCCGCGAGTGACTACGTCGACACGGTCCTCCCATTCGTCGGCCATAACTTCCGGATCGCCGCGACGATAGTACTTTGGTCCCAGACCAATGAACCCGAGAGCGGCTATGTTCTTATCAGAATCCATTTCCAATGCGTCTGCTGCTAATTGCAGGTTGATGAATCGGTCGTATGGCATGTCGTTATTGAAAGCGTTGATCACCCAATCGCGATACAGATACGCGTTTGGATAGAAGAGAGCCTTGTTGTTGCCGACGATATGAGCCTGGTCTTCTGCGTATCGAGCGATGTCCAGCCACAACCGCGTCCAGCGTTCTCCGTATCGAGGCGATGCCAGCAGCAAGTCCACCTGCCGAGTCATCGCATCGGCAGAATCGTCGTTTAGAAAATCGCGCAACTGGCTTTCTGTGGGAGGTAGGCCAGTCAGATCGAAATACATTCGACGCAGCAACGTGCGTTTTTCGGCCGGTGGGTTGGGAGCGATTTGCTTAACGTCAAGCTGCCGCTGAACAAGTCTGTCGATGCGTTCTGAGTAATCCGTGACGTTGTCGAGTTTGGCTGATTGAGGCTGTTGAAATGCCCAGAAGTCACGACGGGATTCAATGTCGAATTGCGAAGGTGCCGCCGGGGGGTCTCCTGTGCGAGGATCCACGGCTCCGCGGAGGATCCATTTTTTAAAGTCTGCGATCACTTTCGGCGGCAGCTTTTTGTTTGGTGGCATTTCAAACGAATCGTAGTTGATCGCAGCCAACAGCAGGCTTTCATCAACGTTACCTGGAACAACGGCTGGCCCCGTATCGCCTCCGGAACGAACGGTCGCGGCAGAATCGAGCCGCAGTCCGCCCTGCACCGTTTTGGATGAAGCCGAATGGCATTGATAGCAATGTTCGACCAGCACGGGACGAATCTTCGCTTCAAAGAACTCTAGGTCGTCGGAGTTCCGTGCTGCAGTGGTGTTTTTTAGTTCATCCGCGTAACTCGAAGGAACGCAAATAAACAGCAGCAGATGTGTCAGGTGTGCAAGTTTCATAAGTCATTCACAGCGGCGGGTAGATAAGTCGGGGCTGTAAGAATACCGACCTGCGGCAGCGATCTCCAGAAAGGAAAGGCGTCCGCATGCTGTGAAGACGCGATTTGACCGGGTACGCGCAGTACCTGTGTCAAACTTGTCTTCAACGGCCCGAAATCTGTGGCTTATGGCACAACGTGGACCATCATCAGATCGTGACCTCCGGCAATCCAGTTGGTGTGTCCGACCACGACGATCTTATTTCCTGACTTCAGGATGTTGTTGTCGAGTCCCCATTGGACGACATACTGGAGAAGTGCATCAGCGGACTGGCGAACCAGTTTGCTTTGAATGCCTGTTACGCCCCAATAGATGCAGAGCTTGCGGACTGTGTCTTCGCGATGAGTGACAGCCAGAATCGGAACTCGGCCACGAGCGTGCGACAGTGCCAAGGCTGTTCGACCGGTGCTGGTAGCGATGACGATCAGGTCAGCGTTCAGGTCGTTGGCGACGACGGTCGCTCCCAGAGTCATTGCCTCAGTGATTGGGTTAGCTCGACGAGATTCGTGAGATTGACGGTCTGATCGATCATTGCCGACGACAAATGGGTCCGCGTTTTCAACGATCTTCAACATCATTCTCACACAGGTGACCGGGTGAGCCCCAATTGCTGTTTCGCCTGACAGCATCACAGCGTCTGTGCCGTCGATAACTGCATTGGCAACGTCGCTGACTTCGGCGCGAGTTGGTAATTCGTTGGTTGTCATGCTGTCCAGCATCTGAGTGGCTGTGATGACGGGAATACGGGCTTGATTACAGCGTCGAATGATTTCCTTCTGCAGAATCGGAACGCGACTGATATCGGCTTCTACACCCAGGTCGCCTCGAGCCACCATGACCGCGTCAGTAACATTCAGGATACCGTCGAGATCTGCGATGGCTTCCGTCTTTTCGATTTTTGCGACCACCAGCGGCGTGACCTCGGGGTTTCGAGCGGCAATTAGTTCTTTCAGGTGAACAATGTCACCGGAACTACGCACAAAGCTGAGTCCTACAAAGTCGATCTTGTTGTCCAGCGCCCAATGAAGATCCGCTTCGTCTTTTTCGGTTACGCTGGGTGTGCTAAGAGCGACGCCTGGCAGGTTGACTCCCTGACGACTTCGAATGGTCCCGGGATCAGCCACAAGGCACGTTATGGATTTTCCGTCTTCTGCCTTTTCAGTTACCAAAAGGCCAACGGTGCCATCCGCCAGCAGGATGCGGTCGCCCAGATCGACATCGTTAATCAGATTTTCGTACGTGCACGTCAGTTCGGACGGATCGTCCGACTGACGTTCGCGGACAAAGCGGACCAGCGTACCTTCCTTACAGACGACTTCGCCGCCGGGAATTTCACCCAATCGGATTTTGGGGCCTGACAGGTCAGCCAGCACGCCGACCGGATTTTTCAGCTCTTTCGATATTTCGCGAATGCGTTCCAGGATTCCTGACAGCCATTCGTGACTGCCGTGAGCGAAGTTCAGACGAAAAATGTCGACACCAGCGACGATCAGCTGCCGAATCGTTTCAGAATCTTCGCATGCCGGTCCAACGGTGGCGATGATTCGCGTCTTGACGAGCTTACGTCGTGTTGGATTCGTGGAGGCCATTTACTACTTTCTGAGGTGGAACACATGCTGACAGAGCTTTAGTTCTGCTCTCGCGCGAAGTTTAACATATTCCGGAAACTCTGCGCCGGCGAGCACTAAGTTCTGTCTACGAATGGCAATTCGTATTGGTACAGCACGTCTGTTCGGTTGTGGAAGACCGCAGGTGTTGCGAATTCATCAGATGTTAATGCAGTGTCTTCAGTGTTTGCGCTGACTCATGACTGAGAACGACGGGGCTGGCTGTGTGGCGGTTGATTTTCGTGAGTCGAACCCGGCCACATGATTCTGTCAGTTGCTTTACAGGTGAACGGGTATAAAGCGTTCTACCTCACCGGGGGCGGGTGATTCCGGCGGGTCAATCCACGGAATTTGCTGTTCCGATTGCGAGTACTTTTGAACGCTGGCTTTGAATGACTTCATTAAAGATGCAAGGATGTCGCGTTCTGATGTGCCTTCGGCGGAAATGCCCTGGAGATTTGCAACTCGCCCGCGCCGGCGTCCGTTTTCGTCTGGTGTAGTGAGGATCACCAGGCAATTAAATACGGGGACTGGGCTACAGTCGTTTTCTGAAATCAATGGTAAGGAATTTGAGTCGTTCATCTGAATATTCAAAGCTCATCCATTTGTTGCCCGCCAATCCGCTTGTTTGCGGTAGATCAGCGTTAGAATACAAAGCTCGGCGACTTCCCGTCTATTGGACGGGCATGTTCGCTGTAGGATCTCGCCATTAATTTTGACGGCGCGACTTTTCGGAGGGGTTTGATATGCGAAAAATGTTGGTTTGCGTGATGGGTTCCATGTTGCTGATGCCAGGGGCAATCGGCGAAGAGCCGTCAATTGTTCAATTGCGTGAAAAGTCGGTGCGGTTTCTGCGGTTGACGCAAAATCCAGATGGTTCGTGGACGAAGAGCGACCTTGTCGGTGTGACAGGGCTGGTAACCGCATCGTTGTTGCGTTCCGGCGTATCCGAGGACGATCCCATGGTTGCGGCGGGGCTAAAAAACCTGCTGTCGCATCACAACCCTGATGGCGGATTTTACGCGAAAGACAGTTTGCAGAAGAACTATGAAACCTGCATTACCGTCTTCGCACTTTCCGAAGTAAACAAAGATGGAAAGTACGACACGTACATCAAGAAGGCCGAAGGCTTTCTGCGTGAACTGCAGTGGGATAAGGGGGAAGGAATTGAATCTTCGGATCCTGCATGGGGCGGCGGAGGATATGGTTCACATCAGCGGCCTGATATGTCAAACACTCAGTATCTTATTGAAGCGTTGCAGAAAGCCGGCGTGAAAGAAGACGACCCGGCGATGCAGAACATACTGGTATTTGTGTCGCGCACACAGAACCTGGAATCGTCTGCAAACAACACCATCTTTGCCGGCAGGATTAACGATGGCGGCTTTTACTATACTCCAGCTGCAGGCGGAGATTCGAAGGCCGGCGTGACAGAAAATGGCGGTCTGCGTTCGTACGGAAGCATGACCTATGCGGGCCTGAAGAGTCTGATTTATGCGGGACTCGATAAGAACGACGAACGCGTAAAGGCCGCAACAGATTGGATTCGCAAGAACTACACTCTGAAAGAAAATCCCGGAATGGGGCCGCAGGGGCTGTTCTATTATTTTCACACCTTCGCAAAAACGATGGACGTCATCGGCGAAGATCAGTTTGTTGACGCGGCTGGCACAGCTCACAACTGGAAGGCCGAATTGACAGCACGATTGGCCGAACTACAACAGCCAAACGGAAGTTGGCTTAATCCGGCAGATCGCTGGTTTGAAGGCGATCCCAATCTGGTGACGGCCTATTGCCTGATGGCTCTGAGCCACTGCCAATAGGTTGGTTTGGCAGTTTGTCAGATGGAATCAACAAGTGCCACATCGATTCGGTTAGTTCAAAGTCGAACCGTTAGTTAAGCTGTTCACGATTTTACGGGTTGACCGTTATTAAATTCGTTCATGATGATGGAGCCCCGTAATGCCCGTTGATAAATCAGGAAGTCGAGTTCGGCAGATGTTTGGAGAGATCGCCGGGCGTTATGACTTCATGAACCATTTTCTGTCTGGCGGCACCGACATTTATTGGCGCTGGCGGACGGTTCGGATGGCGCGTCCGGAAGGTGCGTCGCCGATTCTGGATGTCTGTACGGGTACCGGCGACCTGGCGTTTGCGTGGCGGAAGGAAGCTGCGGCGGATACGTCTGTGGTTGCAACCGATTTTACTCACGGCATGCTGCAACTGGCGGAAAGAAAACGAGACACCCGCGATGTTGTTTTCATGGAGGCGGATACTCAGGAACTGCCATTTGAAGACAATACTTTTCAATTGGTGTCCGTTGCGTTTGGGTTGCGCAACGTGTCCAGCACCATCGGCGGACTGGAAGAAATGACTCGCGTATGTGCTGCTGGTGGACGCGTTGTCGTGCTGGAATTTTCGCTACCCGACAATCGCCTGTTGAGTCGCACTTATCAGTGGTACTTTCGCAACATACTGCCAAAACTCGGACAACTGCTCGTCCGAAATCGGCAGGCCGCCTATGAGTACCTGCCGCAATCGGTTTCTGAGTTTCCCAGCGGCGGTCAATTGACGGAAATAATGGAAGAGGCGGGGCTTGAGCGAACGTCGTTTAAAAAACTCACCGGCGGCATCGCGACGGTGTATATTGGCTACAAACCACAAGAATCGACACGATAATTCAGGTCGAACGCCGCGAATTAAAACATTTCAATTTGACAAATAGCGAATTGACACAGGGTATCCACTGCTCCCATCCTCAAGTGAAGTTTGATCATGACTTCCGCAAACCACATATTTGTGGTGCATTGAGAATAAAGGGGAACCGGCTATGTCACTTCGATTTCGAATCTGTCTAACTGCGTGGATCGCAGTTGTATTACTTACGGCATTGAGCTCAAACGGTTTTGCTCAAACACTGGAACTTGCTCCACTGCCGGCAGGCGAACAGCGTCAAGAGCCGATCGAGATTATGCCTGTGGCCGATTCGGAATGGGTGATTGATATTCGACCGGCGGCCCGGGTTGCTTCAGCATCACTAGTACCGACAGCGTCTGTTGCAGGCGAGCAGCCTTGCGAAGCGTGCGGAACGGCTCAGGTTAATGACTATGCAACGCTATACAAAAGCGTTCCCTTTAATCGAGCAGAGTACAACGTGAATCCGTCATATCGCCACGATTCTGCCATGGAGATTCTGACCGGCAACGCTCGCCACCAGACAATTGTTCGCCATAATACAGAACGTCGAACCGCTGCGGTTGTTGCTCGGCCAGTGCCTGCTGTTGGCAATTCGTACACCTATGGTTACCTTCGGCCAGCCCTGCGACTGAACTACTATCGTCATTTTCCTTCGCTGAATCCTTATGTCAATATGTGGAACTACAGCGGAGCCTACTAAGTCCATGTCAGCAGGCTTCAAATTCATGTTTTGAAGCGTAAATCACTTTTCAGGTGTCTCGAAAAATACGGGCCAGCCGCTTATGCGATGGCTCGAAAAAGAAAGCCCGCCGTCTTATCCCCTGAGACGGCGGGCTTTTCTATTTAGCGTTGTCCAGCAAGTTCAGACTTATGCGTACTCGCGGTTCTTGATCAGGCCTGGATATGGAATTGGATACTTGCCTTCAGCATTAGGCTGCAGCGGAGATTCCGATTCCAATGTCAGCTTGTCGATGCCCGGAGCAAATTCGTGTTCGCAGTTCATCATCTTGTCCAGAGTGATGACTTGTCCTGTATGAGCTGCCATGCGGCCCATCGAAGTCACAAGGCTTGCCATGCATCCTCGTTCTACTTCGTTGTACGGTTCGTCTGCACGAATCGCTGCGATCAGGTGTTCCCATTCTGCCTCATAAGGATTATGTTTTTCAGGTTGCGGATATTCCCACGCCAGATTTGCCTTGTCCGCATTCTGTCCCTTGTAGATGCGGGCTTTTGAAGGCCAGTGCGACTGAGAGGAAATTACTCCGAGGCCCTTTGAACCGTGAGCGTAGCTCGCGAATTCTGAATTACAGCCAGCGATTGTTCTTCCGTTAACGAACAGCTTGGCACCATCTTCGAACGTATATTCAATGGAATATGTGTCGAAGTTTTGGTCGATGAAGTCTCCGCGGTAATGACGCCCGCCGCTGGCCTTGGCTTCAATCGGCCACGCGTTTTTGATCCAGCAGGATTCGTCGATGTTGTGAATCAGGAAGTCACTGACCGCACCACCGCTGAGCCATAGAAATCCGTGGAATTGCTTGATCTGATACATCAGGTCGCTGATTCCATCCGGCTTTGGAGGAACGGCAGCAGACGCTGTTGGTCCCGCCATGCGATATGCTCGCAGCATGTTGATTTCACCGATTTCGCCGCTTTGAACGCGATCGAAGAGTTCACGTCGAGCGTCGCAATGACGGCACATCAAACCAACCGCGACTTTCAGGTTTTTCTGAAGTGCGAGCTCGTTTAACGCCAGCATCTTTCGCGTGCCTGGGCCGTCGACAGTAACGGGTTTTTCCATGAACACGTTCAGTCCGCGTTCGATAGCGTAAGTGTAGTGAACCCAGCGGAAGCCTGGAGGAGTTGTCAGGATGACAATGTCGCCCGGCTTCAGACAGTCCATCGCTTTTTGGAATGCATCAAACCCGATGAACTTTCGGTCTTCTGCAACATCGATCTTGCCTTGCTCGCCGAAGTTCTTGACCAGATTTCCGTGGCTGTTATCCAGATTACTTTGGAAAACATCAGCCATCGCTACCAGCTTGATCGGGCCTGCATCAATGGAAAGAGCGTTGGTGGCGGCTCCTGTGCCGCGTCCTCCGCAACCGACCAGGGCCAACTGGATCACGTTGTCTTCACCAGCATGTGCGCCTGAGGCAATGCCGGAAAGCATTGTTGTGGCTGCCGCTGCAGTACCCGTTGTTTTTAGGAAACTCCGACGCGAAGTGTTAGATGTTTGAGGTTTTTTCATGCCTGTTTGCTCCTGAAAAGGTGGGCCAGTTTGGGGAATAAAAGATGATAGTAAGTAAAGTGAAAGAAACGCTATTCAACAACGGGGTCTAATTGCGGTGGGGCCGTGCTGTCCCATTTTTTCGCCCGTTCTTCTGCAGTCGGCACAACAAGAGGTCGGACTACACGAAAGCCGACTGCCTGAGCATCTGTGTGATACCAGATGCTTTGAGGGACTTGAGGATCCTGCTGCTTCCAGTCTTCGCTGGATCCTTCGCGAACAGCACTTCGCAGCATGCCTGGTTCGTCATCCCAGCCACCACCGCGGACGACGCGCGGGAAAAGTACGGTAGGCACAGTTAGTGGGTTGCTGACCAGAGTTGTTTGTTTGCTGTAGGCCGATGGAATGTATTGGTCCAGGACCCATTCTGAAACGCTGCCATGCATATCGTGGAGTGCCCATGGATTGGGTTTCTTTTGTCCAACGTCGTGATATCGCTCTTCGCTGTTTTCGGCGTGCCAGGCGTAGTCATCCAATTGAGCAACGTCATCGCCGAACGAGTACGCTGTTGTTGTGCCAGCCCGGCAGGCGTATTCCCATTCGGCTTCGGTTGGCAGCCGATAGTAGTGCCCCGTTTTTGCGGATAGCCATTTGCAGTACATGCGAGCCGCGTGTTGAGTCATACAGATAGCCGGGTTTTGCTGCTTCCCCATTCCGAAGCTCATGTCTGTGTACGGTGGAGTTGGTCGCGTGATGGCATCCGCAATTTCATCGTTGGGAGTTGCCGGTGAGTCGAAGATCTTGCGGCGGGCGATGTCGATGTTTTCGCCCCAGATTTCATACTGGTCCCATGTGATTTCCGTCTTGCCCATCCAGAATGGAGCAACCTCAATTTTGTGTTGGGGGCCTTCGTCTTCACCACGGCTAAGTTCGCTGGGAGGGCTGCCCATGACAAACGTGCCACCGGGAATCGGAACCATTTCGATGGTCACATCTGTGTGTGTAATCGGTTCGGCATATGGCTGCATCTCAGATTGAGACGTCGCTTCGGCAGACGTCTGAGCAAACAGAGGGTTCGGAAAAACGCAAATCAACAAGACAGAAGCGGACCCGGCCTGTCCGAACAAAAATCTAAGACCACACGATAGCATGAATCACCTCAAAGCAATGTTATGTTTCCATCTGCCAAACATGGTACTGTTAGGTCGTCCGAAAGTCGCTGTCGGACAGCAGATGCGCAAAGGCGTAGTGATTTTCAGTGTTTTTTCGATTTGCTGACAAGAAAAGCACCCGATGCAAACCGGCACTGTCATACATCTTATGTACGTCGCCACCCAACCTCAGAAAAACGCTGGTAAACGGAACTCGATTTAATGACGCCGCCACGCTATAGTGAATGGGTTGAAGTTGGCAATTGTCAGAAATGTAATGGTTTTTGGTTTGTCGCAGATTCAGCGAGGTTCGATAGATCGGATCTTCGGCAGCGTGGCAGGGTAAGCCGGAGTGGCTTGCAGGTTGTTATCGGCGATCATGCAATGAATTGTTTGGCGGAACAATTCCCACTGAAGCATGTTTGAGCAAGACGTCAGTTTTGCACAATTCGGCGAGTGGGCCATCGACCAAAGCGATGCACGGCGGCGTCAGGCTTTTCTTGCTCTTCAACGTTTTTGTAGCGAAGACGCTTTCGCTTCTTCTTTCCCGCGTTGCGTGAAAGCCGTTGCTGTCCTGGACGCTCTGATCGAGTGATTGGTCCGAATGATATTTCGCAACGCAGTCTAACTGCGGAGTTTGCCTTTGTTAACGCTGGCGAACTGACAACTGTTCTCAACGCGGAAAAACGTGAGTGAGCACAGTTTGATGGGCCGTTGTTTCTACTACACCATTCTGGAAAAATTGAATGCTGACAATTACTGAATCTGCATGGGCTCGAATTTCACAACTGCTGTCTGCTCGCCCGGACGCATCAATACTGCGAATTAAGCAGGATGGAGGAAACGTGATGTGCCACCGCGGCAATCCTCGGAAGCTGGACGAAGTTATTAGTCTTCCCGGCCGTCCTACGCTGCTGATGACGCCTGCTGTCGCCAAAAACTTATCCAGCTGCACACTTGATGCAGCTGATACCGATAGCGGACCACGTCTGCGTTTGGTTTAAGACGACTGTAGCACATCGCGACCGTTTCTTTATCAAGCCGTTATCTTCCATGGATGGAAGTTGTTTCTCGCAGTGCTCCGATTCGTCGGAGTGTTCTGTTCACGACCGCAACATGAGCCACACATTATTTAGATGTGTGATTTGCCTCTGTTGAATTGCCGTCGATCAAAATTGGATTTTTTTCAAATCCTCTACAGTTGTTGCACATGAACAGCACTTGCTTTGGTGGCTGCTGCTTGTCCCGCAACTTTCTTTATCAGTCCCACTGAGGTATTCATCCCCTGGGCACAACAATAGAAACCAGATTATCGAGTGAATAGTATTTTTGTAGGAAACCTGCCGTTTAACGTCCGTGAACAGGATCTGCGCCAAGCCTTCGAACGGTTTGGTAGAGTTGGGTCGGTGCGGATAATGACCGATCCATCCACAAGCCAGTCACGTGGATTCGCATTTGTTTCGATGCCATCTTTGGATGACGCTGACGAAGCGATTAAACACATGTCCGGTGCAAGCATGGGTGGCCGTCAGCTAACTGTCAACGAATCTCAGAACGACCGGCGTGGATCTCATCAGGGTGGCAATGCTGCAGGCGGTACGTCGTCTGATCGCAGTAAAGCAATTGAGCTGTTTAGCCGAATTCGTGGTGAATAGGTGCCATCCCTGCATTTCAGATATTGCGAAAAATGCGAATTTGGCTGGCACTTATTTGCACGCAATTCTGACGCGGTCAGAGTCGTGGATGAACCGTCCTGGTGAAATTTCGTCGCCCTTGAGATTACTCAGGTGACTCCGAGTTGTCGTTGGGGCGTGCTGATGGTTCGTTAGCGGAGTTCAGCATGAGTTCAGCCATAATATTGGGCTGCTGTTGCGGCTCCATCTTGTAGGTGAATGCTTTCAGCAGAGTTCCCGCGCGCACGTTGTGGCAGTGTGTGCAGGAGCTGGTGACTGTGATTCCGGCGATGAGAGTGCCGTTTTTTTCTGAGTATTCCTGATCCATCGCACGTGCGTTGGCTGCCTGCGGGAGCACGGATTCAGAGTCGTTGCGAATGTTCGTTACGTACATTGATGCGGTGGCGGGCGGCAACCAGACATGTGGCCTGCTCTGCTTTAAATATGCCAGCGCTGTGTGCTCGAATTCCGTCAGATTTCGCTGTTCGCAAACATCCAGTTGGCTGCGCGTGACGTTCATCCAGTTTGAGATGTAGGCAACTGGTTGTTGCTGCATCAGGTCAATCAGTTCCATGCCAGCGACTCGGTGAGCAACACCGTTGACAAACAATGTTCGTCGACTCGGTTCGTCAAACGTAAGTATTCGACTCATTCCAAAACCTTCAGAATCGACAAATGCCTGAGTATAGATCTCGTGCATTTCTTCAAAGGAATTCCACGTGCCCGCGTCGTCGGTGCCCGTGAGTTCCGCAGTTATTAATGCCGCATGTGCAACGAGAGTCTGGCGATTCAAATCAGCATTTGCGTCCCCTATTTCGCCACTGCAATAGTCAATGACAATGGCAGATAACAGCTCGCCAATAATTGAGCTTGCTGCAAAACTTTTCCCAATGCTGGTCATTCAATCGTTTCCGTTTGACGTGGCAGACTGTGGCATGATTTTTCGCTGTGTATTTGATGTTACGGATGCGTGTCGTGCAAAATCAAATTCCTACAGGCCTGCAGATCTTACAATCGTTTTACATCGATACGTGTTGGCAGTCGCGTGCATGTATCACGTTCGTGGTCCTGTTTGCTCACCCATTGCTGCGAAGCATTTGACTGCATTCGGCTGCATCAATAGCCCAACTAAAAAGTAGTCAGTTAAACGTATCGTGTCTTGAGCGGCGCATTAGAACGATAATGCTCAATTCGTGAGCATCAACATCGCCGTGATGCAGGTGGTGTCAGACGTGCAGTTTTGTCTATGAGAAGTGAATTCGTTGACGTTGGGCAGTGATTTCCGAATCGGCACATCAGTTGCGATAGGTCGGGCGTCGCCAGTGACGGAATCATTGCCGGCAGAGTCTTTGCAAAATTTTCATAAACGACTTACGGAAAGAATATGATGCACGGTTATTTGATTGACATGGATGGCGTTATTTATCGCGGCGGAGAACTTATTCCCGGAGCGGATCGTTTCATTCAGGGAATTCGAGACGCTGATATTCCGTTTCGGTTTCTGACAAACAACAGCCAGCGCACTCGGCGCGACGTTACGACAAAGCTGCAGCGTTTAGGCATTGATGTTGACGAAGAACACGTCTTCACCTGTGCCATGGCGACAGCTCGTTATTTGGCTCATCAGAAGCCGAATGGCACGGCGTACGTGATTGGTGAAGGCGGACTGCTGATGGCATTGCATCGCAATGGATATTCGATTGTCGAAAAAGATCCAGACTATGTGGTGGTCGGTGAAGGTCGCACAATGACGTTTGAAATGATGGAAACCGCTTTGCAGATGATTCTGGGCGGTGCCATGCTGGTGGCCACCAATCCTGATCCAAACTGCCCAACGTCTACCGGTACGCGACCTGGTTGCGGTGCGATTGTGGCAATGCTTGAATCTGCCGCCGGGGTGAAAGCGTTTAGTGTTGGGAAGCCAAGCCCGATAATGATGCGAGCGGCTCGCAAAGAGCTTGGTCTGACTACAGATCAAACCATTATGGTAGGCGACACAATGGAAACCGATATTCTGGGAGGAGTTCAATCCGGATTTCGATCGATTCTGGTCCTGTCCGGTGGCACCAGACGAGAGGATTTGAGTAAGTTTGCGTTTCGGCCCGACCGCATTGTTGAATCCATTGCTGACCTTGATCCTGCTGATACGATTGACCAGGTGTTTTCGCAAGCGGCATCAGGAAGTCACACGAACAAATCGCAACGAGACACACGTCGAGTTCTGGCACCTGCATCCTGATTTCGCTTCCTGAAATCTTTGGACGAACACTGTCCGAGAAATTTTCGCGTCGTTTGTGGCTCGGTGAAAGATGACAGGATGGCCGCTTGCGACAGGCGGTCATTGCATGTCGTGGGGGTGATTACGATGGCGTGCGGCAAATCCGGAATGTGTCAGACGCTGTTCAATCGCGTTTCGTGGTCGAACGCTACTGCAAATCCTGATCTTGCCGCGGTCATTCGCGTTTTGGATAAAATTGCTGTGAACGGTGCCCACGGCCTGAAATTAAAGTGTTTTCGAAGGTGCAAAGGAATCACACAGTTTGGTAACGCCGGTGGTGGGCCTCTGCAATTAAGTGCATGGCCCCAATTGAGTGGGCTATTTTCGTGGTCGAGCGAAGTAGGCAATTCCCGCGATGATGGCGATTATGGGGAACATCGCCTTTGCTCGAGGCATCACAATTGCTGCAATGACAAGTCCGACCAGGGTCCAGTTGGAAGAAATACTTTTCCATGCGGCTGGTCGAGACTTTGTTGGCATCGCTAGCCAAAACGCTGCCAGCAACAGTCCAACTCGCAGCAGCGCGCCCTGCAAACCTTCATTGTCAGGATAGAACTCCAGCACAACCGAACCCACCACACTGGCGATCGACAGAATTCCCACGTAGATTCGTTTTTTTCGAAGATCGTCTTCGCTGACCATTGCACTTGCCGGGCTGAAGTTTCTGAACCATCCTGAAAGCGTACTTACGTATTAAGCGTTGTCGCACGTTTTGTGACTGCATGCTAACAGCGATGGCTTTGAAGCGTTACGGTGGTTCCCTTTTGAGACCGCTGTAACATGCCGAACGCTGGTCTTGTCTATACAGGAAACTCGGCCGCTTGCTGCGACGATGTTAGAGGTGTGTAGTGGGAAATGTAAGAATTTATCGACAAAATCAGTTTTCTGCGGCCTGTAGAGATCTGACATTGTGATTTTAGATGTTCAAGCGACGTTTCAGGCATGTTGGGGAAGAGCCGAATGGCATCTGTTGTTTTAGGAATTGATATTGGTACCACCAGCGTTTCAGTTGTTGCGGTTGACGAAGCTGGACGACTGGTCAAGGCTCTCACGCGAACTCATAGTGCTGACGTTCCCGGGATTCCGGCCGGCTATTCCGAACAGAATCCCGCCAGACTACTTGAAGTGACGCTTCAGCTATTGGCCGAGGTCGCGGATCTGTGCCGCCAGGACGGGGGCCACGTAGTTGCTTTAGGGCTGACGGGACAGATGCACGGTGTTGTGTTGCTGGACGGCGACAATAATCCGGTCAGCAACATTATTACGTGGCAGGATCAGCGTTCAGTTGTGGGAATGACTGAAGGCACAACGCTTCTTGAATTGCTGTCTGATCGAGCGGGCATCTCGGACATGTGGCCTACAGGTTGCCAGTTTGCGACTGGTTATCTGGGGACAACCGTGTTTACGTTGCAACAGTTGGGGCAATGGCCGGCTGGTTGTTGCCGTGTGAGTTTTGTTGCAGACTGGATTGCTGGTCAGCTTCGTGATCGCTCGCCCGTCACTGATCAAAGTCATGCCGCGTCCTCTGGACTATTCGACCTTCAGGCGAATGACTGGAGTTCGTCACTGTTAAATGCGGCAAACGTGCAGCGCGAATGGTTGCCTCAGGTTTGTGATTCCGGGCAAGTGCTCGGTTTGTTGAGTCCCGCAGTAACCGCCAGAACCGGATTGCCGAACGATGCTGTTGTCTGCAATTCCGTAGGTGATCATCAGGCATCGGTGTTGAGCTGTTTGCCGGATGACAACCAGTCGGTGTTGATTAATATTGGGACGGGCGGTCAGATCGCGTGGCGTGTTCCTGAGTTCGTGCGTGTGGAAGGCATGGATACTCGATTTTTGGCAGCGAGTTCACGCCAATCATCCAATAACGGAAAAGGTTTCATGCTGGTCGGAGCCGGGTTATGCGGTGGTGACGCGATTGCCTGGCTAAACGAAACTTTGCGACACTGGCTGGCGGAATTCGGAATCAGCACAACGGCGGATGAGATCTGGAAGTATCTGGCGACAGTGTTGGATCGTGATTCTGACCAGGAAGTGGAACTGAAGTGTCAGCCGTTTTTTTCTGGTACGCGGCCGGATCCTCAACGTCGAGCTATGTTTGGCGGCATCGGTCGCGGGAATTTCACACCGGTCAATATTGCTCGCAGTATATTCAGCGGTATCGCAGACACGATGAAGTCCGTCTACGACCAGGCTGGCAATCAGCGTCCAGTTGTATTGAAGCGAGTTGTGATGTCTGGCAACGCGTCACGCCGAAATCCGAGTTTAGTGAAAGCTATTGAAAAAGCTTTTGGCATGACCGTTGAACTTGTGGCAACCGTTGAGGAAGCGGCTGTTGGTGGTGCCTTACTGGCCGGCAGTTCGGTAGGCATTTGGCCCGATGTGGAAACCGCGCGGGCGATTCTGGATGCGGCAAACCCGCGGTCTAATGAATGACCGACCTGATTTCTGTTCCGCTTAATGTTGAAGTCTGCGGATTTCGTGTTGTGACGCTCCTTCACGATTTAGGACGGTGCTGAAGATGTCCGGATGCCTTGAGCAGGTATCGGAAAAAAGTGCGGTCACTCGTAGCGAACGTCGTCAGGACTTTCGGCCTTGTCCTTTGGTTTCAGCGGCCGAAACTCAACACGAGTTTCGCTACTTCATTTCATAAGACGCTGTACACGATCGGAATTCGCTGGCATATCGATAGTCAGAATTATTGCAGCGTTTTACGCTGATTTATGGCCCCAAAACGCTGAGTTCGGCCTGATGATGGCTGTTTCCTGTGACCCCCAAACTGGCCCGCAGCGCAGTAGATTGCGATCTCCCCCAGCCGTTTCGAGTGTTGGGATTTCGTCTGGTTCGCGTCGTGTTAGTTTGTCGGGAACGGCGATTTGATGGGGTGAATCAGTGTCGTTGTTCCTGATTTTTCCGGCTGGTTAGTTTGGGCAGGCAGTTGCGTTCACGGAGATCTGGCTGCCGCGAACTGGGAAATTCAGTCATTTTGACGTCTGTGCTGATTGCGCTTTTGATTTGAGACCGCCATTGCGGCGATACCGACTGAGGATAGCGCTATTTGCCATTCTGGTTAGAAAAAGTGGGCAGGACTATGAAATTTACTTCCCGATCCAAAGCTCGTTCAGGTGCTCGACGAAATTTCGTTTCCGGTCAGCCGGTCGAAATTGAGACGTTTGAAGCCCGATTGCTGCTGACAACCATTCCGAACATCCTGACACCAACCGGGACGATAACGGATCCGACTCCAGAAATTTCGTGGGCGGCCGTCGACAACGCTGTCAGCTATGATTTGTGGGTTGCCAGCCTGGAAACATACGACGTGATTCTTGTTGAGCGAGGCATCGCTGGCACAAGCTTTACTCCAGATAGCGAGCTGAGTCTTGGTGGTCTGCGAATTTGGGTTCGTGGGAATTTTGAAGACGGAACCAGTACACCATGGTCACCTTCTAAAGACGTTTTGCTGGCGTCGAAGCCTGTGGTTACCGGGCCTACCGGCGTCGGCGCGATTCCGTTAAATTCAGACACTACGCCGACCATTACATGGACGTCTGCAAATGATGCACGGCGATTTCAGATTTGGGTCACTGATGTCACGACGGGTTTGCCTCGACAGTACTTCGTAAATAATCTTACGCCGGTTCTTGATGACAATGGCGATCCGGTTCTTGACCTGTCTGGTTTGCCGGTTCGCGAAGAGGTCCGATCATTCACAATACCAGAGACAGACGCGTTGGAACTGGGGCGTTACCGTGTTTGGGTTCAATCAACGGATGGCAGCGGTCGGTTATCCAAATGGAGTGATGTGTATCAGTTTAACGTTGGGCCTCAGCCTGAGAATCTCAACCCGAGTGCTCCAACATTTCAGGTCAAGCCTTTGTTGACATGGAACGCTGTAAATCGTGCGACTCATTACGAAGTGTTTGTTGCTCGACAGCCGTTTGGTCAACCAATTGCTCCGGGATCTACCTATACGCCAATTTACCGACTGACCGTCAGCACGAATTCGTGGCAGATTCCGGATACTCTGGCTGATGGTGGCTACGTGTTTTGGGTGCGAGCCATCGCGCGTCCGACTACTGGTCCCGTGGTTTATGGAGTGTGGAGCAGTCCAACTCAATTCAGCACATTGGTGCCTCCAACGATCACTGGTCCTGCCATCATCGGCGGCGTTGTGACTGAAGGGCGCCCCGTGATTGAATGGACTCGAATTGACGGTGCCGCTCGTTACGAAGTTCTCGTGCGAAAATTCGATACTCGGCCTTCATTTTTAGAAGACTATTCCAGCACGACAACGTACCAATTTGCCGAAACGATTCCGGCCGGTGACTACGCAGTCTGGGTTCGAGCAATTGACACGCGCGGCAACTTTGCGGCATGGAGCGACGTTTATGCGTTCACTGCAACAGGTGGCCGACCGGTTTTGAATTCGCCGGCTCCCGGAGAAGTTACTTTGTTTCCGGAATTCAGCTGGCTGGAAGTGAACGACGCCGATGTCACTGGATATCAGCTTTGGGTGTCGCACATCGGTGTTGACTTCACCTTTATTAATGTCGATGTGACGGGAAATTCCTTTACCGCCACAAACCCGCTGGACGATGGGAACTATCGCGTTTGGGTTCGAGCCGTGTACGCAGATGGCAGCACGGGTGCATGGAGTATACCGGTTGATTTTGTAGGTGGAATTGCGGCTATTGAGTCGGGTTCTAACAACGTTGAAACACTGTTAACCAGCTTGGAAATCGAATTGGCTCCTGCAGCGGTGGCGACTGGACTGTCATGGACACCGGATGATGCACACAACGCAGACGATGCAGAAGAAGTCTACGTCGCTATATCCGAACCACCTGTGATGGAATCTGTGGCCGCCGATTCGCAGTTGTTGGAATCAGCTCTGCCTCAGGATCTGTTAACACGGATTGCCGAGCAATGCATCGATTCAGAATGGTGGGAATCGGCTGAAAAGTCTTCGTAATCTGCTCGAACGACTTAATAAGACGTCGTTTCGCTGACCTTTGGGCGTCCAGACGTTGACTTCGCGCTCTGGCATCGAGAACGTGGCTGAATCCTTGTGGGAATCGAACTCGCCGGTTGCCCTGGGAATCCCTCGTCCGTAGACTCCACTGCTTGCTGGACTTGCTGCCATTTAATGAGCGGCTCTGCGTTTTTCTCGTATCCAGCGGAAATCCGAACCTGACTTTTGACTTCGAAGCACTTTCAGATGCGACACATTCTTTCTGCACTCGTGATGAATCAGCCGGGCGTTTTGGCCCACATTTCGGGAATGTTGGCTTCTCGGGCTTTCAATATTGATAGTCTGGCCGTCGGTGCGACGGAAAATGAGCAGTTTTCTCGAATCACATTTGTGGTGAATGGCGACGAAAAAGTGCTGGATAAGGTCCGCAAACAGCTTGAGAAGCTGATTACGGTCGTAACCGTCCAGGATTACATTCAACAGGACTATGTTGAACGCGATCTGATGCTGATTAAGGTCAATACAGCACAGGGTCGTCGGACGGAAGTTCGTGAACTGGTCGACATTTTCCGAGGCCGGATTGTTGATGTCGGATCTGATCACGTAATGATCGAAATCTCAGGCCGCGAAAACAAAATCGAGGCATTTATCGATCGCATGCGGGATTTTGGCATTCTGGAAATGGTCCGAACGGGGCGAATCGCCATGCTGCGAGACTCTACGATTACTCAGGACCTGCCAGCAGACGTAATTCCGGAAGTTTCAGAAGCATCCGCCTCTTGACCTGATCTTGCTGGACGTTTGCTGTATTGTGCCATGCTTGGGCTCTGATAATGAGCGCTATTCATGTGACATCATGCCGCCAGCCAGATTCGCGCGGTCAGGATGATCGTCGTCTAATTATAGTCGTTTCGCTGTTTGCGAAATGTTGTTTGGCTTTCTGCGGACATGAGCGGTACTCGCCGTTCTTTCGCTAACACATATTTGTAGACAGATTTCCAACCTCAGACAGGACCATTTTCATGGCAGCCAAGGTTTACTACGACGACGACGCAGATCTTAGCCTTCTTAAAGACAAAACCATCGCCATTATCGGCTATGGCAGCCAGGGACACGCTCAGGCTCAGAACCTTCGCGACAGTGGTTGCAACGTCATCGTCGGACAGCGTCCCGGCGGCCCCAACTACGACCTGGCCAAAAGCCATGGTTTTGAGCCAATGTCTGCTGCCGAAGCAGCGAAGCAGGGCGACCTTGTCAACATTCTGCTGCCGGATGAAGTTCAGGGCGACGTCTATCGCAGCGATATCAAAGACAATCTGCAGTCCGGCGATTTGCTGATGTGCTCGCACGGATTTAACATTCACTTTGGCCAAATCGTGCCTCCAGTCGGTGTTGATTGTGCTCTGGCGGCACCCAAGGGCCCCGGCCATTTGGTTCGCAGCGAATACGAAAAGGGTGGCGGCGTACCAAGCCTGATCGCTCTTAGCGAAGGCGCTTCTGAAACATCTCGACAGCTGGCTTTGGCTTATGCTAAGGGTATTGGCGGAACTCGTGCCGGTGTTATCGAAACAACGTTTGCGGAAGAAACAGAAACCGACCTGTTCGGCGAACAGGTTGTTCTGTGCGGCGGCGTTTCTGAGTTGGTAAAGGCTGGTTTCGAAGTTCTGGTAGAAGCCGGATATCAGCCAGAAATGGCATACTTCGAATGTATGCACGAACTGAAGCTGATTGTCGATCTGTTTTATCAGGGCGGCCTGAATTACATGCGATACAGTGTTTCCAACACAGCTGAGTACGGCGACTACAAGACTGGTCCTCGTATTGTGACGGCAGAAACCAAGGCCGAAATGAAGCGAGTTCTGGAGGACATTCAGTCGGGGCGATTCGCTCGCGACTGGTTGCTCGAAAACAAAGCCGGTCAGCCATCGTTCTATGCCACACGTCGTCGCGAACGAACACACCAAATTGAACAGGTCGGCAAAGATCTCCGCCGCATGATGACCTGGATCGATTCAAAGGAAGTCTAGCCAGACTTGGCTTCGATGCCGCCGGTAATCAAAGACAGAAGTCCCGGTCCCGTCAAAAGGCCCGGGACTTTTTCGTTTTGCCGCGTAAGTCTGCTTAACTTTTTATTGTTGTGCTACGGATTATTCACCGGCAGAAGACGTGTGATCGTGCAATACCAGCCAGCCTTTTTCGGTATTCTTCATCAGCAAAGTGAATAGCCCTTCCATGTCGCCCGTGTCGCTGTCGCGGGCTAGATGAAACTCCCCGAACACTTCGGTATATTCGTCTGACAAAGGCGTGATGGTGATGTTCCTGAATGCAAGGGTTCCCATCAGTTGCCGATCTGAGTAACGCTTCTGATAGCGTTCGAGCGTTGTTTTCCAGCCGGTTATGATGGAGTTACCCGATGCAAATCGAAGTTCTTCAGTGTTCACATAGCCAGCCATAAAACCGGGAATGTCACCCTTATTCCAGGCAGCTACCTGGGCATCAAGAGTTGCCTGTACGTCCGTTGTTATTTGTTTGTTGTCAGATTGCCGGTCGTCCTGGATAGGGACGGCCAGGGCTCGTCCTTCGTTCGACGGACCGACTAACGTCACTAGGAATTCAGTGGTGAAAATTAGCGCGAGCGCAATAGCGGAAAGTCGAAGCACTGGAATCTTTCTGTTCAAGTGTGTGCGAATGCGGAAAGCAAATAGTGATCCATTCGGCCACGGCGTCCAGCTCAATATGCGTGCCGACCAGATTTTAAATCAGTGTCGCGTTGCGCCTAAGCGTGCTGGCAAATAGCCGTCGCTCAATATTAAGGCGGCGAATTAGTGATGAAAAGCGTCGCACGCTCGAAAAATACTCGTGACACTTTCGTTAGTTAGTCAGGGCAACTAATCTTCTGGTCGCTTGAAACGCGATTCGCTGTGTTTGGAATTTGCTGTATTGTAAAGCTAGGGGTTGATGTCTGCTTATCCCAAAGAAACGGATCTCGGGTGGAGACGGCGGTTGAGATCTCGTGTTTTACGATGGTACGACAACCATGGTCGTAAACTGCCGTGGCGTGAATCGGCTGATCCTTATCGAATCTGGATTAGTGAAATCATGCTGCAGCAAACAACTGTGGCTGCCGTTGTGCCGTACTTCGAACGTTTTCTGAAACGGTTTCCAGATGTTCAGAGTCTGGCGGCGGCTGAACAGGAACACGTGCTGAAACTTTGGGAAGGGCTTGGTTATTACAGTCGGGCTCGCAACCTGCACAAAGCGGCGGGCATGATTGTTGATACTTTGGACGGCCGTTTTCCTGAATCGTCTGAAGAGTTAAAGCGGCTACCGGGAATTGGACCCTACACTGCCGGTGCGATTTCGTCATTCGCGTTCAACCAGCCAGCCGCCATTTTGGAAGCGAACACTCTTCGACTGTTTTCCCGGTTGATTGCCTTGGAGATCGACCCGCGTAACGCCGAAGGGCAAAAGAAACTCTGGAAGTTTGCTGGCTGGATTGTGTCGCGAACGCGTGCGGCCGACTTTAATCAGGCCGTTATGGATATCGGTTCGCAGGTGTGTCGCCCTGTTGATCCCGACTGTCGAAAGTGTCCTCTATTGGCTTCTTGCAAGGCTTATGAAGCCGGTTTGCAGCATCGGATACCGCTGGAAAAGAAGAAGACGGAAATTACCGATGTTGTGGAAGTTTCTATTGCCGTTCGTCGAGGAAATCAGTTCTTGTTGAGGCAGCGTTCTGAGAATGAACGTTGGGCAGGGTTGTGGGATTTTGTTCGCTTCGAAATTCCTCAGGACGTTGGTGAAGGAATAGAGGTTCCAGACAAAAAACGAACAAAAGCGGCCGTCCTGCCCGGACAGCAAAGTTTGTTTGGTGCCGAATTACTTGAGCCCAAATACGTGGTGCCAGCCAGTATTCGGCAACAGGTTGAAAAGCAGACCGGGTTATTGATTTCGAGCTATCAGACTGTGGCGCAGATTCGTCATGCTGTGACGCGGTATCGAATTCGTCTGCTTTGTCTTGACTGTGCTGCAGACGGGGGCAGGTTGCGTCGAGGATCGGGGTATAAATGGTGTTCAACGAGACAGTTAACGGAACTGCCGCTTTCCACAACGGGTCGTCAATTCGCCGATCTTCTGAATGAATAACGCTCTAACACAAGGCAAATAATGACAGCTCGACGAGAAAAACTAGAGGCCATGCTGGTCGACGATGCTCAGGACGCCATGCTGCGGTACATGCTGGCTCTGGAATGGGAAAAAGAAGGCGAGCACCAACGCAGCCTGGAAATATTTGATGGGCTGATGTCGGACGATCCCGCTTACGTACCTGCTTTCCTGATGGCTGGGCAACAGTTGGCGCGGCTTGATCGCACTGATGATGCGCGGGCAATTTATCGCCGTGGCATCGACTACGCTCGTAAACAGGGCGATGAGCATGCCGCCGGAGAAATGGGCCAGTTTTTGATGGAGCTTGGCGCCGAGTAATTGGCGGCATCACTTTGAAAACGTACTGTGCCTCTACCACTGCGGCTGACGCAAGGCTGTGGCGTCAACCCCTGAGCTACGTCCCAGGATCGAGCCGATAACTTGCGTTATCGGCATCGCGCCGCAGTTGTTGAAGTCGAATCTGCTTAATGCGAACACGTCTTCTCGCTCACGGAAACGTGTTTGGAGGATTGGCGTGATACAACTATCCGGTCAAACTACGCCATCGTCCGCCGGAACTTTCCGACAACGGTTAGGCGTGTGGTTCTGTCATGCTCATGGGGTCCAGAGCTTCCTTTAGGACGTCGGCTGGCAGAATGTTCTGCTCTGTACAGAGTTCGCGAATTGTCTTTCCGGACTTAAACGCTTCTTTGGCCAGAGCTGACGCTTTTTCATAGCCGATATGAGGGTTCAGGCTGGTGACCATCGACAGGCTTTTTTCGACCGACGCTTCGCACGCTTGTTCGTTGGCTTCCATACCCAGCAGGCAGAATTCCACGAAGGCGTTAGAGCAGTTTGCCAGCAGCATGATGCTTTCCAGAGTTGTCTGGCCCATCACGGGCATCATGATGTTCAGCTGGAATTGTCCGCCCGTGGCACCGCTGAAGGCGATGGTCTGATCGTTGCCCATTACTCGAGCACAAACCTGCATCATCGATTCGCACATAACCGGATTAACTTTTCCTGGCATAATGGACGATCCCGGTTGCAGGTCGGGAAGCTGCACTTCGTAGAAGCCACAACGTGGTCCGGAACCCAACCAACGCAGGTTATTACTGACGTTAAACAAGGTGGAAGCGATTGCACGCAGTTGGCCGTGGCATTCAACAAGGCCGTCTCGTTGAGCATTCGCTTCGAAGTGGTTGGCTGCTTCAACGAACGGAACTTCTGTCGTTTCCGCCAGCACAGCGGCAACGCGTCGGCCGAATTCAGGATGAGTATTGATTCCGGAACCAACGGCGGTGCCACCCACGGGAAGTTCAAGTACAGCTTCCATAGCTCGCGTTGCTCGTCCGACGGACAGTTGTAGCTGTCGAGCGAATCCGCCGAATTCCTGGCCCAGTCGCAGAGGAGTTGCGTCTGCCAGGTGAGTGCGGCCAATCTTAATGATTTGGTCCCACTGCTCGGCCTTTGAAGTCAACTCGTCGGCAAATCGTTGCAGGGAAGGAATCAGGTCGTTGTGGATGGCTGTGCCGGCGGCAACGTGGATTGCGGTTGGGAATGTGTCATTTGTGCTTTGACCCATGTTGACGTGGTCGTTGGGATGCACAGTCTTGGTTGCTGAAAAACGGTCGCCACCCAGAATCTCGATCGCTCGATTGCTGATGACTTCGTTCACGTTCATGTTGCTGGATGTGCCGGACCCTGTCTGGAACACGTCGATCGGAAACTGGTCGTCAAGTTCTCCGTCAGCAACTTCCTGGCAAGCTTCCAGCATCGCCGCTACCTGTTCGTCAGTCAGCGGGTTTTTGCCGGTGCCCGTTAGTTTGCCGAGGTCGCGATTGGCGACACCGCATGCATATTTAACTCGACCCATGGCGTGGACCATGTCGGGTGGAAGTTCCCACCCGGAAATCGGGAAGTTTTCGACGGCCCGTTGTGTTTGAGCTCCAAAATAGGCCTCGGCAGGAACCTGGACTTCTCCCATTGAATCTCGTTCGACTCGGAACTCTGACATTGCTTACTCACTAAATACTGGTTGTGGTTTCTTGTGGACGAAGCGACTTCACTTAAATCGGTTATGGCACAGTGAAGCGGTCACATGGTGACTTGGCGTCTTGAACGATAGCACGACGGCAAAACAGCTCAGGTTACCGGTCGCAGCAAGTGATGATATCTGCAGGCAGGCGAATGGCAATCAGTGAGCGGTTGGAATTATCCAGCGATCCCGTTCTTTGCGGGCTTCGACTCACGTTTGCAGTGTCTGTCGGGCAGTTATGAAGGCGAAAAAAACAGAGCCCACTACCGATTCGGCAGCGGGCTCTGTTGTTGACACGCAGGTTACACAAGGATGCGTCCCCTCACGGCACCTTGACTTCTTCAAAGTCCCTTCCACTTTGCAGAAGTCATCACAAACGTATGAAACGTCTGTAGATTCCGTACTTGCTGACCTGCGTATCTTTGCTTCAAAAACTTAAATGAGAATAAGCCTTCCGACCTGTTACCCAACGGGATCCGTGAAGTCGTTTAGCCCCGCATTGAAGGTGATGCCTGTTCGTGGGGCAACGCCTTGTATTCGAGTTGGGGCTAAACGCGAGTATGCTTTGGGTTAAGGTGCCAATTTTAGAAGTGGTTTATAGCACTCGAGCATTAAACGTAAGCGTTCCGGAATCGCCGCCCTTCAGCGGTTCGTCCAGAGTGAATTCCAGTGTTTGACTGCCTTCTCTGTTTGGCACAGCCGTTAAGCCACCACCCGCACCGCCCGGAGTGTCAATCTGTCCCGTGCCTTCTACGTACTGCAGCCGTGGAGTGAGGTTGTCGATGATCCGCACATCGTGAATATTGTAGTCGCCGATGTTGCGGAAGTTGATTTTGAACGTGATGATATCACCGGACTTCGCAACCAACGGCGATGCTTCTTTGGTGATGTGAATTTCGCCCTTGCGTCCGTTCTTTTCGGTTCCCACCGTCGCCTGTAGTCGGAATGTCGCATATACCTGAGTAGCCTGTGTTGTGGCAGCCGTTTGTCCGAAGCCGGTCTTGATATCGGAAGTTGCCGGTTCAACAATCTGCAGGTTGAGTTCCTGAATCGTGGACATTTCCAACAGGCCCATGCCGATCGCGGTTTTTGATTCCAGGCCCCGATCAACCTTGTTGTTCTGGAACGCGGAATCGGACTTGCGAGCCAGGTGAGCTGGCTGAGCGATCTCGATGCCGCTGGCACCTTCACGCATGGCGAGTCCGGACGCTGGTGTGTTCAAGCTTCTGGTATCCAGGCCCACACGTTCGTTTAGGCTGTCGATGCCTGCGATGTCTGTGGCTCCGGCCGCCTTGTCAACTTTGATATCGATGCCGGGGCCGGCGACGGTTCTGATTGCTCCAAAACGAGGTGCATAAACGGCAACTCGATTGCTGGCTTTGACGTGGTTTTTTCCGTTTTCGTCTTTGAATTCGGCCACTGTGTCTTCTGTATCGAGGCCTGCCATCTCGCCGCCGCGATAGTGCACCGGATGGTCACGATCTCCTCCGTCGAAAATATATTCTTCAGGATACGCTTCAGCATATGGCGAAGCAGCCACGGTGAATTCGGACGCTGGCGGACAATGATCCTGAGCCGTTGGCATGCGTGGCTGAGCCGCGTGGAACGTAGTTGCGGATGTATCGGAGTTAGCGTGGTTTGATGTCGGGACAGCCAAGGCTGTTTGAGTCAGCTCTGCTTGAGCCATTTCAGCAAACGGATTCACTTTTGCTTCCGCGTGTGGGGTATACGTTGCTTCCCGCGGCACGGCAAAATCTGCCGCACCATCTTGCGGCAGATTGTTGTTTGAGAAGGCGAAATCGGGTTTGGTGAGTGGTTGCAGGTGGGAGTTTTTCGCTGTTGGCGGATACTTTGCTTCAACTTCAACCACTGGTTTCTCAGTGGCTTGCTGTTGCTGTGGGGACGCTGCTTCGTAGTCTGAAGAATACGGTCCGAAGAACGACGCGCAACCGGAAGTGGCAACCAGGCACAAAGGCAGAGTCAGTTGAATGTGACGCAACTGAAATCGCCGCGACGCAGAACGAAACAACAGTGATAGGCGTTTGGAAGCAATCATGGTTCGATGTGTTCGTTTAGAAGTGGGCTCGTTTTTTAAGATAGAAGAGGGCACGAGCGGTAGGGGCTATCGTCGCTGCGTAGAAGCCTGGCGAATCATGGCGGGAGAATTCATTTGTACCGAAGCTGGTGAATGAGCTGCTGCACCTGATGGCGGCTGACGCATTTGCACAGCACCGCCCGTTCCGAAGAACGATGGAGGTGATCCGCCAGATGGAAGTCGGCCTCCGATTCGAATCACGGCCATTGGTCTGCCAAGTCGATCGGCTTCCTGCAGTGCGTTTTCTGATCCGGGAAGGCTTTGAGGAATTTCGCGGCGCAGTGGGTCCAGCGACTGAGCGATCTGTGGTTGTTCCAGATAAATGATTCGCGTTACCAGCTGACCGTTAAGTGCTGTCTGGATATCATCGGCAGTAAAAATGATTGGAATGGGAAAGTCGTCTGCACGTCCTTCCGGTGGATGCAGTCGGTCAAGCAATTCGACGGACGGATAGATTTCTGCTTCAGGAAAGTTCGTCATTTCGCTGACTCGAAAGCGATACAGATGCCCCGCATTGGCTGCGACGATTGTTGGAGATGGCCCCCTGCCGACGGGGTGATTCGATCCGGAATAGACTTCCAGACTTCCGCCACCCTGTACTTCTACCTGCATGGGTTGCAGCCATGCGGCATCGTATTGCCGCAGATAATTTAACCACGCTGCCGCCTGTCCTGGTGGAGTATGCTGGCTTAGAGGCTGGTGGAATTCCTGAGCGATCGCCAGTGGGCTTAGAACCCATGCGGTCGTTAATAAGATTGTTCGACAGACCCAATGATGCTTCTTGGTGTTGGGCAACATTCTGAATGTCTTTCTGGCTTTGATAGTCATGGGGCTTTTGTCGTTTACTGGAACGTTTCGATTCTTACGGCACTCACCGGCAGAACTTCTTTCGCCACCAAAAAACAAAGGAGCGATCAAAAGTGCTGCCACTTTTGAATCGCCCCCTGGTAAACTTTTCCGTGCACTTTCGTGCTAAACTCTTAGTCGGACAGATACCCCAATCCGGCATCCGCACAACGTTTGATCTTTAGCTTTGAATCCTCGTTTATTCGAACTCGCTTACATTGAGCAGGGCGTTCGAATGCACAACTCGGACTCTCCGAGCGTTAGCTCGAATTGACAGAGTCACTGCCTCATTAGAATCCGTAAAACTGCTGAGACTTGGACACTGGGTGAGAAACTTCGCCTGGTCCGTGAACCGGATGATTTTCTGTGTATTGAATGTGTCGCACAGGTTCAGGCACGCTATAGCCTGGATTGTGCTTCACATCGATCAACAGATGGTCAGTTGGATCAGGAATGTTGTTTGGCGACAGGTTTCGCATTGTGTGTGACTTCAGTCCAGCAGGACCACCGTAAGGAAGGTGTGGAGGTCCTGGAAGACCAATTGGTGTGCCAGTGATTGGCATTCCCCATGGTGGCGTTGTTCCCATACCGGCGATCGGCATAACTGGCTGACCAGGCATTCCGCCACCGGCAGCAATCATCGCTGATGGCACTCCGCCACCGACGTCACCTTGCAGGTAACCAATCGGCGTTGGTGGAGCAACCTGACCCTGTTGACCGTCAAGCATCTGGTAAGATACCTGAGAAATCGATCCATCAGCGCTCATTACACTTGCTGGTGGCTGCAGGTCTTTGTTTCCGAATCGGACAATCAGCATGACGGTTCCCATTCTCTCAGCCTGTTGAACAGGATCGATACCGGGATCAAGTCGTGTTGAAACAAGCGTTTCGACACCGGCGATGGCTCGAGCCTGAAACTCAGGATCTGGCAGATAGATCACCTTGGTTACCATGTTGCTGCTGTTCACGTGTTCAAGATCTTCTTCAGTGATCTCAACCGGAACTGAGTTGTGCTGCAGGTAAGCCATTGTGTTCGGATGTGCTGTGCGAACTTCCAGAGTTGGATACAGCGGACGATCAGGTAGCCCCGAAAGGCCGACGCCGTCCAACATCAGCTGGTAAATCGCTGATTGCTGAAAGTCGTAATACTGACCGGACGCGATCTGGTTACCAGCGAAACCGCTGCCAACCTGCCAGCCGACGTTCATTGACTGTGGGCCAATAAACTTCACCTGCGTCGTCATAATCGGAGCCATCATACCGCCGCCCATCATGCCCATGCCGGGCTGAGCGAGCATGCCCAGGACACCTGGTCCAGGGCCATCAACCATCGGGCCTGGTCGGGCCATCATGCTGGAAGGAGGTGCCACATGTTCGCGATTGGCGAGAATGCTTGTTCCTGTATCAAGGCTAGAACACCCCGTGCAGACGACCACCAAGGCGCCCAGGGCCAGAAAATAGTATCTCATTGCCGTTCCTTCCGAGTGCTGGTTAAATTTTGAACCAACAACGTTCTGTCGAATCACCGTATGTTTTGGGGAGATTAGTCGCCGAACCGTGCCAGACCGCGTCAGAACTGATATTTACGGTCGACCGCGATCGATCTTCCGCCTTACAATGCCGTCTTGTTCTGCCCTCGCCGTCCTGCAGATATTCTGAAGTGATGGCGAGACACGGGTCTTTCACTTCTAGTTTCGGGATGGGACAACTCGAATCTTTTGCAAATTCGTCATATTCCAAAAATGAAGCATAAACCGCAAAGTTTGACATCGTGGGTAACGCTGGTCGCACTGGCAATTTCTGCCACCGTCGCCACGTTTGGTTCTTTATGCCCGGTTTCCCTGTTTGCTCAACCACCGGAAGGTTCCGGAGACTCTGGACTGAAGACATCCCGTCTTTTGTCAGCTCAGGTGTTCGAAGGCGTTAGCGCAAAGCTGGAGGGACTGAATTCGCTTTCCTGTGAACTAAACCAGACGGTCGACATGTCGGGAAAGCGTTTTCAGGCAGTGGGCAAGTACATGCAGGCCACCGGTAACCGAATGCGTTTGGAATACCGTATCTTTCCAATTCGAGCGACTCAGGCCACCGACAAGGCCGCTTCCGCAATCGACAGCGAGCCCGTTGATATTTCAGAAATAAAGATCACAGGGTCGCTGACTCAGGTTAGCGATGGCAGCGTGTTGTGGTCTTATTGGGTCAACGGCGACCAGAAGCAACTGACGCGGCGAAATATACAGGCAATCGTCGAGGCCGCAGATCAGCTTCCCAATTACAGTTCGGCAAAAAGTCTTCAGGATCTGGGAGTCGGCGGATTGCAGACTCTAATGTCCAACCTGCAGGCTGGCATGGAATTTGGAGCCGTCCGCGAACAACAGGTTGGCAATTCGAAGCTACTGATTCTGTCCGGTCGCTGGACCCCCAAAAGCCGAAAGGACATCTTTCAACTGCCTGACGATTCCACTGCCCCGCTGCCTGAATACGTTCCCGACTTTGTAAGAATATATGTTGATGCCGAAGCCATGCTGCCTCGTCGAGTACAGTATCTAAAGAGACACCCCAACCCGGAGCAGAAGCAAATTCGGCCACTGGTGACGCTGGACTTCCGCTCGTTTAAAACGAACGTTGAAGTGCTGGATCAGACGTTTGAATTTGTTCGCCCCGATGATGAAAAGATTCCCGAGTCCGACCTGACGACTCAAGTGATCGAATCCATCAAACAAACTGCGGGCGCTCAGCCACCGGCAACTGGTGGTGGTACTCCGGCAGCCGCGGACAACAAATAGTCGTCTATTCTTTATTCGAAGCACGACGTATGGAAACGCCTCAGAAAAAGAGCCGCTCACTTCTGCAGGCGATGTTGCCCAGCAGTCTGGTTTCGGTTTGCGTTCACGGATTCATTCTGGTTGTTGCCGGACTGTCATTGAAAGGCTGCGAAAAGGGAGTTCCGGTTGAGGCGGGAGGCCAATCGTTTCGTGAAATCGGGTTGGCAATCGTTTCGGACCACTCGTCTCAGGAAACAGATATTCCAGCGAAAAACCCGCAGGATTCCACTGAAGAACGTCCTGCCGAAATGGATGCTCGACCGATTGAGCAACCAAATCTGCCACGCGAAGCTCCGACGTTTGCCGAACTTGTCAGTGACAATGCTGTGATGACAGATTCCAGGGATCCTGGTGAATCAACGGTCGAGAGTCCGAATGTAATCGGGCCAGGTACTCCAATAACCGGGCTTCCGCCCGCCGGTGGCGGACTGTCAGAACTGATACGACCTCAAGGGACATCCGGGCAGGGCTCGGCTGGTTCACCGACGCCGGGGCCCGGCGCCACATCGTTTATGAATGTCGTGGGCAATGGCAACAGCTTTGTGTATGTCATTGATACGTCCAGCAGTATGAGCACCGATGGCCGGTTGAACTTTGCGAAAAGCCAGCTGAAGGCGAGTCTCAGAATGCTGCGTCCGAACCAGCGTTTTCAAGTGCTGTTCTATAGCGATTCGACAACTCAAATGAAGTTGCGAAAACGTGCCGTTGAAGAAATGTACGTCGCGACAGCCGTGCAGGTTCAATTGGCAGGTGACGAAATTGAACGAATCGTCGCTAACGGTGGCACAGAACATATAACGCCACTGCTTCGAGCAATAATGTTGGAACCGGAAGTGATTTACTTTCTGACCGATGGCGAGCAGCCACGATTGAGCTCGACGAATCTAGCAGAAATTCGCCGTAAAAATCGCAAGGGGGCTCGGATACACGTGATCGAATTTGCTTCAGGGATCCGTGAGTCTCGACAGGTGTCCTGGCTGGAACTGCTGGCTCATCAATCCGGTGGAACGTACATTCGCAAAATGACATCGCCTTGATTGCTGTCTTTTACCCGCATACCTCGACTGTCCGTTGATGGAAAATCGCTGGGCGACTGTACTGAGTTTGCTACTTCGGTCAGAATGAGCGGAGATCATTCGATTTACTCAAACCAGCGGACAGAGCGCGGACCATGTCAGACACCAACGCGAAACCGAAACGGCTTGCTTTGCACTGGCAGATTCTGGGTGCCATGATCATCGGGACCGTGATCGGCGTAGTGGTGAATCCAGGAGAAATTGACGTTGTCTCCAAAATTACGGCTCGTCTCATCCTCAACGATAGCGGCGTTAAGCTGGTTGAATCCACCGATTCCGGTGAGATTGTTCACACTGAAGCGTTTGCTAGCAAAGAAGCGTTTGCTGATAGTTTTCCCCGGCTGGCAGAATCGTGGGGGGGCGAGGCTGAACTGGCTGTTGATGTCACAGATACTCGAGCACGATTGGTCTACAGTCTCGGTAATATCAGCGGAAGCTGGCAAAGGTCGCATAACGGCGTTCCAGCAGTAACCATCTTTAACTCGGCTTCAGTGGATCGATTGCCTCCGTTTTGGATGTCGCTGGCGCAGGAGCATCCTGCTGGTTTGGCGGGTACCGTGACAACTATCGCCAAAGCTCTGGGAGACTTGTTTCTGCGACTGTTGAAGATGGTGACGGTGCCATTAATTCTAACGTCGCTAATCACCGGAGTAACCGGGCTTGGTAATCATGGCAACTTCGGCCGCATGTTTAGCCGCACGATTTCCTATTACCTGACTACCAGTTTGCTGGCGATTTCGACGGGGCTGCTTCTGGTGAACATCATCCGGCCAGGTGTTGGGGCCGTATTGCCAGGCGGTGGGAAGGCTCTTGAAGCGGCCGATCAGGGACTCATTGAAATTATCTACCAGCAGATTCTGCGTTTGATTCCTGCTAACCCGTTTGCAGCCATTGCTGAAGGCGAGTTTTTGTCGATCATCTCGTTTGCAATTCTGTTGGGCATGTTCATCAATTTTGTCGGTGGCGATCACGGGAAGCGTCTGCGGGAATTGTTTGAGGCGGCTTTTGCAGTGATGATGCGGATGACGGGCTGGGTGATTAGTCTGGCTCCGATCGGCGTGGCTGCATTCATGATTTACGCGACAGCCAGTCAGGGGCTTGCGATCTTTAGCACGCTGGCCTGGTATATGCTGACCGTATTTCTGGCGCTGCTGGTGCATGCTGTCATTACATTGCCGGTGATTGTCAAAGTGTTTGGGAAACGCAGCCCGGTGGAATTTGCCAGAAATATGAGTCCCGCTTTACTGACGGCCTTTTCGACGGCATCTTCCAACGCAACGCTGCCGTTAACTATGAGCTGCGTGGAAAATCGAGCTGGAGTTTCGAATCAGACCAGTTCGTTTGTGTTGCCACTGGGAGCGACTATCAACATGGATGGTACGGCTTTGTATGAAGTTGTTGCCGTGTTGTTTATTGCTCAGGCGACAAACCATGACCTGTCGTTTGCTCAGCAGATCATTGTGGCGTTCACCGCTTTGATCGCGAGCGTTGGGGCAGCCGGAATTCCCCATGCTGGCCTGGTGATGATGGCGATTGTCTTGCAGGCGGTTGGTCTGCCTCTGGAAGCCCAGGGGATAATTATTGCCGTCGACCGAGTGCTCGACATGTGCCGAACTTCGGTGAACGTCTGGAGCGACAGTTGTGGTTGTGCGATTGTCGAAGCGAAAATCGCTGATACTCTGTGATTGTGGCTGTCTGTCTTTAGCCGGCTGATACTGGCAGGGAGACTTAATTTTTGACGCAGGTAAGTTAATGGCCTATGAGCACTCGGCGCCAGCGAACGAGCTTTCGGCGATTACGGAACTCTCTGCCTTAGGTTTTGTGCTTGTAAACGAAGCCGTTGGAAAACCATACGCCCGGGGTGTTCTGACTACGCGACTTTGCCGGCATTTGTTGGCGTCCGACTTCGGCAATTCCCGCCTGTCAAGCTTTGCTGATTGTCCGGAATGAACCAGTTTTGCGGATGCTGCAAAGTTTAGCGGTTGTTCTGACGATATCGGTTAGGACGGAATTTCGTTTTTCCACCTGTCAATCGTTGCGCCGCAACTGCTGAGGCCGTTTTTGCATCGATTAGCAGCGGAGGCGTACCTTCTGTTCTTTTGAAGCAGATAGCGTCCCATTGACGGACGTGGGGGACAACCGAGTGCTCAGACCACACAATAAAATGACAGCGTGTTCGCTGCTGGCAGCAATCCTGCTTCAGGGTTGCGCTGCAGGACCGTTTCGTCTGCAGTATCTGTGGGATAAAGATCCTCAATTGTCCTACTACGTGGATAAAGCTTCTGCCGTTGAGTTTCCTGTCGAATCCGAACCGCATGAAACAGACCCTGAACTATTCAACCGACCTCGCGGAATTCGTAGTCTTGAAGAAGTGGAATCCCGGGAGATATCGCTAAACGAATGCGTTCGACTGGCATTATCTCAGGCAGCCGTTATTCGCGATGATGGATCGTTTGGTTCGCCTTCGAATGGAATTCTAAACCGGCCCGCACAGGTTTCTTCAGTTTATGATCCGGCCATTCAGGGATCCGGATTTCTGTTTGGCAATCGAGGCACCGAAGCGGCGCTTGCCGACTTTGATGCACTGGCGACAACGAGTCTGACCTGGGGCCGCGACGAAACTCCGCAGAATTCAGGAACGCTCGGCCTGTCAAACGGTGCCACTCAGACGCTTGAAACGTTTGCATGGCAGAGCAGTCTTGAAAAGCCGTTAGCAAATGGTGGTACAGTGACGCTGTCCAGTAACACCAGTTACGAAGGCAACAATCGTCCATTGACGGCTCAGTTCGAGCCATCAACATTTACGGGGCGGGTTCAGGCCGAATATCGTCAGCCGTTGTGGGCCGGAGCGGGCACCGAGTTTACTCGAATTGCCGGACCAGCCAATCAAAGTCTTCGCGGCGTATCGGGCGTGTCTCAGGGCGTGTTGATTTCTCGGATCAACGGCGACATTTCGCTGACGCAATTCGAACAGTCTGTGCAGACTCTGGTCCACGATGTCGAGCAGCGATACTGGGATTTGAACCTCGCATTGCGGCTGTATGAATCAGAACGAGACGCGTTTATTCAGCTGCAGACTTACTATCAAAAACTGAGAGCACGGGCTGACAGCAGTGTGCCGGTCTTATCAGCGGAAGCGAGAATTTATGAAGCTGACGCCAGAATTCGTGGCTCGTTGGCAGACGTGCTTGATGCGGAAGCTCGTTTGCGACGGCTTTGCAATCTCCCCATAAGCGATGAACATTTTCTGTATCCAACTGACACTCCGTCTGAAGCGATGTTGGAACCATTGTGGGACGCAACTCTGCAGGAAGCGTTCGCTCACCGAATTGAACTTCGCCGCCAGAAGTGGGAAATCAAGAGTCTTGAGCTGCAATTGAAAGCTGCCAAAAGTCTGACTCGTCCTCGGCTTGATGCTGTAACGCAGTATCGCGTGAATGCCCTGGGCGACGTACTTGCCGGGGATCACGATCAACCACTCGATACCATGCTTGGTAATCTGGCAGGCGGTCAAAACACCGGATGGAGTTTTGGGGTTCAGGGGACGTTGCCAATTGGACTCCGGCTGTCTCGTATTCAGGTTCGGAACTACGAACTGCGACTTGCAAAAGCTCGAGCAGTTCTGGGTGAACAGGAACGTGAAATTGGCTACGAAATTTCGGCGGCAATGCTGAATATGGAGCGGTGGTATGAACTGGCGGACAGCACTACTCGGCGAATTGAAACATCGCGAAAGCACGTGGATGCCGTGGAAGGGTTTATTCTGGGCACTCGAGACGTGACACCAGGTTCCTTTGAAACGTTGCTGAATGCGAAGATTCAAAGCCGAGACGCTGAGCAGGCTTATATGCGAAGCGTGATTGAATACAATAAGGCCATCACTGACTTCAAGTTCCGCAAAGGAACGATGCTGATTGATCACGAAGTTTATCTGGCTGAAGGCAACTGGCATCCGGCCGCCGCGCCGTTTGCAATGCAGCGAGCGGTCAGCCGAACTTATGCCAAAGATCAGCACAAATTACGAAGCACGCCCATGGAATTTGTGGGCGGGGCTGCTCTTGGCAGCTGGGAGTCTTTAGGGACTGACACACGTCCATCGACCCCGGGTGCACTTGGTGAGAATCCTCAACCAGGCACGATCCCGTCGCAGTCTGTGCCTGGAATTCCAGAATTGATGCAGCCGACGGAGCCAGTACCGCCACCAGGATTTAACGGCGAGCCTTTGCCTGTTCCGCCTCCGATCAACGACGTCCCGGAAGTGAAAGACGTCATCACACAGAAAGACGCGTCTGGCAGCGGCATCGTCAGGATTCCCGCTGCGACCACAGCTTATTCCACTGGTCGAGTGAAGTTGTAAGACGCTGTTATGCGTGATCATTCCTGAACCGGAGCCCCGTTGATCGCCGATTTCCCGGAACTTCCCGACCATTTTTGGCGCTGTCAGCGGCTTGGTTCAAATCAGCCTGTTACCATATCGACCCGAGCTTTGTTGTTAATACTTATGATGGTAAGCTGGCGGCGCTGCTGATTTTTAGTAGTCATTATGGTCTGAATCGCTGCACCGCCCGCCATCAATGAAAGACCTAAGTTGATGCGTCTGGGAATTCTTGGTGGAACATTTGATCCGGTTCACTACGGCCACCTATTGCTGGCGGAAATCTGCCGCCAGCAATTGGACCTTGCTGAAGTAAGATTGATTCCTGCGGGCAACCCGCCGCACAAGTCTGATCAGAAGATAACAGACGGGCATACTCGAGCCGACATGCTGCAACTGGCAGTGTCAGGCTATCCCGAGTTCATTGTGGATCGCCGCGAAATTCGTCGTAAGGGGCCATCCTTTACGGTCGACACGCTTGGCGAACTAAATTCTGAGTTCCAGGAAGCTGAACTGTTCTTCATCGTTGGTGCAGATTCGTTGCGTGATCTGCCGACGTGGCGTGAGCCCGAAAAAATTGCGTCTCTGGCAACAATTGTTGCCGTTAACCGCCCCGGTTGGCCAGCACCGACTCCGGAACAGATAACCGCATGGGTTGGGCCTGAACTGGCCGGAAAGATACAAACGGTGACAATGCCAGGAGCCGACCTTTCCGCCAGTGAATTGCGTCGCAGGGTCCGAAGCAGGCTGGGACTGCGATTTATGACACCTCGCGCTGTGGAAGTATTTATTGAACAGCATGACGTGTATTCGAAGGAATGACTTTTCAGAGGCTGTGATTTTCTACGCAGCGTTCAAATCTGTGTGAGTCGCTGATACCCTGTTTGCTGCGGTGGCGACTCTAAACGCAGTTTGTATCTGGCTGGAGAAAATTTCATGAGTGACTATCTGTCGCGTCGGCAATGGCTTGGTGGTGCAGTTGCAGTTGCGACTGCTTCGATGGCGTGTCCGCAAAATCTGTTTGCTTGCCAGAACGCGGACGTGCAGTGGCACGATGTTCGTGACTGGGGCCTGGAAGGCAAAGCCTTTGCAGACACGGACAGGTTTTATGATCGTCTGCCGTCTCGGGCACAGGGGGTTGTGCGAGACGCAGTTTGGAATCTCAGTCGCCACTCAGCGGGAATGATGGTTCAGTTCCGGACTGATGCGACACAGATTCATGCCGACTACGCGGTGACGTCGTCTAAGCTGGCAATGCCGCATATGCCGGCAACCGGCGTCAGTGGCCTGGATCTTTATGCGAAAGACGATGATGGAAAACTGCGTTGGGTAGCGGTTGTCCAGCCTGTGAATCAGCAGATGAACGTCGTTGTAGCTAAAGACCTGCGACCTGGACTTCGTGACTATGCCATCTACCTGCCGCTGTATAACGGCACCGAGTCTCTGAAGATTGGCGTTCCAGCTGGTTACACGTTCGAACCCATTGCTCCCCGCACTGAAAAACCGATTGTGTTCTATGGAACGTCAATTACGCACGGGGCGTGTGCTTCGAGACCCGGTATGCCACATCCGGCAATTCTGGGGCGGCGATTAAACCGGCCGACAGTCAATCTGGGATTTTCCGGAAACGGAAAGCTGGAGAAAGAAGTTGGCCAGTATCTGGTTGAGTTGGATCCCGCGGTTTACGTGCTTGATTGTCTTCCGAACATGGTCGCATCTGAAGTCGCCGCCCGAACGATACCGATGGTTCACCAGTTGCGAGCCGCTCATCCAGAGGTACCGATCGTTCTTGTCGAAGACAGAACCTACGGATATTCATGGATCATGCCGACGCGACAGGAACGTAATGATTCCAGTCGAGCTGCCTTCAAGGCGGAGTACCAAAAGCTGCTGGACACAGGCATGCAGAAACTGTTTTATGTTGACGGTGAATCGCTGCTGGCTGGCGACGATACAACCGATGGTTCGCACCCTTCAGACCTTGGGTTCTTCAATCAGGCGAACGCGATCGAACCTGTTTTGCGAGCAGCACTGGACGCATAAACTCAGCTAGGGTGTGGTGTCTGGCGTTTCTTAAACGACAGACACTCAACATGCCGGCAGAATTGTTCGGCCTCGACTGAATTCATGAAAGTGGACGTGCTATGAATCGAGTAAGCGTTTTTTTTCTGGCAATATTTCTGACCCAGCAAGCCTGCTGTGAGGCATTTGAACCGCCGAAGCTGAACTTCGTTTTGATTCTTGTCGACGATCTCGGCTGGATGGACCTGTCTTGCCACGGAAGCGATTACTACAAGACACCAAACGTCGACCGGCTGGCAACGGAAGGTACTCGGTTCACAAATGGATACGCTGCCTGCGCCGTGTGCTCGCCAACACGAGCTGCTGTGCAGACTGGCCGATATCCGGGACGAGTCGGCGTGACAGACTGGATTCGTTCGTTGTTTCAGCGAGGAGATACCGGAACACCAGCCAGTAATCCAACGGAGTATGTCGGCGGGAAAAATAACCGGTTGCTGTGTCCTCCCAATCCGTATTGGATGGAACATGACGAGGTCACCATTGCCGAAGCATTACATGGCCACGGTTACAAATCGGCTTACATTGGAAAATGGCATTTGGGCGACGAAGCGTGGTATCCGCCAGGACAGGGTTATGACGTGAATAAAGGCGGTTGTGATTATGGTCAACCGCCATCCTATTTCGATCCATTCAATCAGACGAAGCACAAACACCCGATGATTCGAGAAGGCATTCCCGGGTTACCGGGACGCAAGCCAGGCCAGTATTTGACTCATCGCGAAGCTGAAGAGGCAGTCGATCTGATTACCGAATGGAAGGATCAGCCGTTCTTCATTCAGGTCAGCCATTACGCTGTACATACACCCATTCAGGCGATCGCAGAAGTCGCCGCGAAATACGAACGAGCCGGCAAGAGTGCTCAAAATGCGAAGTATGCCGCCATGGTGGAATCGTTCGATGATTCTACTCGCGACATTTTGAACACGCTGGAGAAACTGAAAATTGATGACCGCACCGTCGTTATTTTTACGTCAGACAACGGCGGTCTTGATGGCAATGGTAATCCAACAGACAACGCTCCTCTGCGAAGTGGCAAGGGCTATGCCTATGAAGGCGGAATTCGTGTTCCGTTTCTGGTCAAATGGCCCGGAGTCACAAAGCCCGGTTCCGTTTCGGAACAGCCGGTTTGTTCGATCGATATTTTTCCAACCATCATGGAAGCTGCAGGAATCGATCTGGCAGTTGGTCGTGAAGTTGATGGGCTTTCGCTGGTTGAACACCTGAAATCGGGGGCTGAATCGAAGCTGGATCGCGACGAACTGATCTGGCACTTCCCGCATTACAGGCATGCTCCAGGGCCCTATAGCATCATTCGAAAGGGCGATTGGAAGCTAATTCATTTCTATGAAGGTCCACAGGAACTGTTCAATCTCGCAGAAGATCTTGGCGAAGAACACAATCTTGCTGCCGCCATGCCAGACAAGGTGAAGGTTCTGGAAGACCGGCTTATGATCCGGCTAAAAGATATGGGAGCGTTGTTGCCGCGCGCTAATCCAGACTTTGTCGCTCGCTAGTTTTGATGAAGGCGAGCATGTCGGACCTCAACGCCAGCGTTCATGTCTCCAACGCAAGCTGGCTGTTGGATGAGCACGCGAATTCATGCAGATTTCCATCCAGAACGGGCTGAGGGCATGACCAGACAAGAAAGAACATGCTTTCCCGGACAGCTCGTTCTGCCGGATGCCCGTGAACGTACCCTGCCCCTTTGGTGACGGCCAGCCAGGTTTGAGCAGCACGCATGACAAGTGAGTTCGCTTTGCGTCGCAGGTGCTCAGCGGCTTTGTGGCCATCGGGATGAGTGCCTGTTGCTGCAAGTTGCAAATCGGCGTTAAGCTGATCGCATTCGCATTGCAGTGGCGTTAGGAATTGCCCAATGTCAGTGCGGTTTTTCGCCTCCAGATCCAGCTGTCTTAGCGTGCCATTGGTGGCACCGATCGCCAGAGCCGACGTCCCCAGCGAGCCCGCGCCGCCTCCGGTGCCCTGTTGCATGACAGCGTTAACGGGGCCATGCAGCATGTCTTCGTGGGTGACTTGTACACAGTCCAGTTGCACGGCTCCGGTTTGAGACGCGTTCAGAGCCATCAGGTGCACCGGCGAAAGCACTTTCACACCTTCTTGTTCCGCTGGAATAGCTGCCAGAATCTGCCGACCATCATTCAGTGTGCCGCCGGTGATCAGGAAGTCTGCTTTTGTAGCGCTGGTGGCCCAGGGAACCGTTCCGGAAAGCTCAAATCCCTGTTGAGTTTCAACGACCTGAACCAAAGGTGTTTTGAGATGCTGACCGGACGTAGTTAGATGTGATATGCCGACCGTTGCGAAAATTTCTCCCGTTAGCAACCGAGGCAGCAGTTTGTGTTTTGCTGCTTCGTTACTGGATGTTGCTATTCGACGGACGGCGGCACTGCGTTGTGTCAGGACGAACGTCGAGACCAGACAGGCCGACGATAGAATTCGAAGGCCTTCCAGCATTCGGTTTGCGGAAAGGTCAACTCCACCCCATGCAAGGGGCACGTCCCATTGCATGACGCCGGCATCAGCCATGGCCGCAAGCTGTTGCTGCGGCCATGCATCGATAGCGTCTGCACAGGGGCGCTGCTGAAGTGATTCCAGCAGCACCGCGAATTTGTCCGATGCAAAAATGTCATTCATGATCGACATTCCGTTCGTCACTGATGCGGGCGCGCTCCACACGTGCTCGTGTTCTAATTCCGGAAGCCTCCGGGAAAGGACACGAGCACTTTGAGGAAACTGCGTTTAGGTGGCGATGGAAGATCTTTGCTGGGCAAGTTCCATCATGAATTCCTGAACGCGATTGGCCATTTCGCCGCCTTTCGGTGCCAGGCCAGCCATGATCATTGCATTTGAATACAGCTGCTGACCACAGGTCTTAACGAAGCCAGCGTTGTCGTCATTGACCGCGATTTCGCACAGTCGTTTGATCAGTGGTGCGGCAGGATTAATTTCCAGAATCATCTTCGACATTTCGAAGTCCGGAACGTTGACCTGCAGCACTTTCTGCATGGTCGTGCTTTGAGCTCCCTTGGCATTGACCAGGCAACACGCGCTTTCGGTGAGTCGTTCGGATCGCCGTACATCTTCAATCTGGTCGCCGAGTGCTTCTTTGAAGATGCTTAGCACTTTCTCGAAACCGCTGAATACATCAGTATCCGGTTTAGTGTCGTCTTTTTCCTTATCCGAATCGCCGTCCTGTTTTGAGCTTTCGGCGGGCAGCTTGAGGTCGGCAGAATCGATGGAAACCAGTTCGCGATCTGCAAATTTCTGTAGCGTCGACAAGACGTATTCGTCGACTGGATCTGTCAGAATCAGGACTTCCAGATTTCGCTTGCGGAAAATTTCCAGATTAGGATCTCGCATGACTGAGGTCATGTCTGTGCCCGTCGCAAAATAGATCTGAGTTTGATCTTCTGCAGTGCGCGAGCAGTAACCAGCCAGCGAAATTGAGCCGTTTTCTTCTGAGCTGCTCGTTGATTCAAACCTCAGCAGTTTGGCCAGACGATCTCGGTTGTCGAAGTCATCGCCGACTCCTTCACGCAGAATGGAACCGAATTCTTTGTAGAACCGGGCGTAGGTTTCAGGGCTGTCGGCCGCCACATCATCCAGATGATCGAGTACCTTCTTTGTGAGTACCTTCTTCATCTTGCGGAAAACAGTGTTGTCCTGAAGGGCTTCGCGAGACACGTTCAGTGGCAGGTCCTCAGAATCCACGATGCCTCGCAGAAATCGAAGATAATCCGGCAGCAGATCTCGGTTATTGTTCTGCACCAAAATTCGTTTGGCACAGAGGTGCAGGCCATCTTCGGAACGACCGAATCCCATTCTTTCGAGGTTGGCATCCGGGCAAAACAGAATGCTGTGAAACTGAAATGGTGAGTCTGCCGTCAGGTGCAGATGCCACATTGGCTTCTGGCCGGGAAAATGGACAAGGTATTCGTAGAAGTTCTGGTACTGCTCTTCCGACACGCTGCTTTTGGGTTCAACCCAGATTGGCGGCTGGTTGTTGATGTGTTCGCCGTCCACCATGATTTGGTGCGGCACAAACGTTGAGTACTTCTTGAGGATGTACTTCAGCCGAGTACTATCAGTGAATTCAGTGAGGTCCTTTTTCAGGTGCAGGCGAATTTCAGTTCCGCGTTCCAGGGCTGATTCGGGTTGTGCAATGGTAAAGGCCCCATCGCCTTTGGATTCCCAGATCCAGCCGGTGTCTTCGTGCAGGCTTCGAGTTCGGACTTCAACGCGTTCAGACAGCATGAAGGACGAATAGAATCCAACGCCGAACTGTCCGATCAATGAAAGGTTGTCTTTGTTTTCCGACTTCTTGAGGTTTTGTAGAAACTCAAGCGAGCCGCTGTGAGCGATCGTTCCCAGGTTTTTGACCAGTTCATCACGTGTCATCCCGATTCCGTTGTCACGGATGATCAGCATGTTTTCTTCTTTGTTCGGGACGATTGTGATTGTCAGTTCGGAGGCGTCAATGCTCGAATTGGTCAGCGAGGCGTGCCGAAGTTTGTCCAGAGCGTCTGACGCATTGGATACCAGTTCGCGAATCGTGATTTCACGGTTTTGATAAAGTGACTCAGACAGCAGGTGCAGCAGGCGGCTGATTTCTGCTTGAAAAACAAACTCTTCTTTAGGGCTTTCAACGGTCATGAATGTGTTCCTTCTTCTAAACTGGCCAACTCATCGTTTGCAGGATTGACTTCGGCAATTACGTCTTCGCTGTCAGTTTTGACCACGCAGTTTGGTTTACGTAAAATCCAGATGTTCATTGTGGATATACGCCAGACTTCCTGAATCTTCCACGCCGCGGTTTCGGTAAATTCAAAGTGCTCGGGGGTTCTCAAAACAACAACCGCGTCATCGGTAGACGACCGAGGCCTTGCGAGTCGGGCAAGCGCCTTTCCCAGAACTTCACCTTCCAGCAGAAGCGGACATTGATCGTAAGGCGGGTCGAAATAGATCAAGGAATATGGCAGGCACTCGTCAACGTTCTTAGGGCAAAACGAAGTTCGGTGTATATCTGTTTTCCAGCAAACCGTCGGCTGATCCACGACAATCAGTGAAACGTTTTCTGCCAACGCAGCATGAACGATAGGATCGCCCTCGATAAACACGCAGGATTGGGCACCGCGGCTGAGTGATTCCATTCCCATGGTGCCCACGCCTGAAAAGACATCGGCCACCTTGGCGTCAACGACGGTGTCGCCCAGCCTGTCGAACACAATTTGGCGGACGCGATCTGTATAAGGTCGCGTGGCTTTTCCCGGAGGGGTTCTCAAGATACGTCGACGGTATTCACCACCGATGATTCGCAGTGCCATAAGAGTCTGATCGAGGAGGTTAGTTAGTGGTCATTTGTACACTTTTGTGTACACAGAGCATTGCATAAAGAGGCAGGCTACGGCCATAACTCTGATTTTAGGGCCATTTACGCTTCAGAAGTCTGAAAAACCCCGTAAATTGTGAATTTGTCTCTATCGATTACATTGACATGGGTGTCGCCGGCTTTAATCTCCACAAAGACAAAATATTTCGCCTCGTAGTTGCGGCAGCATTTGCCAACGCGAGATCCCTTAAAGAGCCGACCACAAGGAGCTCCACGCCGATGACAACGGATAAACCACTTTCCAAGTCAGAAATCCTTAATACACTTTCTGAAACAACTGGACTCAGTCGCAAGGAAGTCGGGACGGTTTTGGATGGTTTGGAAAACCTAATCGAGGACAACCTGACCAAGGGTTGTGGAATCTTCAACCTGCCGGGCTTGATGAAGATTTATGTCCACGTGAAAAAGGCGACTCCAGAACGAGAAGGTCGAAATCCATCGACTGGCGAGCCAATTGTGATCAAAGCAAAGCCAGAATCAAAGGTTGTTAAAGTGCGTCCTTTGAAGAAGCTGAAGGAAATGATCTAAGTTTTGCTGGCGGAGTATTTTAGCGTGCTTTTGACTGTTCTCTGAGTAAACATACCCGCCGAAGGTTAAGATCGGTTTAAATCTGCAATATTGGCAGGTTGACCGCGTGTTCGCTTGTCGTAGAATACCGCCTGCCTGGCTGGTATCTCGTATGTTCTTCTTGCGAATCTGATCTGTGCTGAGGCACCTCTTATGATCAGTTGGAAGAACGATGCGGTGGCGATCTCGCGAAGGATGAGAAATGTTAGTTTTATCAAGAAAGAAGAGCGAGAGCATCGTCATCAACGGTGATGTAGTGATTACAGTAGTCGAAGTTCGCGGCGACAAGGTTCGTCTTGGAATTCAAGCTCCTCGGGATGTACTTGTTCATCGCAAAGAAGTCCTTGAGGCCATTAGCCGCGAACAGCAGCAGGCTACTGACCTTGAGGTCAGCGAGTGATTGAAACTTTGGCAAAGACTTTGTAATCTACTGCTTCAAATGGAAATAAACTTTGAAGTCAGTTCGTATTATTTTCCGACAAGATCAAAGAATTATGGCCCCATCGTCTAGTTAGGTCTAGGACACTGGATTTTCATTCCAGTAACGGGGGTTCAAATCCCCCTGGGGTCATATTAACCTTAACCGATCCTTTCGGTTAAGGTTTTTTTATGCGCGGATGCCGGCTGCTGTTGGCTTCGCGGGCTGTCAATTCATAGTTCAGAAGCGTAAAGTAGGGAAACCCGTTTTCGCCTGCAGTGAGCGGTTCTACGTCTTCGATCACCATCATGTTGAACCATGCGTTAGCTATCGCGACGCTGAAATCTCAGGAGCTGCAGTTGGTTTCGCAATCGCTGCCAAATCAATATCTCGCTGACCCGGACGTGCAACTGATGTTGCAGGTTGTTCGAGGGGAAAATGCAGCTTTTGAGACCTTGATGTTGAAATACCAGGATCGATTGATCGGATTTTTCTTCCATTTGGTTCGTGATCGGACGCTGGCAGAAGATATGGCTCAGGAGGTCTTTCTGCGGGTTTATCGTTCTCGAGCTCGCTATACGGCGAAGGCTCGATTTTCGACCTGGCTGTTTAGAATTGCTCACAATCTTGCCAGCAATCAGCGCCGTGGTCTTGCTCGGCGAAAGGAAGTACCACTTTCAGGCAGTTCCGCATCGGATAGTTCAATCCGTTCGGACGATGAAATTCTGGCAGAAAAATCGGCACTTATGCCGACCAGATTGATTGATTCACGGGAGACGCGTGACATCGTGCGAGATGCCATTGAATCGCTCAGTGAACGGCAGAAAACAGCCGTTCTGCTGCATAAATTTGAAGGCATGAGTTATCAGGACATTGGCGAGATCATGGATCTAAATGTAGTTGCTGTTAAGTCGCTCTTGTCACGTGCGCGAGGGCGACTGAAAGAGGTACTTGAACGGCATATCTAAACGCGACTGGTCATATTGAAACGCAGCTGAACAGAATTATGGAACAGCACTCTGAAATCGATGACGAAGAGCCTGTTGATGAAAGGCTCACGCAACTTGTCAGCTACCTTGACGGAGAGCTTGAAGAAACGCAAATGAATGCGTTTGAGCAGGATCTCATCAACGACCCTGAAATGCGCAGCCACGCGGATATTCTGTCACGAACGTGGGGCTTGCTGGATTCGCTTGAAGAAGTATCTGCAAGTCGTCAGTTTACTCAGGAAACAATGGCCACCATTTCGGCGGAGGTTGTCGATGAGCCTGTGAGGTCCGCAGGCCGTCTTAGGCGACTCGTTATAGCCTGTGCCCGATATCGTATTCTGCCATCGTTTATTCTCGGCCTTGTGGCAGCGTCTATCGGATTGTCGGTCAGCAATCGGATGCAGGAAAGACGTGAAGAAAAAGGGGACGCTGCGGTCGCAAAAACTGCGATGCAAAACATAGACCTTCTTCAGCAACTCGAACTTTATGACCTTGTTCCAGATGCAACTCAGCTGAAAGAATTGAAGCTGGCCGAACTGCCAGCATCTTCAACGGAACCTGTCGACAAGAGTCAGCCATGAGCGGTCCATTGAAAGAAAAAGTGTTCCCGTTGTTGTCTGTTGTTCTGGGCGCATCAGTTGCACTGGGGGTCGCGTTTTTTCTTGAATCTCGAAGTTCAATGGTTAGTGCGGCAAGTCGATTTGCGCAGCTCGATCCTCAGAAGCAGGAGCAGGTTCGTGCAGCGGCAAAGGGTCTGCTGGAACGACCGGCCGATGACGTAGAACGCTTAGAACAAATTCATGCATTGGTGCAGCAGGATACTGCTCAGCAGGCCAAACTGATGAGGCTTAGCAGTTGGTATCGCGATCTTGACGCTGACACAAGAGACTTGCTGAAACCGAACGGCGTTTTTGCAGGCGACTGGATGAAGGCTGTCGAGCAAAAATATTTCGATCGGCTGAACGAAGTGCCCCACGTTGATATCAGGCTTTCCATGCCGGAAGATTGGAAGAACGAGGCGCCCAGACCCTACGTTATGTCTTTCACAGAAGAACATTTTTTTGGTTTCGTTGACACATTGATTCCAGACAACATGCCCAATGAGCTTCAGTGGAAGTTGCACGGGCTGACGAAGCCTCATGAAATTGCTCTGGTCAAGTCGCTGTGGTTTTCACATGAATTATTGGGTGGCAATAGTTCTCGTTTTGACTTCGCAGCGATGATGGACGCTGCCGTTTTTGTGAAGAAGCAGATAGAAACGGGTCTGGTGACTTCTGCAGATCGCCAAGCCATTCAGCAATGGAAAGAATCCATTTTTGAGCGCTGGGGACAGGGTGATCAGGATGAAATGCGCTGTAATCTGATTCTTTCCTGGGAAATTATCCGGCAAGGGATGGTTTACATGGAAAAGAAAATACAGAAGCCGAACGAAAGTCAACGACTTGCTGCAATCAGTCGACTGACTCGCGAAGAGCAACTTGATCTTTTCAGCAAGGATCCGGCCAACGCTTTGAAGCAACTAGACGAAATTGCATTGGAGCAGTCAGGAAATATTGAAGCGGCCGATTTATTGGCTGAGTACCGTCGTGTTTCCGGCGAATTCGACAAGCGCTTGATCTACCTTTATCGGCGAGTCGGCGCACCTGCATCTCCTCGAGGACAGCCGGGCCGTCGTTCGGATAGCGGAGTTGGTTCTGCGCCTCGACCGGGGCTAGGCGGCGGGAATCGTTCTTCTGGTCAGGGCATGTTTCCACCAGCCGGTCGAGGTCCGCAGTAGTGAGCTTCATGATGCAGGGTTTTGTTATCGATCTCGAAGCGATAAGAATGGCTGCAAAACGCATTGCCGGTCAGGTCATTCGCACTCCAGTAGTGACTGCTCCGCTGATTAATGACGAATATGAAACGCAGATATTCTTCAAATGCGAAAATCTGCAGCACATCGGAGCGTTCAAAGCTCGGGGCGCATGCAATGCCGTGAATTGCCTGACTGAAGCGGAAGCTGCGGCGGGTGTGGTGACTCATTCTTCAGGAAACCACGCCGCCGCACTGGCTCGCGCTGCGAAGCTGAGAGGGATCGCAGCACATATCGTCATGCCTCACAATTCGGCGTCAGTGAAAGTTCAGGCCGTTCGACGTTACGGTGTTGAGCCGACGTTTTGCGAGCCCACGGCTCAGTCTCGGCAGGCAACAGCGGATCACGTTGCAGAGACAACTGGCGCGACGTTTGTTCATCCCTACGACAATGCTAACGTTATGGCAGGTCAGGGTTCGGTAGTTCTGGAGTTGCTGGAACAGACGAGCGACCTTGATGCCATTGTTGTGCCTGTCGGAGGTGGCGGCTTGCTTGCCGGAACGTTGGTTGCTGCAAAGTCGATTAATCCGCACATCAAAATATTCGCTGCCGAGCCGGCGTGGGCGGACGATGCCTTTAGAAGTCTGCAATCAGGCCGGATTGAGCAACCGCTACGTTATGACTCAATTGCAGATGGTCTCCGCACACCACTTGGCACACTCACATTTCCGATCATTAACGCTCTGGTTGACCAGGTGTTGGTCGTTACTGAAGAGGCGATTGAAGCGGCCACTCGGAATCTGATCATGAATGCAAAGCTAGTTGTTGAGCCGTCAGGCGCAGTGCCTCTGGCTGCGATCGCACTGCACAGCGATCTATTTCGAGGACTGCGTGTGGGCGTGATTGTTTCCGGTGGAAATCTCGACCCACAAACGCTGGCCCGATTGACTGTTTCGGTTGAGCTCAATGTCTGATCATGGCTCTAACTCAGGTTCTCTGCGGTTCGGATGAACTTTATGGTTCTTGCGGTCTAAAGTCTGCTGCATGGCCGCAAAGCAGAAAACGCCGCGCTAATTCTCCACCGGCAGGATCCAATGCGGCATTTTTTAATGAATCATAGAAGTGAGTGATGCGTACCGCTCGATGTCTGACGTTTTCCCTGAGTCGGGTGAGCCCGGTCTTTATGTAAGTTGGTCAAAGGGCTCCAGTGTGTTCAGTCTCGAAGAAAATGAATGTTTGTCTGCAGCAGTATCTATCCGCGGTTCTCTAAACATGTGTCTGCCTTTATCTTTACCATCTGGCAATTTGTCGTTGCCGCACAACTTTTTTATTAAGGCAACAGGGATGAATGAAGTGTTTGTAAATCGCGTGATAATCAAAATCCGGTACCTGCTTTGTCTGCCGATCTTGCTTCAGTGTGGCTATGTGGCGGCTGAAGACTGGCCCAACTGGATGGGGCCCAATTTCAACGGCGTGTCAAACGAAACCGGGTGGTCTTCTAAGTGGCCGGCTGATGGTCTTTCCGGCATTTGGGCAAAAGAGATTGGGATCGGTTTCAGTTCCATCAGTGTATCGGATGGGCTGTTGTATTCCATGGGACATCGCGACGGGCAGGAAACAGTCTGGTGCCTGAATGCAGCCACCGGGGTAGAGGTTTGGTCTCACAGTTATCCCGCTGAGCTTAATCCCAATTTGTATGAGGGTGGTCCTGGGGCGACGCCGACGGTTTACGCCGACGCGATTTACACGCTCAGCATTGACGGGCGATTGTTGAGTCTGGATCGGAGATCGGGCGAGGTCCGGTGGGAGAAGAAGCTGACCCACGAACTTGGCGTTGATATGCCTGAATGGGGGTTTGATTCGTCACCGCTGATTTTGGGTGACCAAGTGATTGTGCAGGGCGGTCGAGTTGTTTCTTTTGCTCGCAGGACGGGCGAGAAGCTTTGGCAGACAGAAAAACATAACGCCGGTTACGGTGCTGTTCGAGCGTTCTCGCATAATGGCGAATCTTTGCTGGCAAGCCTTGACTGTGATGGGCTGAGAATAAGCAAAGCCACAGACGGTGCGGCCGTTGTGTTCCAACCGTGGAAGTCTCCGTTTCAGACGAACTCCACAACTCCGATTGTAGCAGGCAACTCGATATATGTTTCTACTGGTTACAACGTTGGCTGTGGTTTGTTTCTGCTTGATGGAAGTGACCTGAAGAGTGTGTACACCAATAAGCACATGAGAAATCACTTCAATAGTAGTATTCTGGTCGATGGCTACTTATACGGAATGGACGGCAATTCGAACCTCGGACGAGTTGTGACGTTGACGTGTATGAAATTTGATACGGGTGAAGTGATGTGGAAAGAACGAGGACTGGGCTGCGGTTCGCTGATTGTTGCTGATGGAAAGTTGCTGGTTCTTAGCGAGCAGGGAGTACTGGTGGTCGCAGAGGCCAGGGCGGATGCGTTTCATGAGATCGCTCGTTCAGAGATATTGTCGGGCCGCTGCTGGACGGCCCCTGTTCTGGCCAACGGAAAAGTTTATGCCCGGAACGCAGCGGGAAATCTGGTTTGCGTTCAGTTACCTTCCCTTGAATGAAGGTCATTGATCAACTGTGAGATGTTGAGAGAGTGACGGCAGGCGATTTGAGTTTACATGATGAACCTAATAGCAGAGAAAGTTGTACGATGGAGAATGTAAGTCGCCGTAGAATGTTGAACGCTGTTATTGGCGGAAGCACACTGGCCGTCACTGGAGGAATTCCTCAGGCAGGTGCCAGCCATGCAACGCTTGCCCCGAAACGGAAAACCCGCTTTGGCGTGTCTACGTATTCGTTTTGGCAGTTCAAAAATGAAGCCCTTCGGTCAATCGAAACTTGTATAGATCTTGCGGCGGAATGGGGCTTTGATGGAATCGAAATTCTGGAGATGCAAATGACGGATACCGAAAACGGGACGCTTCAAAAGCTGAAGCAGCGAGCATTCGTTAATGGGCTCGATCTTTGCGGCTTTTCGACGCATCAGGGTTGGGTTAGTCCGGATGCTGAAGTCCGCAGGGTGAATACACAGAAGACGATCAATTCCATTGAACTAGCCTACAAACTTGGCATTCCAACAATGCGAGTGAATACCGGGCGGTGGGGCACAAGTGAAAATTTTGATGTACTAATGGCGAATCGTGGAATAGAGCCGACTCTGGAAGGTTACACAGAAGACGATGGCTTTAGGTGGGTTATTCAGGGGCTGAATGAATGCCTTCCAACGGCCGAAAAGTGTGGTGTGACATTAGGGCTTGAAAATCACTGGGGGCTTGGAAGAACGGCGGAAGGCGTGATGAAAATCGTAAAGGCCATTGATTCGCCCTGGCTGAAGACCACATTGGATACGGGGAATTTTCTCGAAGATCCTTACGATCGTCTCGAACAGATTGCGGATGAGGCCGTGCTTGTTCAGGCGAAGACCTACTTTGGGGGAGGCATGTGGTACACGCTGGATCTTGACTACTCTCGAATTGCTAAGCTGCTCCGTAAACACAGCTACAACGGATATATTTCGCTGGAATTTGAGGGCAAGGAGGATCCTCGCACGGCGATTCCCAAGAGCCTGGCGATGCTGCAGGATGCTTTTGCCTAGCGAATGTCGTAAAACCGAATTTGCAAACTTCCCAATACAGTTACGACGACGGAGCGAGTGGATTTTGCAATGGCTGAATTCACTTGCTCGCGCCGCGTGTATGGAATTTGCGATTTTATGACCGACTTTAGTGCTCATGTCGCGATGAAGGCGAATTGCACAAGAAAGCAAAACAGCGGTCTGTAAACGAAAACAGGGTTCTCGATTAAATCGAGAACCCTGTTTTTTTTGAGAGTGGGCGGAGAGGGAATCGAACCCACGACACCAGGATTTTCAGTCCTGTGCTCTACCAACTGAGCTATCCGCCCCTCTGTCAAGAGCGAGGGAGTCTAATGGGCCGTGATCCATGATACAAGCCAAACAGTACGGTTTCGGCTTTCATTCTGAGTCCATGGTTGTGATGAGGCAGGTTGCACCGAAAAATTCAGCAGCACTTTTCAAAATGTCGGCTTTACCACTCTCGTTCAGCGTCTTCAATTCCTGATTGCACCTGTTTTTTTGCGGTAATCGCAATCTTCTTTGCGGTTTTCTGCTGATCTTCGGAAAGATGCGACAGGCGTACTTTTTTTAGCGTGGCCAGAGCGGCGGACGGTCTTTCCTGCCTTATTTGGATATCGGCAAGCTTTAACCGGGACCAGGCGGCATCATCGGGAAACCGTTCGATGTATTCTTCCAGGTAGATTTCCGCTTCATCCGTCATCGATATTCGGACAAGTCCTCCCGCAAGACGCTTCAGTCTTTTCTGGTCCAGCTGAAGATTGGCATCCTGCATTTGAAGTCTAAAAAGTTCTTCGGATGCTTCCATCATCGAATTTGCATCGATCAACTCGCCGACTTGCTGAAGTCTTTTCGATTTCGAGGCGGGCATTTCCTTTCTGGGAACGTCATTCTTCACCGCGACATCGGAACGCCCGAACATCAACGTTGGATCGGCGTGGCTTCCGACGGTTGTTGACGGATCCGCGAATCTTCCGTATTTGCCGGATAGAACTCGAAACAGGTCCCAGTTCTCACAGTCGACCCAGCCTTTGTTCAGGTAAAGGACACCAACTCCAAATCCAACGGCCGCTCCCAACAAGTGTAGCGCTGCCGTTCCAACGCCGAAGCCTCCGAAGGCGAATGACAAAACTTCCCAACCGATATACCAAATCGCATACCACACGATTGTGATATCAAAGAAAATTGCTCGAAACACGATGAACAGCAGGACGTGAAATTCATTCTTCGGTGCCCACACCAGACAGATGGCAAGCAGGCCAAAGATCACGGAAGACGCGCCACAAGATGAGCCTCGTAAATGCGTTAAAGCCAGGTTAGCCCAATCCTCTGCTTCTTCGTTGCTAAGTTCCGGGTCCTCTGCCAGTAAGGCATCAATCAATTGCTCACGGCTTTCGACCCCTAGATTATTCTGCAGAACTCGGGATTCTGTTCGATGCAGCATCATGGTTTGTTCGAGCGCGCATTGGGTCACTCCGATCAGGAGGTAGATGCCTAGGAAGCGTCGCCAGCCGACTTTACCTTCGACGATCAGCCCGAACGCCCACAGAAAAAACATGTTGCCAAGCAAATGGCCGATGCCGACATGCATGAAAATGCTCAACACCCATTCAATCGGGCTTAGCGTCCCATAGTGCAGCATCCACATTGTGTCCGGGTCGGCTGTCCCGGCAAACGCGTAACACAACAGGTTTGCAACAATCATCCCTACCGTGGCGATGGGATAATGATATAGCGGTGCGTCTGTGCTGAGGGGGATGAGCATGGGGTGGTCAGAGCCGTTTTGGGGTGAGCCGGCAGCGATCCCTTATCAGGGCTTCTTCAACTGCATTAGACTACAGATCACGCAGGGCGATGAGTAACGGATCTCGGAAATCAGCCCCAAAGCCGCCATTTTAGTCAGACACTCTGTGTTTTTGATTGATCAAAATAATAATTTTGGCTAATAGAAATACATGCGAATTCAAAAGCCTCACTTCTTGACACTGTTTCTAACCAGCCTCGGGGTTTTGTTATCCGGCTGCTGGGCGCCTGAAACTGAGAACAGCGTTGACGTGCATTCGGGCAATAAGCCAATTGCAGTCGTTTGCACAACAAACGTGATTAAAGATCTTGTCAGGCAAATTGGCGGAAGCCGAGTGACAGTGACTGCCATCATGGATGGTCCCGGCATCGATCCTCATCGATACACACCGTCGCCAAAGGATACGAACGCGCTGACCGCGGCTGACCTTGTTGTGTATTCCGGTTTGCATCTGGAGGGGCAGTTTGACGGTGCTCTTGAAAGTCTGGAAAACCGTGGCATTCCAGTCATCTGTGTGACGGATGGGTTGAGATCGGAAGTCCCCAGTCGTTTGATACAAACAGGAACGGGCGTCGCGGATCCTCATGTGTGGTTCGATCCACAGTTATGGTCTACCTGCGGTGATTCATTAGCGCAGCAGCTGGGCGAGTTTGACCCTGACGGAAAAGAAGTTTACTTGTTGGCTGCAGAAGCGTTTTCAAAACGCATGCAGGAAACTCAGGCTGAGGCACTACAAATTCTGGAACTGATTCCTGAAGATCAACGCGTGCTGGTGACCGCACATGATGCGTTTGAGTACTTTGCTCGAGTGTTTAAATTCAAGGTCGAAGCTGTTCAGGGGATTTCGACGGAAAGCGAACCGGGCCTTCGTCGCGTGAATGAACTGATCGCCCTGCTTTCTGAAAAGCACATTGCTGCTGTCTTTGCAGAACAGAGTGTGTCTGACAAGAACATCTCGGCGTTGATCGAAGGCTGTAATTCGCGAGGTCACGTGTTGAAAATTGGCGGCCGATTATTCTCGGACACGGTAGGCGCAGAAGGCACTCCCGAAGAAACATTGTCGGGAGCGTTACTTTACAACGTACGCGAGATCGCTTCTGCACTCGGTGATATTGAGGGATTGGTTCCGTGATTGACGTGGATTCAACGCCGCCGATTCTTGACGTTCACGATATGACGGTTGCTTATAATCGCCGGCCCGTTCTTTGGAATGTCGACCTGACAATTCGGAAGCCCGGGCTGACAGCAATTGTTGGCCCCAACGGAGCTGGCAAAAGTACCATGATCCGTTCGATCATGGGACTGGTGCCGATGGTTAGTGGTACCGTTTCGGCTTGGGGCGAAAGCGTTGGTCAACAGCGGCATCGGATTGGGTATGTGCCTCAGCGCGGAAGCGTTGACTGGGACTTTCCAATCAGCGTGTTCGAGACCGTTCTGATGGGGACGTTCGGAGCATTGGGGTGGTTCCGTCGTCCGGGAAAGAAGCAAAGGCAGTTGGCGAATCAGTGTCTTGAACGAGTCGGCATGCAGGACTTTGCGAAGCGTCAGATTGGTCAGCTATCCGGCGGGCAGCAGCAACGCGTTTTTCTGGCGCGAGCTTTGGCTCAGGAATCTGAACTGTATTTTATGGACGAACCGATGGCTGGTGTGGACGCTGCAACTGAATGCATCGTGTTCGATTTGCTGAAGTCGCTCAGCGAAGAGGGGCGAACGATTGTCGTTGTACATCACGATCTTCGAACGGTTGCAGAATATTTTACTGATGTTGTGCTGTTGAATGTTCGCATCGTTGCGTGCGGCCCGGTCGACACCACATTTACATCGGCCAATTTACAGGCCACTTATGGCGGGCGACTGACTATTCTGGACACAATGGCCGAGGCCGTTCAGAAGCAGAAAGAAACCGAATAGACTCCGTTTATGTTCGGCAATCAGACATTCATTGTTCTTCTGGGAACGCTCCTCTTGGGCATTGCCTCCGGCATGGTTGGCACGTTTGCCGTGCTGCGCCGTCGCGCATTGGTTGGTGATGTTGTTGCTCATTCAGCACTTCCTGGACTTTGTCTGGCGTTTCTGGTGTCTCATTCGCGTTCGATGATTGTTCTGCTGTGCGGTGCACTGATCAGTGGTTTGCTGGGGGCAACCCTAGTTTCGCTGATGAAACGCTATACGAAACTTCGCGAAGATGCGATCCAGGGAATTGTTCTCAGCGTCTTCTACGGCGGCGGTGTCGCGCTGACTCGTTCAATACAAAACACTTATCGCAACGAACCCGGATCGGATCTTGAATCTTTCATCATCGGTCGCGCGGCGACCATGTTGAAAGCAGACGTGCTGCAGATCGCGGCCGTTGCTTTGTTTACCACGATTGTAGTGCTCGCGTTGTACAAGGAACTTACGCTGCTTAGTTTTGATGAACAGTTTTGTCGTGTGCAGGGGTGGTCGACGATGGGGCTCGATTTAACCTTGATGCTGCTGACATCCGTCACGGTCGTTGTCGGGCTTCCTGCTGTAGGCGTTGTACTGACCGCGGCGTTACTTATTATTCCCGCGTCTGCCGCCAGATTCTGGACTGATCGACTGTCGACGATGATGATGATCGCCTGCGCGATTGGTGGTGTTTCGGGAATGGTGGGGACATTGATTAGCGCTCAGGTGAGTGGACTGCCAACCGGGCCGTTGATCGTACTGACATCGACTGCAATCTTCATCGCCTCATGGCTTTTTGCGCCGCATCGCGGTGTTGTCTGGCATTGGAAATCAGCCGTCAGCCTGGAAGTAAATTTGCCGTGGCTGGATGTCGATTCGGATACTCCCACGGCTTCTCGGGACGGGAGTACCAAATGACTGTTGGCGTTGCCGATATCATTGGGACTACGTTCTTAGTCGGCGTTCGTACACCCATTCCGTTTGAATCATTCACGTCACGAATTGCCGAACTGGTTTCGCTGCCACCGACTGATGTTCAGAACGCGTTTTGGACGATTGCTGTAGGTGCCGTGTGTGCGACCTGTTGTGCGTTGGCGGGAAGTTTTCTGGTTCTACGGCGAATGAGTCTGCTTGGTGACGCGTTAAGTCATTCTGTTCTAGCCGGAATAGCAGGCGTTTACCTTGTGACGGGCGGAGTTGAGCCGGTTCCAATGTTAATCGGAGCGCTGGTGGCTGGAGTCATGACAGCATTGTTGACGCAGTTTGTGCACAAGGTTGCCAACCTTCCGGAAGATTCCAGCATAGGAATTGTTTTCACGTCTCTGTTTGCTTTTGGTGTTGTGGTTGTGTCGCAGGCAAAACATGTACACCTGGATCTCGACTGTGTACTGTTCGGTGATCTTGCGTTTGCAGGAGTTGACCTTCGGCCGATATTCGGCTGGCTCTGGCCGGATTCGTTCCGGAGTCTGGTGCCTGCTCTGATGATCACGATCTTGTTCCTCTTCGTCTTCTGGAAGGAACTGAGGCTGACGTCTTTCGATCCCACACTGGCGATTACTCTTGGGTTTAGCGCCGGACTGATGCACTACCTGTTAACGACAATAGTTGCGGTGGTGACGGTGTCCGCAATGAGCGTTGTTGGCCTTCTTGTCGTTGCACTTTTGATCGTTCCGCCAGCGACCGCACGCTTGCTGACGAATCGGCTGTCCACGATGTTGTGGCTTGCATGCCTTCTGGGGATTTCAGCCACGACTATTGGCTACTTTCTAGCACTGCGCTGGAACTCATCGGCAGCGGGGCTGACGGCAGTAGTTTCGGGCGTTGAATTGCTGGCAGCGATTGTGCTTTCACCTGTGGATGGTCTTCTGGGACGTGCAACACGTACAGTTAAGCTGCGCACAAGAATTTGCGCGGAAGACGTGTTAGCCGGTCTGTTTCGGCAACAGGAACGAACAGGCACCCCAGCGGTTGCTGTAGTTGCTTCTGCTCAGAAATGTATCGAACTCGCCGGCAGTGGTTTTTTGGCCGCCCCGGCAATCCGGTGGTTGAAAGTTCGCCAGCTTCTGCAACAGGATGGCAATCAACTGTCACTTACTGAACAGGGGCTTAATTATGCTCGGTCTCTGGTTCGATCACATCGGCTGTGGGAAGCGTACCTGCTGGAGAATTTTGATTTGCCTGCCGATCATCTGCACGATCCAGCGGAAGCGATGGAACACTTCATTGGCCCTGAGGTCCAGCAGCAAATCACAGCCGAGCTGGCAGCACCTGCGGAGGATCCTCACGGCCGAGCGATTCCGCATTTCGATTACGAATAAGCCTGCCGAGCGCCCGCACAGAGGTCGGAAATCTATGTGCGTATTTCTTATGTGTCAGGCGATCGTGTGGCTGGATGGGAGTGCGAGAACCAGTGAGTCCGTTTTCGGCAGCCTTCCTGCTGGTTGACGACCAATGTTGGTCCGGCCATGCAACTGCAAACGAAAAAGGACTGTGGCATAGCCGCAGTCCTTCGTTGAGTTTCGAGTTGTCGCAGCAGATTACAGTTGCAATGGAGCTCGCAGATTGTTGATTGCCTGACCGATGTCCAGGGCCAGTATTCTCATGTGCTCACGATCAGCCGTATTGCAGCGACCGAGGTATTGATAGATCGTCCGGAACTCTTCCGACAGATCTGAAATTTCTGTCTTTAGCTGACTTGCTGCTGGTCGTGACTGAAGCAGTCTGTGAATTCCCGCAGAACGTTCTCGGAATTTCGATGCCGCCAACAATGCCGCACTTCCGTAAACTGGACGCTCTCTGCTGATCCATTGCTTGACATCCAGTTCAAGGTGATCGGCCAGATTTTCGAGAGAAGCGGCCGTTGGAATCAGGGCCCGCGTGTCAACGGACATTACTGTTCCTGAAAGGTTCAGTTCGTTTCTTAGAGCAACCATGCCGTCTTCGATTTCTCGTAGCACGACTTTTCCGGCAGAACTCTTAAGCGGCTGAAAGGCTCGCGTAAAGACAACGCCCTGTTCTTCTACGTATCTATAGCATTGCAGAATGGCTTGGTCATTTTCGTTGCGATCAACGCAGTCTCGGAAATTCTGGACCGTGCCGTAGAAGTCATCTGCGGTTTGAAGAATGCTGGCCACGTTTTTGAAATGCAGCAACAATTTAAGAGGTACACGGTTATAGAATTCATCAACGTCACGCATCAATGAATTTGAAATCTGACGAAGTTCTTCGCGACTTGTTTGTTGTTCCAGCCAAAGTAAGTCGTGCAACCGGCTGTCCGCGAGCGTAATTTCTCGCATGCTCCGCTCGAGAAAACGATTGTTCAGCAGACGTACCTGTGGGATCACGGCTTCCAGCATTTGCTCAAAGCGATTGTATTCCGCAACGATTGTTGTGTAGTTTGCCTGGTCAAGTACCATCTGCTGGATCTTGTAGGCCTGCTGATTGACTTTTCTTGAGTTAAGCGTGAGCTGAAATACTGTGTCACTGGCGGTTGGGTCCATTTCCAGTTCCATCACCAGATTGCGCAGAGCGCTGTCCATGCGAGCGAACTCGGTCAGCAGTTCACGGCGATTCAGCTGTGGCTCCATCTTAAACAGCTTTTCCAGTTCGCGTTCAAGCCGGTCGATGCGGTCAATGCTGTCAAGTGACGTGCGACTAAGTTGTCGTGACTGTGACATCTGATGTGACAGCAAACGCCAGTCGCTGCCCATCTGCTGAAACTGGGGAAGCATTTGTTCAAGGGGAACGGCAGCAAGCATATCCTGCGCGGCACGTGAAGCGCGAGCACGCATGGAAATAAGATCGCTCAGGAATGGGCGGATTTCCGGGTAACGCTGGTAGTCCTGCTGTAGGGCACGGTACAGACGTTCAGATTCAGTGACGGATTCATTCAACAGATTCTGGACAATTCGCTTGTCGACTCGAGTCAGGTCAACGTTAGGCGAAGAGTTAAGTGAGTTCGTGCCGAATCCGCTATTACGCGTCATGTCGTCGCGGATGACTCTGTTGAAGTCACCGAAATCTGTGCTGTTGTCTCCGAGTCTTTGCTGCGGCTGTGCGAACACTGTGGCCGCCACACTAATTGTCAGCAGTGCGGTCAATGCAGACCGGCACCAATCCGTCCATTGGTTCAACATCGTGGTTTCCTTTCCAATCGATATGCTGCCATCTTCCAGATGGCTGTGATTGCGAGTCATTCCGCCCGCCCTAAGCCTCAAACAAGAAGCGAATCATTTTGTTGCTTCATCGCCCTTGACCTAAAGTTTAGTCCAAACCGTGGAGTTTCCGGAATAGATGTTTTTCCTGGCAAAACGATCATTGGGAACGTGCATGTTTTGCTGAATAACGGCTGCCCGTTTGCTTCTGATCCATTGTGTGAAAAGTCAGCCGATGTTGCGTAAATTCAACGTTTTGTCATGCCCGCTCCGTCACGGGGCGCACGCGTTGCACCACGGACACTTCAGTAATGATCCTTTCACGAAGGCTCCTCAGTCGGGCGCACGACTCGCCGACCAGTTACGCACAAATGCTTCATCCCAGGGTAAAGCTAGTTTGTTTTTCGGTCCGTGCAGAATTTTTAGGTCCAAATGGCACATGTAAATGCTGCCTCGTTCGCGTTGGTTTGTGGCATCGCATCAAGTTGCATTTGATCTGCGAAGATTCAATGCTGATGAACAACGGCTTACGGTGTTGCTCGACGTTGAGGCACGGTCGCAATCTGTCTGCGATTCTGATCCGAGAACACAACACGTCATCCGCGGGCGAATGACGTGTTGTGCGGCGACAGGGATCAGTAATTCACTGGCTGTGACGAACGCAAATAGGCGAACAGATCCCGAACCTGTTGGTCTGTGAGTAAATTCAAAGTACCTTCGGGCATGATTGACACTTTGCTGATAACCATCTCATCGATTTCGTCCTGCCGAAGGATGATGTTTTGCCCGTCAACGCCTCGCAGTACAACCACCTGATTGTCTTTGTCTGCCAGAAATCCATTCACGACGCGGCCATCCGTTGTCACAACAATGTGGTTCTCAAAACCCTCGCGGATCTCAAGTCCCGGGTTGACCACATTCGCGAGAATACGTTCCTGGTGATCTCGTTTGAATGGTGTCAGGTCGGGCCCGATCCGTCCTCCTTCATCGAAAAGCTGGTGGCACCTGCCGCAGTTTTTCATGTATAGCGGCTTGCCTTTTTTAGGGTTGCCGGATCCACTGTTGAGCAGTTCAGTGAGTCGAGCGACTTCAGTTTTCATTTGTTCGGTTGTTGCTCCAGCAACTGTGCCCCAGTGCCTGCGGATCAGTTCGTTAATTTCATTGTTGCCGTGCAGCAGCATCTTTTTAAGAGCCGTTTCGGATACGTCACTTGGTGTCAGTGTTTTTCGGTCAACTGCCTTCAGCAGCGCGCTGGCCCAGACAGGGCGACTGGCCAGAAGCGTTTCGGCGACTGGTCGTGCGTCAGCGGGAAGTCTTGTGAAAAACTCGACAACGGTTTCACCGATGCGAACGTCGTCAAACGCCTGAAGCGCGGTTAGTGACGACGAAACGAGTTCCGGATTCTGATCGTGAGTTACGACGGCAAGCAATACGGGTATGAATTCAGGTTTTCGAATCTCTCCGAAGACTTCGACGTACTGTCTTCTTTCACCCGCGTTGATTTTCTGATTGGTTACCGCATCGATGGCGGTCTTTGTCGCTTCCGGATTACCCTGTCGTAACCGAAGCGCCGTTGATCCACCACCCGTGGCCGCTATTGCATTAACAAGTTCAACTGGAATACTGGCCAGCGATCGGCCTTTGTACGCTTCTTCAAAGCCTTTCAGAAGCAGATCTTTGTCGGGTTTTTCGGGGGCTCTGTTCAGCAGCTTAGCTCCGGCAAGAAGGTCGTCTCGTGTACCTGAGAGGGCGTATCGCTTCATGAGGCGTTCCGTCAGGTGTTGAACCATCAGCGGACGTCGCCAGACAGCGTCGTCCGCGAGTACGATTTCCAGAATTAGATCTCGATCGGCTCCCTGTGCTTTGGATTCAAGAGCCCACCACAACAGCAACGGTTGATGGATGTCGGCTGCGTCTTCGTCGTACTTCAACAGGTTGCGGATGATCGGCAGCGCGTCCTTTGCAGGCAGGCGTTTGGCCGAAGACGCCAGTTGCTTGCGAACGGAGATGTAGGATTCGTCTGCCGCCAAGTCAGCCAGTGCCTGCGAGATTTGTGGAGCTACCTGGTGAGCGTCGCAAAGCAGTCGCACCGTCCATGCCCGGACATACTGATCCTCATGGCCCAGACACTGCTTTGCGGCCTTGTCAGTCAAGCCGTTGCAAAGATGAAGTGCCCACAGTGACTCCAGTGCGGTCTGCCCACTGCTCTGGAAAACTTTGTCCATCAGTCGAGGAACCAGGGTTGAGTCTTTGCGATCACCCAAAACCCGTTGTGCCGTTTGGCGCGTCCACTTTGCTGGACTGTCAAGCAGTGAAATGAGCTGTTGGCTGGTTAGTTTTTCGAGGTCAGGTTTGCTGGTGCGTTCCGGAATCGATCGAACCGGCGACTTCGGGTGCAGTCTGTAAATGCGTCCATTCGAACGATCGATTCTACCTGCGTAATGGCTGCTGTGATCGATTCGTTGTTCATACATGTCCGCCACAAAGATGCATCCATCCGGACCGGCTTTGATGTCAACTGGTCGGAACCACTGGTCGTCCGTTTTTACGACGCGTGAAATATCTTCCGTTTCAAATGAAGATTGATACGGGCGAATGTCGCTCATAACAACCTGGCCCTGCAGCGGCTCGATACCGAACAAACGCCCTTGATACTCCGGCGGAAGCAGGCCTTCTTCATAGATGATGAAGTTGTGTGTAAAACGAGCGACGCTGTGGTGCTTTATGTTTTCAAAATAGCCGAATGCGTACGGGTTGGACAGCGGCCCATGTTTTCCGAAACCTTTGCGATAGTAACCTCCCTGCACATAGTGGAAGCCTCGTGTGTCGCCGCCGTTGTGACCAGAATAGATCTGGCCTTTGTTGTCTATTTCGCAGCCGAAGGTGTTGCCACCGCCTTCCGCAAAGACTTCAAATCGCTTCAGTTCCGGATGGTATCGCCAGATTTGCTGACCCATCGTGCGGATCGGTTCATCGGTGGTGCCCGGAACTTTTACGTTAGCACTAACAGTGCTGCCCTGAGCTCCATACAGCCAACCGTCCGGGCCAAAACGCAGGCTGTTGATGACAGAATGAGAATCCTCAAGACCGAATCCTTCCAGCAGAACTTCGGGATCGCCGTCGGGAATATCGTCACCATTCTTATCTGGATAAAACAGCAGGTACGGAGGATTCGTCACGAAGGCCCCGCCGCGTCCGATCGCCACGGATGAAGCAATGTTTAACCCGTCGATAAACGTCTTGTGCTGATCGTAGATTCCGTCGCCGTCGGTATCTTCGTGAATGGATATGCGATCCTCACCCCTGGCTCCCTGCGGAGGCGGTTCCGGCATTTTATCGTAGACACTACGAAGAAAGACATCGCGGCTTAGCATCTTAACGCCGGCAACATCGGGATATTGTTTGTACTCGACAACCCACATGCGTCCGCGCGCGTCCCATGTCATGAACAACGGCTGAGCGATATCGGGTTCACTGAGAACCAATTGAATTTGAAGGTCGCTGGGCACTTCGAATTTTGCAACGGATTCGGCGGGAGTCAAAGGATCATTATCGCCGGCTCGCCGCGTCACGTAACGTTCGACATCATCAACCAGGTCAACTTTTGCATGTACCCCCAGTTTCTGCAGATCGGCTGTGCCAATATTGTTGTTGGCATCGATCGAAAAATCTGCGAGTTTGGCTTTCGAATAAGTAGCGTCGTCCCCGGGGCGGTACTGCCAGGAACCATCAAGTCGAATCGCCTGACGAGTGCTTTCATGAAGCAGCACTGGCGGAGCGACGCTGAAGTTGGGGCGAGGATCGTTTTGGTAGACGCGAATCGCAATCACGTTGTAATCGCCTGGTTTCAGCGTGCCGGAACTGATTTCGTAACGCCCCTTTTCTCCAAGGCCACTACGAAACTGGGGAGGAAATGTTCCCGTTGCTCCGACACTGATGCCGTTTACGTAAGCAGCTCGAACGTCGTCCAAAGCTTCAACAAACAGCGTTGTCTTTGAACCTGTCCAGTCGCCGGGGATTTTCACCAACGTGCGATACCATGAGAAACCATCAATCGGTGTCATGTCACCGCTGGGAACACTGCGCCAAGCGTCCGGAATGGTGACGAAACTCCAGCCTGGCGGAACTTTTGGCTGAGCTATTGAAGTTGAATCGCACCAGCATAGCGCGATAAATAGGATAGACGGAATTCTGGCAAGGCGGGGCATGGGCGAGAACTTGTGCTTGCAAAGAGAAAAAATGGAGGGGCTCTCATTATCATGAGAAGCCCCATACATTTCATCTCCGGGCACACGTTGTCTCGCCGTGTTTTTCGAATTCGCTGAGTTCGCTAAAGCGAACTCAGAATTTCTGCACGGCCGACTACTATAACGTCTGGTTCAGCAATTTTGCAGAGCGTGAAGATCGCCGCTTAGCCACGAAACATTGTCGCGCGAGCCAACTGCATTTCGTACGTGAACTGCATAATGTCGTAGGCCGATAGTTCGCATAGCAGGCGAGTCACTTTCGCGTGCGTTTCATCGTCCAGAACAGCTTCGACTTCTTTCATCAGATCCACCAGGCGAGCTTCCTGATCGCTGATCTCTTTGTCTGAAATCACGCCGTCCTGAAACGCTCGAATAAAGCCTTCCAACTGCTTGGCATAATCGTCGATAAGTGGTTCGTTGGTGTCCGGGTCGATCCAGCTTTTGCGAGCCATGGTCGTTCTTTCTATGTAAAGTTCGTCAGAGATAATTGTTGTTTACGGCAGGGTTCGCTGATCTTAAATCAGAGGCCCCAACGTGTTTTCGCAGCCGACCTGTTCGGCCACAACTTAGAGTTGTTCAACCAGACTTCGCATCCGCGTTAGTTGCTGCTGCAACTGCGAACGACCACCCTTTGCTTCAAGAGCTTCTCGCCATTCATTGTTGAGGAAATCCAACTGTGTGCATTCCAGCACGGCCGCCACTTCCTGCATGTCTTTTTCCAGCCCCTGAGCCGAAGGAATGAATTCGCCCAGTGAATTTTCGATGTCTTCTTTGGTAACAGTCGTTCGGCCGTCGACCAGTGCCATTCGTCGAGATGTTAGAACAACGCTTTCAATATCTGCACCACTGAGTTCTTTGTGTCTTTCGTCCAGAGTAATTCCATCCAAATCTATGGCGACGCCGTTCTTGCGTCCCATGATTTTGAACATCTCGCGAATCTCTGCTTCGTTATCCGGGTAGAACAGCGGGATGTGGACTTCCGCGCGGCCCTGGCGTTTTAGGTCGATCGGCAACAGGTCAGGACGGCAGGTTAGCAGCATCCACATGATGCGGCCGCGATAGCGAGTGTCACCCATCTGCTGAGCGATCATCGAAAAGATGCGACTGCCGGTGCCTGAATCGCCGTTTTGATTTCGATCGCCGAGGGCTGCGTCGGCTTCGTCAATGATCACAATCACAGGCCCAAGACTGCGAAGCACGGTTAACACTCGCTGCAGATTGCCTTCGGATTCGCCAACATACTTGCTGCGGAAATTCTTTAACTTCACACAGGGGATACCGATCGAACCAGCGTAGCATTCGGCCAGAAACGTCTTTCCCGTGCCGACGGGCCCACAAATTAAATATCCCATCGGCGCAGCGTCAGCGTTTCCCTGATTGATAAGCTGGGCATCCTGTCGCAAACGGCGACAGGCAGCTTCATGCCCGACCACAAGTTCCAGCGTGTGCTTCGGTTCCACGAATTCAAGAAACCCACCGCACTGCCGTTCAATAGCCGTCTTTTTTAATGTGCGAAATTGTTTACTTGAAACACCATTGCTACGAGTGGCCTGAGCGAGCAATTGTTCGAGACTAAGCAGGCTTAACCCGTTCGAATTGATCACGAGTTGAGTTGAAGTCAGTTTATCGCCGTCAGAAGTGTTGCCGATCGTTCCTGCTTTTGCATCGATAAATCTCTGCCGAGCCGCCTGGTTCGGCATGGGTACTTCAACGGTCGCTACATACGGGCTTTGCACAAGACGATCATTGACTTCGGAAAGGCTTTCACACACCAGGCAAAACGCCATGTTTACTCGGCGAATGTAGGGATTGCGAGCCCAGTCAAGAAACCGCACGACTCGAGCCGCAATGGTACCTGAAATCTGCATCGGGTCCCCGGGCGGAACAAGATACTGGCCATAATCGAAAACAACGGCCAGACGTTTTCGTTTTGCCGGATCGCTTTCGATTAAGTATCGCTCAATCATCTGATCAAGCGTCAACAGGATGTCATCGGGCTTTCGCGACCAGTTTCGAAAGTGTCCAAACAGCTCTGTAAGTTCGCGCATCATTTCCTGATGCCGATCAGAATCCTGCCCCGCCAGTGCCTGTAGGCCTTTGCTGAGATTGTGCTGCAGCACAATCTCCCAGCGACCAAACAAGTACTCACCCAGAAAGGAAGTAAGACTCAGGAATTCAGGACCGTTCTTTCCTTCGCACGGCACAAGGTCATTGACGTTGCCGTGCAAAATGAAAAAACAGGAATTACCTGAGAAGTACAATTCTGCAACCTGCTTGGCCCAGTCGGGGTACCATTCAGGCAGATCGAGATTGATGGTTTGTGGTTCAGAATCAGTCATTGACACGCTGCGGCGTTCTATGCTTGAAGTTCAAAATGGAATACAGAACGCCGATCTGTAATTAACGGTCTTCCGTATTTTTTGTTGTCTGCCATCAATTCGTTTCGGTCTGTCTTTGCCCGAGGTCTTTTGCTTCTTCCGAAACGTTGGCGGTCTGAGGCGTAATCATTCCCATATCCATTTCAAACTGTTTCAACGCATCATTCGCCAAAACAGATTCCGATGCTGCTTCGCGTTCGATCGATTCAAGGCCTTCTTCAGACAGGTCCGCCGTTACGCGCGCTTTGGCTCGGTTAGTATCAATTTCGTCCTGCAGAATGGATTCGATCTGGCCTAAATCTGTAGTGACATCGAAGTTGAACGAGCCTGCAATTTCAGCGAGCTCGGCTTCAGCGCGGCTCATTTTGATTTCGGCATCATACTTCTTGATCTTCTCCTTAATCTCGCCCACCTTCGACGTAGCGCGTTTGATTTTCTTAATGTTGTTTTCGTAAGCCGTCTCATGCATCGTTAGCTGTGACATGTTTTCCGCCATCTCATTTTTGGCTTTTTGCAGTTCCAGAGCAAACTTGGATGCGGTTTCCCGATCTCCTGCCTGAAGATATGACTTGACCTTACTTTCCAGCTGTGCAACATGGCGTTTGTCATTCTCAACCTGACGCGAAACGCGTTCAACAAGTGCTCGATATTGGGCAAGTCCCTCGCGGCCGCCCTTCAGCTGTTCGACTGCTTGGTCATATTCGTACTGCATTTGAGCAATTGGGTCGGCAGTCCAGAAATAGTTTGCCAGCTTGTTCATTTGGGCCTTCAGAGAACGCCATAGCTTTCTAATGATCATGAGTCTGATTCCTGACGGTTTATGGTTCGCTGCATGAAGTGCACAAGCGGCAGCAATTAAGGACGGGACAACGCTGGTAGAGAACCGGCGGATGAAAAAAATACTCAATTTTCCTATGGTACAACGCCGGACGGAAATCCGCCAACGGCCGAGACCTCGTTAAGACAATGAAATCCTTGATTGATTTAACCGGATTTGCCCGGTCCGGGAGGTCGATCATCTTTGGTGACGGTCAGGCTTTCTATTGTTATTAAGACGCACGTTAAGGCGGACTATTCAGCTCAGGCTTCGCTAATTAATAGAAGCTCCGTCACTTGTCGGTCGAGGCCAACCATGAAGTCCGCCGGATTTACTGTTGGTTGCGTCTTCAAGCGGCCGCTGAAACACCATGTGTCAACAATATCCGTTCTTTAACGCACTCACGTCTAATGGGTGGGCGCCAAAACGAATGGCTGAATTGGCATCGTGGGAGATTGCGATGCCGCTGGAATCGCCAGTTGTTGAGAAGTATAGATTAACGGCCAACAGTCAGAAGTATGTCCCGAAAACGCGATACGGCGAGAATCGCTTTCAGGGTCGAATGGCGTTGTCCACGGGTATTTTGCGTTTTTGCGACCGTGAATTGCCGCGACCGCGCAGCGTTGAAGAACTCGATCCGTCGCGTTCATAAATTTTAAGTTTTTTTACGCATGCAGACATGACGTCGATGGCGTGACCCTACTGATCGTTAGAATGCTGCGGGCGTGGACCTTTCCTGGTGTCGTGTGACAACATTTGACCAGGGAGGGTTCATGTCCATTCTAAC
>Ga0209390_10000546_pt1 | contig 74578 bp, 60 predicted proteins | sample BON01_FD_187212 | JGI IMG/M metagenome (GOLD analysis project Ga0209390, IMG submission 187212) | Freshwater microbial communities from Lake Bonney liftoff mats and glacier meltwater in Antarctica - BON-01 (SPAdes) (version 2) | ecosystem: Environmental > Aquatic > Freshwater > Ice > Glacier...
GGCGCATCAATCGGGCGAGTCCGTCATTGATTGAGGCGAGGTTTTTGAGCCGACGCTTGCTTTGAATGGCTTTGAAAAAGTGATCGACGGAGATGTCCAAAGCTCCGAAATCGCCGTGGTTTTGGAGAGCCGAGCGCAGCGAGACAGCCAGCCGCTTCGGCTGCCCGAAGGGTGAGCGTAGCGAAGCAACGTCACGACCGGTGCGTGAGCTGCTCAAACAGCGAAGGATTCCGGCGGCAAGGTAGTCTTCGTCGGGGATGCGATGACAGAGGTAGTGGGCCTCGGAAGTCGCGAATGCTTCACGGGCGGGCTGGAAAAAACGGTCAAAAACAGGTGAATTAGGGTGTTGCGAAGAGGCCATAACAAAATTTTTCAGCTCGCAGCCTCAGTCAAGCAATGAATGGCACAAACGTGCGATTTGTTAGGCTCGGTAGAACTTCGAGACTGATTTGAACCCTGTCGAAACCGGCCTCGCTAGTGTCACATACCGTCCAGGAATGCACCGCCAAACGGCGTTTTTTGCGGCAACTTTTCTACACCGTTGATGAAGCACCGTCCCCGGAATCCCTCCAATCCCGATCCCGACGGCATCGATCAACTTGTGCGCCGTAGCCTTGGCGAAGGAGTAAGCCCGACATGCCAAGCACCTGAAATCCACTTGGACGACGGCCGCACCCTGGTTCTCGAATACACCTGACGCCGCCCATCGGCCTCAAAAAACAACAGCTGCCAAAAAACTTCTGGACAAAGCGGTTTGGAAAGCTATGGACGCGACAAATGAATTTTGCCGTAAAACCTCTGACTCCCGCCAAGACCAGGCGTCGAATGGGGATTTTTCTTACCGAAACACCGCCCATTGCCTCACTGAAACACCTCTTCCGCCCCCTTTTCCTCCGCAACCCCCTTTTCCCCGCCCTCCGGTCTAGCCCAACGGCTGTTCAGGAGCCTCCCGCCAAAAGCAAATTCCTAGCAGTCAAATTCCTAGTAGTGAAAACATTTCCCTTCTTCTCCATTCCGTTCGGTGCCGCAGGGCTCGTCGCGCTGATGATTCTCCTCCTCGCCGGAGAAAAAACCGTGACCTCCGCGCAGGGCGTAAGCCATCCGGTCCTGACGATCGAATCCCCTCTTCCGATCCATATTTCAGCCGGCGAGCCCAAGCCACTATTGCGCGCGGTCGAGGATCTGCAGCGGGATTTGCGCGACGTATTGGGCATGGAATTCCCGATCGTTCACAATGAAGCCGACCTGGCGGGGCGACCGGCAATCCGGGTAATCGGCCCCGCCGCTGAAACTGAAATCGGCCGGCGCCGATGGGTCGATGGACGGGAGGCGCACCGGGTTTTTGTAGAGCAAGTCGGTGAGAGCCATTCCATCGTCCTGCAAGGGGCCGACATGCGCGGCGCCATCTACGCTGTGTATTCATTTTCTGAACACATTTTAGGCATTCCTCCACTCTGGGTGTGGGCATCGACCGAAGTGGAGAAAAGGGAAAAAATTGAAATCCCGCTATCGACTGATCTGGCTTTCGGGCCGCCCCATGTGGAATGGCGCACTTGGTTCCCCAACGATCAGGATTACCTGATCCAATGGAAAATGCCCGGCAACAACCGGGAACTGATCGCTGAGACGATGCTGCGCCTTAAAATAAACGCCTGGGATCCGGGATCGATCTTGAACGACTCCTTAACCGGATTATCGGGTGATGCCCGCGCCGCGACCGACCGCGGCCTGGCGGTGATGTCCACCCACACTTCTCCTCTGGGGACCGCGATTACCGAGGCGCGTTGGAACACCTACTGGAACGATATTCGTAAACAGGCGCCACCGAAGCTCGCAATTGCGAACACAGCTGCGCTCATGGAGTTCTGGCGGCACAGCGTCTCCACCGTTCTGGCCCACGGTGTCGAAACGATCTGGACGGTGACCTTCCGCGGGCATCGCGACGTGCCGTTTTGGGAAACCTATCCGGATGCGCCGACGAGCGATCCCGACCGAGCCGCGATCATCGAGTCGATGCTCGCGGGGCAAGTCGCGTTGGTCGAAGAACTGGCCGGTGACGACCCGATCATGCGAGTCACTCTTTACAACGAGATGTCCGATCTCTTCCTCGCCGGCCTCCTAAAACTCCCCGAAGGTGAAAACATAATCTGGAATCTGGTGGCGGCACGCCGGGACCACTTTCCACCCGCGGGTATCTTCGAAATGAAGCTTTTGCCCCGCCAGCGAATCGGCCTCTATTTCAACATGCAGTTCACCTCCACCGGCTCCCATGTCGCGCAAGGAGAGGGTCCATGGAAGATGGAAGCGAACTTCCGCATCGTCGACGGCTTGACAACCGAACCCCTTGCTCTCGCCATGGTGAACGCGGGCAACATCCGCGAGTTCGCGATGGAGCTTTCCGCAAATGCGCGCCTTATGTGGGACTTTGAAACCTTCGACTCCGACGTTTTTTTGAATGAGTTCGCGGCTCAATATTTCGGCCCGACTCATGCGACTGAGATAGCGCAGCTTTACCGGGATTTTTTCCAGTCCTACTGGGAACAAAGACCGCCGGACATTGAGGGTTTCGAGCGACAGTTCTTTTTTCACGATCTCCGCTACTCCCGGGCAATTCGGGACATCCTGACGCATCTCGAAAACAACCGGCATACTCGGGAGCCGTTTTCAAATGCGGATTTTTATCGTATTCACCCCGAACATACAAATGCGACCAATACCCTCGATGCAATCATCGCCGGCACCGGCCAATCGATCGGCAAACTGAGAAAAACCTCCTCCCGCGCGGACGCGTTGATGGGCGCTATCCCCCCGAATCGTCGACTGTTTTTTAACGACAACTTGCGAGTTCAGGCGCACTTCATGTTGCGAATCAATGAATCGCTGCACGCGCTCGCACGAGCCCTCGATCGGATCGCTCACCCCGATGAACGAGCGCAGCATTTGGACGACGCTTACACCGCTTTTCTGGGAGCCCGCGAAATTCTTCGCGAAGCCGAGCACGGGCGTTTTGAGACCTGGTATCCGCGCCCGGGATCGCAGGATGTTTTCCGCTTTGATGAAATCGAAGCCCGCCTGACCGAGCTGCACCAACAGGCAAAAACCGGGCGGTGACCCCGCTTCAAACGCCTCAATCGTAAATGAAGGTGGCGGTAGCGGTAGTCGCCGTATCGCTTATCAAACGAATCCAATGGGCCGCGAATCCATCCGGGAAAATGTGTTCGGCGGTCTCGCCGGGTGAAACGGTGATCCGTTTATAGGTGAAAAAAATCTCCGGCGTATCGATGGCGCCGAAAATATCCACTTCTTTTCAAAGGGACAGACCAGCCAGCAGATTCAAAGGTATTCATAATTCGAAGGGACAGGTAAATAATCCGGTTCAGTATTTTCAGTTTAATCCTTCAGGCACGAAAAATATGAAAATTAAAGAATTTGCCGCTAAATAAATAACCTGTCCCTCCGAATCCGGAACCACTTCGCCACGCCGGGATGCAATGCCTCCTCAAATGTGCGGTTGTCTTCCACGCGGATGGATACGGCTGTGCGCCGAATTGAGCAAGAGGCTTGCTACGGAGGCTGCGGTTGCTCTACAAAGGGCTGAACCTCAATCCCCTGCTTTTATGAATCCGCCGTTTTCCCTCACCCGTCGTCGTTTCCTTGGAACCTCTCTCGCGGCCACTGCCGGAGGTGCGCTTTGCACCGGGGTCATCCGGCTGCATGCGGAAGCGAGCGGCGAGACAGATCAGTTCTATTACCGCCTCGCCCCGGCGGACGGCCCTTATATTGATTCGCAGCGGGACAACCGGGCTTTCGGATTCGGCGACGGGAAGATTTTTCTCTCGGAAGATAATGCAAAGACTTGGCTAAAAAGCGCGGCGTTTCCGGAAGCGGAGAACATCACCTTCAGCTGTCTCCTGAAAAACGGAAACGTCCTCTTCGCGACGCGCGAGAAATTGTTCCTGAGCACTGACAATCTCGCGACGCACCGCGAGATCATCGTCAAAAATCCCGACGGGAGCGACTATCGGCCGCACACGCCGAAGGATCCCGATCAACCAGGCTGGTATTTTCATTCGCTCGACGGCGTCCACACCTGGGACATTGATGGCTCGGAGATGCTCGTCTGGGGAAACTACTGCAACGTCCTCGGTGGTGCCGTCCCGGTGAATATCTACTACTCGACCGACGGAGGTGAAACCGTAAAGCTCGCCTACGCCTTCGGCCGCAATCCCAAGTTCCAGGAGAAAGACGCCGACCCCGAGAACTACCTCGGCAACCCTGACAATGACATCATCTGCCGCCACCTTCATGCGGTCGTCTATCATCCTGACGAACGCGCCTTCTATGCCTGCACCGGCGACATCTTTCGCGGCCACGGCAACGAATGCCACTGGCTGCGGGGCACCTACGACGCGAAGACCGACGCCTGGGACTGGAACGTGCTCATCTCGGTGAATTCGAATTCGCGCTACAAGTCAGGCGGCATCAACTTCGTCGACGGGCAGCTCTACTGGGCGGCGGACGCGAACGGTCCGAAGTTCGAGAACCAGAAACACGACCGCGGCATCTTCCGCTGCGATCCGGCGGATTTCACCGACCCTGCCAAACACACCATGCTGTTCGACGCCGAGTTTGAAATGGCCAATATGCTCATCGAAGACGGCGTCATTATTGCGGGGCACTGCGCCCCCGCCTCGACCCTCAAGACCGGCATTGCCTATTCACCCGATCTCGGGAAAACGTGGAAGGAATATGATCTCACCGAATTCGGCCCGCGTTCGCCGGTGCGGTTTCATCCGAAGAACAGCGAGGGCTGGTTCCGCATGGACTTACGGAAAGGATGGATCGAGCGTGGCGAGGTACTTTTTATTAAGCCGAAAGAGTCGTCGATTTGATGCTCCCTCTCTTCATGCGAAACTTAGCGATCATTTTCATCCTTGTCGTTTTCGGGTTACCGGTTTTCTCAGAGGAATTCGAGCGTCTCCCATGGACCGCGTCGCGCCTTTCCGGATCACCCGATCCGGGTACGCCGTATCTCGCTGAGCCGGTCTTCACGGAAATCGCTTTTAATCAGGGACTTGAACTGCTCTCGCACGACGGGCGTTTTTATGTGGTCGGGCGCGGTGGAAAGATCCTCTCCTTTTCCGAAACACCTGACGGCAAGGGGCAGACGGATCTGTTCCTCGATCTCAAGGTGCTCCATCCCGATCTCAGCAATGCCTACGGGCTTGCCTTTCATCCCGACTGGCGCAAAAACCGGCAGGTCTTTGTGACCTACACGATAGGGAACGAAATCGCGGACGGATCGAAGCTTTCCCGTTTTACCTTCACCTTCACCGGGGCCGATCCACCGAAGGTCGAGCTGGAGAGTGAAGAAGTCCTGCTCACCTGGGTCTCCGGCGGGCACAACGGGGCGAATCTCCAGTTCGGTCCCGACGGCATGCTTTACCTCTCCACCGGCGATGCCACCGCACCGTCGCCGCCCGACATTCTCAACACGGGACAGGACAACAGCGACCTCCTCTCTGCCATTTTGCGAATTGATATCGACGGAGCCGATGAAGGCTTGAAATATCGCATCCCGGCTGACAATCCCTACGTCGGCAGAGAGAATGTCCGGCCCGAGGTCTGGTCCTTCGGATTTCGCAACCCCTGGAAAATGAGTTTTGACGAAAGGGGACGTCTCTGGGTCGGCGACGTCGGCTGGGAACTATGGGAAATGATTCACCTCGTCGGCAGAGGAACGAATCACGGCTGGAGCGCGGTGGAGGCGAGCCAGCCGATCAAACCCGGGACCGCCAGCGATCTCGCTCCTATCATCGCCCCGGTTGCGGCGCATCCGCATTCCGAAGCGGCGTCGATCACGGGCGGCTTTGTTTATCACGGGAAACGGCTCCCCGAACTCGCAGGTGCCTATGTCTACGGCGACTACGAGACCGGGAAGATCTGGGCGCTATGGCACGACGGCGAGCGCCTCACACGACATCAGGAAATCGCCGACACCCCGCACAGGATCTCGACCTTCGGCGTGGGATCCGACGGCGAACTGTATTACCTCCACTACGGCGATCCCGCGACGATGCACCGGCTCGTCGCGAATCCGAAAGCCGGGCAGCTCTCGGATTTCCCGCGGCTCCTCAGCGAGACCGGTCTTTTCAGCGACCTCGCCGCCCGTGTCCCCCACGATGGTGTCTACGAATACCGCATTCAGGAACCGATGTGGCAGGATGGTGCCGACGCAACCCGCTATCTCGCTCTTCCGAATACCACTTCCATTGCCACCACCATCGCAAATCGCCGGGCCACTGTGACCTGGCCTGCGGATGCCGTGCTTGCCAAAACGATTCGGCTAGGCGAGCGACCTGTCGAGACCCAGGTGCTCCACTACGATGGGGAAACCTGGAATGCCTACGCCTATCGCTGGAACGCAGCCGGGAGCGAAGCTACCCTCGCCGATGCCGCCGGTGAGGAGTTCGACGTGCCCGAAGCCGGATGGAAAGGCGGCACCCGCTACCGCATCCACAGCCGCGCCGAGTGCATGCGCTGTCACAACATGTGGAATGAATTTGTCGCGGGTTTCCAGCCGGCCCAGCTCGCGGAATTTCCCGCCTTTCCCGGTCATCCCGCCCGCGAAGCGGCGGTAGCCCTGGGGATGACCAACGCCAGCTACTTCGAGCGTGATGCAGGAGGAAAACTCATTTCCAGTCGCGGCCCGGGCTCGGTCGAGACACGCGCCCGTTCGTGGCTACATGCGAACTGCGCCCATTGCCACCGGCGTCACGGCGGCGGGAGCGCGCCTCTCGAGGTGAACTTTGACCGCACCCTTTCCGATGCTGCTTTGCTCTGGCAGAACCCGACACGCGGGAATTTCGGCCTGACTGAGGCGAGGGCCATTGTTCCGGGCGAGCCTTCGCGCTCCGTTCTGAACTATCGTGTCTCCACAGTCGGCAGCGGCCACATGCCTCCGCTCGGCTCCCGTGAGATTGATGAAAAAGGTGTCGCCCTGCTCTGGGAATGGGTCGCGAGTCTTCCCCGCGAAGCGGCAATCGAGAGCGAGCCTGTCACGACCTTTACTCCCGCTTTGCTCGCAGACACTTCCTCCGCAATGCGTCTCGCCCACGCCGCCGCTTCCGACACGCTGGCAGAGGGTGATCGCGCCAGCTCTATCACTGCGGGCCTTGCCTCCCCGCAGCCGGAAATCCGCGCTCTCTTTGAGCGGTTCCGTCCGGTCGCCGAGCGCCCGCTTCCGCGAAGACACGATCCCTCCTCGATTCTGAAGCTCACCGGCGATCCCGAAAATGGTTCACGGCTTCTCTCCCCGGCGGGAAAACTGGGTGCCTGCTTTGCCTGTCATCGCCTCGGCAATGACGGGCTCGACTTCGGCCCCGACCTCAGTGAAGTCGGCAGTCGGCTCGATCCAGGAAAGCTTCTTGAGAGCCTGATCGATCCCTCAAAAGTGATCGTCCCCGAATTCCAGCTCTGGACAGTCGAAACGACGGGAGGCGAAATCCTTTCCGGATTCCTCCTCGAGCGAACTGATGAAAAACTGACCTTGCAGTCCGGTCCGGGAATGGTGCGCTCCATCACCGCTCCCGAAGTAAAATCGTCCCGTCCTCAGCCGCTTTCCGCCATGCCGGGTGGCCTCCTCGATTTCCTCACGACGCAGGAAGCGGCCGACGTGGTCGCGTGGCTAACGACGCGAAAAGCGGCTTGAAGTGAATTTAGATCGCTTCTCAAAAGCCCTTCGTGGAGACGGGGTCAGGGAACCAATTCCAAATCTAACATTATCCTAATACGCACCTACCGCAACTTCCCCCGCAATCAGCTCGCCCACCAGTGGAACCGGCCACCTACCCGCTGCGGCACCTCAACGACTCCTTCGGCGTGATGACCGGACTCCACACCTGGCGGACCGGTGATCCGGGCGCCCTGGAATAGCGAAACGATTCCCGCCGCCTTCCGCTCCTCGTCTCCCGAGGTTACGACCAAGCGCAATCCTTCGCTCGGGCCGGGCTCCGCTACCTTATCAAGGGCTGTCGGGCGCGGGCGCGAGGTTGGGGGCTCCAGCCGTCCGGGGTCCGTAAACCCAATCGGCTCACCGGGACGGTTCGCCCTACCAATCTCCATTCGTGAATTTCGTTCCATTCGTGGTTCCCTTTGTTGGCCTGTCGGGGCGGCAATGGGAGACGGGGGAAGTGAACCCATTCCAAATCTAACACTAACCAATAGTTAAAATGTAAAGAATTTGTATCTTTTCTCCTTCTGCTCATGCGTAAGCCCTGGATCATGCCCCTCGGGGCAGTCCAAGTTCGGTCGAAGGCAGCGGCGTCACGCTTCCGCCGAGGCCGCCCGCACCGCGTCGAGTTCTTCCCATCGGGTATAGAGGGCGGCGATGGCGGCCTTTTTTGACTCGAGGTCTTTGATCATGCCGGGCGCGGCGCCGGAGTTCTCGATGAAGAAGGACGGGTCATTGAGCTTTTCCTCGATCCCCGCCACTTCGGCTTCGGCGGCGTGGATCGTGTCCTCCATCGTCTCGAGTTCGCGCTCTTCTTTCCACTTCAGTTTGCGGGGCTTCCCGGCGGCGGGGGCGGACGTGACGATGACCTTCTTTACCGGCTTCAGCTTCGCGGCGGCAGCGGCGGCGGCGTCGAGGGCGCGGCGCTTTTCGAGGTAGTAGGAGTAGTTGCCCTCGTTGATCGAGATGTCGCCCTTGCCGTCGAAGACGATGACACGGTCGCAGACGCGGTCGAGGAACCAGCGGTCGTGGCTCACGACGAGGGCGGTGCCGCCGAAGTTGATGAGTGCCTCTTCGAGCACCCGCAGGGTCTGGAGGTCGAGGTCGTTGGTCGGCTCATCGAGGACGAGGAAGTTGCCGCCGCGACGCAGGATCTTCGCAAGGAGGACGCGGTTTTTCTCCCCGCCCGAGAGATTGCCGACGCGATCGTTGATGCGGTCGTTGCTGAAGAGGAAGCGGGCGAGATACGAGCGCACCGAGATGGACTCCTCGCCGAACTTCACCGAGTCGAGCCCCTGCGAGACTTCTTCGAGGACGCTGTTGTCCTCATTCAGCTCGAGGCGGGTCTGGTCGACGTAGTTGAACTCGGTCCGTTTGCCCATGCGGCGGGTGCCGGTGGTCGGCTCGAGGGTGCCGAGGATGATGCGCAGCAGGGTCGTCTTGCCGGCTCCGTTGGGACCGACGATGCCGACGCATTCCCCGGCTTTGAAGTCGAGGTCGATCCCGAGGAAGAGCGGCTCACGATCGTAGAAAAAGCCGACTTCCTTGAGATCGACGACCACGTTCGAGAGCTTCGGCGACGGGGGGATGACGAGCTCCATGTCGAGATCTTTATCGGGCGCTTTCTGGGCCTTCACGGCGTAAAAGTTATCGATTCGGCTGCGCTGCTTCGTCCCGCGAGCCTTGACTCCGGCACGGACCCACTCGATCTCGCGGCTGAGAAAACGCTGGCGCTTGTGCTCCACGGCGTGGTCGCGCTCCTGTCGCTCCTCTTTGGCGATGAGGTAGTCGCTGTAGTTGCCGTCGTGGGAAAAGAAACGCCCGTCGGCGAGTTCGACGATGCGGGTGGCGATACGGTCGAGGAAGTAGCGGTCGTGGGTGACAAAAAGACAGGCGCTTTTCGATTCAGCGAGGTAGCCCTCGAGCCAGGCGATCGCCCCGGCGTCGAGGTGGTTGGTCGGTTCGTCGAGAATGAGGAGATCGGGCTGGGCGAGGAGGGCGCGGCAGAGACCGACGCGACGTTTTTCTCCGCCCGAGAGTTCCCTGACGACCCGATCCGCCGGGGGCGCGGCCAGCTCGCGCATGAGGGTGTCAATGCGGTTCTCGAGGTTCCACCCGTCCCCGTGCTCGATCCCGGCGAGGAGCCGGTCGGTCTCGGCGTGGCTGAGTTCGTCGTGACCATTTTCATAGCGGTCAATCATCGCGATGAGCTCGGCCGCGCCGTTGCGGATGTTCGCCTCCACGGTGGCGTCCTCGTCGAGCTGGAACTCCTGCGGCAGGTAGCCGATGATGAGGCCCTGCTTGCGCGAGACCGTTCCCGCGTCCGCATTTTCCTCACCCGCGACGATGCGGAGAAAGCTCGATTTCCCGCAGCCGTTCCGCCCGACGAGACCGACCTTTTCCCCCGAGTAGACGGCGAGCGTGGCCGCATCGAGGACGGCCTGGTTCCCGAAGGAAAGGTGGAGTTCGGAGGCGGAAAGGACCGCGTCGTTCTGATTCGAGGGATTGGCCATGGAGGGGAAGAAAGATCGCGAATGTAGGCGCACCCCGTCACAACTCAACCCCCTTGAGGCAAAGAGTGAAGAGGATTGGTTGCCGCTGTTTCGCTCAGGTTCCGGGGCGGATTTCACTTTTCGGGCAGGAATGGTGGAGTAGAATCTGAAGCATCGTCCTTCTTTCCCTTATGAATTGTTTTCGAATAGTTTTCCTTCTGACCGCCATTTCTACGCTGGCTACTGCCCGTCCGAAAACCAATGATGCGGCCGTGAGTATCCTTGGGCAACCGACGATGGACGCAATTTTCGAATATGATCCCACATCGGCCTTTTCGATGGACGGTCCCGACGGCGTGGCGATCGATCCGACTACCGGAAAAGTATTTGTTTCCGACACGCTGAATCACCGCATCCTCCGCTTCTCCTCCATCGCCGCCTACGAGTCCTTCGCCGAGGCCGAGGCCGTCTTCGGGCAGGCCGATTTTTCCTCCGACAGTCCCAATCGCGGAAATGGAATTGGGAATCCGACGAACAATTCGTTTGATGAACCTTCCAATATCTGTTTCGACAGCGCGGGACGCTTGTGGGTCGCCGATAACGGGAACTCCCGAGTCCTGAGGTTCGACAATGCTTCCTCGAAAGATTCGTTTACAGCAACTGCTGACGCCGTCATCGGTCAGCCTGATTTTACCTCGGCCGCTCCCGCCGACAATCTCATCGCGGATAGCGGATTCAGTGCGCCGACCGGCGTTTCCGTGGACAGTCAGGGACGTCTCTGGGTGTCGGATTCGGTGATCCCCCGGGTGCTCCGGTTTGATGAAGCGGCCGGGTTGGCATTTGACGCGGAAGCGTCAGGGTATCTCGGCGAGGCCGTGGCCAACGTCTTTGAATCAGGAGTCGGTGCGGGCCAGTTTTCCATCGAACTCTTGGGTTTGGCGGTTGATGCGGACGACAATTTATGGGTGGCAGATCCGGTCAGTCATCGAGTGCTATTTTTTGAAGAACCGTCAGCCAAGCCGAATGGAGGATTAGCGGACAAGGTCCTCGGTCAGCCTGACTTTGACTCGTCAGCGCTTGTTACCGTATCGGCGAATTCGATGAATCTACCCTATTTTGTGACGGTCGCTCCTGACGGCACTCTTTGGGTGAGTGATTTTCTAAATCATCGCGTTCTCGGGTTCCTGAAGGCCTCCGCAAAGGCGAATGGGGGCGCTGCCGATATCGTTCTCGGGCAAGCGGACTTCGACTCTGACGTTCTCTATCCACACTCGTCGCGGGCAACGCCGAATCCCTCGCAGATCGCGGTTGGTCGCGAAGGCAGTCTTTTCATTACCGAATATAACAATATCGGTCATATCAAACGCTGGTCCGATCCCGTAAGCATCACCGCCCCGGCATCCGTCACCGCGAAAAGAACCAGCGCCAAAATCAGGGGCACCTCGGCCGGGGCCAGCTCGGTATCTTACAAAGTCGCCGGACAAAAAGGGATCAAGTCAGCCCGAGGCAGCGTGTCGAGATGGAACTTTGTGGTGAGAAAGCTCCGCAAAAAGAAAACAAACGTCACCGTAACTGCGACCGCTTTTGACGGCCGCGCCGCTTCGGCCCTCGTGAAGGCGAAAGCTGCCAGAAAGAAGAAAAAGTAACGGAAGCGCCGCCTCAAATCCCGACCGCTTCGCGCCAGACTTTTGCCATCAGACCGTGTCCGGCTTGACTAGGGTGGACTCCGTCGGCGGCCCAGTAGGCGGGTTCGGTCCCGGCTTTGACGGCCTCGTCGAATCTCTCCTGAAAGGGAACCCAGATCGCGCCGGCCGCTTTGGCGACATCAGCAGCAAAGGCGCGGCGGGTCTCGAACTCAGGGAACCAGGTGTCGTTGACCGCGCCGCAGCGCAGGACGAAGGGCTCGCAGATGACGAGAGTGACATCGGGCAGGGCCGTTTTGGTGCGCCCGATCAGGGCGGTGAATCCGTCGCGATAGACTTCGGGCGTGCCGTCGTATTTGCCGTTGAGCTTGTGCCAGAGGTCATTCACGCCGATGAGGATGCTGAGAACGGCGGGCTTCAGATCGAGGCAATCCTGCTGCCAGCGGGCCTCGAGGTCGGGAACCTTGTTACCGGAGATCCCGAGATTGTAAATGCTGAGCCCGAGCGCCGCGTGATCGGCGAGGAGCTGGCCGGCGAGGTGAAAGGGGTAACCGCGTCCGAGCATCGAGGGGTTGTTCGCGCTGCCCTCGGTCTTGCGGTCCCGGCCGGCGTCGGTGATGGAGTCGCCCTGGAAAAGGATCGTGGCGCCCTTTTCCAGTTTCACGGCGGAGGCGGCAGCGACGGAGCGGGGGAGAAGTGCCGCGGTCGAGCCGACGGCGGTAAGGGAGAGGAGATGGCGGCGGTTCATGGGAGAAGGGGTTGAGGGATTGAGGGAAGAAGGGGTTGAGGGATTGAGGGATTGAGGGATTGAGGGATTGAGGGATTGAGGGATTGAGGGATTGAGGGGCGGGTCATGGTTTCCCGGTCGCTTTGTTGGAGGCTCTGACGTAGATGGACATGGCGTTGAGGTGTTTGACGAAGAGGTCGGCACTGATTTCGTCGTCGTCGGTCCAGATGCCGTCCTTGTTTCGGGTCTCGAGGGCGGCGTTGACTTTGCCGCGAAGGTTGCGGGCGGCTTTGGCCCAGCGCTCGGCGGACTCGGGATCTCTTCGGGAGGCGAGAATTTCCTCCCGGGGTCTTGCGAGATCGGTGCGGAGTCTCTCGATCTTGTCTCCCCCGTATTCAGGCTGAAAGCCGTAATGGGTGGGCAGGTTTTTGTCGTCGTAGGTCAGTTCGTAGGTCTCCGCGACGCAGTAGAGCGGCTTGTTCGTGCCGAATTCGTAAAAGCGCGACCAGAGCCCGTTGGGCAGTTTGGCCGCTTCCAGCCAGGCGAGGGCCTGCGGGAGCGTGGCGCGGTATTTCTCGTCTCCGGTGGCGAGCCAGATTTCGAAGAGGGTGAGGCACGCGCCGAGCGACTCGAGCGAGCTCATTGCCGGCGGCTCGAATTTGCGCGCCCAGACCGGGATCATCTCCTGATTGTATTGCTGCGCCCAGACCGGTTGTTCGCCCTCAAACTGGGCGAGGAGGAGAAAGTCCCCGCACCGCTTCGCCGCCGCGAGGTAGCGGGCCTCGCCGGTGAGCTGGTGCGCCCGAACCAGAAGTCCGACGATCTTTTGCAGGTTGCCGTCGTTGAGGGTGTGAAAGTCGGTGTATTTCTGCTTGGGGAAGACGCGCGGCCATTCGGCGGGGATGACGGCCTTTTTTACAATCCCGTCGGCGGGAGCGGCGTCGCTGAACTGTTGCGGCCACGAGCCGATTTTTGTCTGCGCGGCGAGGATGTGGTCGAAGGCGTAAGCGACGGCGTTTTTCAGATCCTCATCGTCGCGGCCGGCGGGGTCGTGCGAGAGTTCGAGGAGAAAGAGCAGGGCCGATTGCGATTTGTTGTCGTCGAGGGTCGATGAGTTGCTCTGTTTGCCCTTTTCCGTCTCCCCGGTGAGGACTTCCTGACGGAGCCACCATTTTTTCGGATCGTCGCCATCGAAGTCAAAATCGGCGGGCCACCCGCCCGACTCGAGTTGGGAGGCGATGAGGGCTTTGGCGGCCCCTTTTGCCCCGGTTAGAAAAGCCTCGTCACCGGTCGCCTGCCAGGCTTTGAGCATCGCCATGCCGACCGTGGTCGTGCCGGGAGGCTGGATGGAAATGATCGTTTTGCTCTCCTTGCCCTCGGCAAACGCGAGGCTGAGATCGCGTTTCCAGCTCGAGGCGTAGCCTCCGTGCGAGGCGAGTTTGGAAATGTAGAAGTCAGTCGCTTTCCGCATCGCCGCCGTCACTGCGACGGGATCGGGGAGATCGTCGGCACGGAGTCCGGAGGAGGGGCAGGCAATGAGAAGGCTGAGCGTTAGAATCGTTTTCATGGATTAGAGGAGCTGCCGAGACGCTGGGCAAAGATCCATTCGTGCAACTCGGGTTTGGCATAAACCCCGGACGCGATGAGATGGCCCTCGCCTTCGAGAATGGAAATCTGCGCTTTGGTTCCCCCGGCGGCCTTGATCGCCTCTATCATCGAGGTCGAGCGATCCAGCGGTACGTCTTCGTCTTTGTCGCCATGGAAGGCCCAGAGGGGCGTTTCTTTCAGGGCCGATGCCTTTGCCGGATCACCGCCGCCGCAGAGAGGCACAATCGCAGCGAAGATTCCGGGGTGTTCCGTCCCGATCCGCCACGAACCCGATCCGCCCATCGACGATCCGGTGAGGTAGAGCCGCGACTCGTCGATCGGCAGGGTATCGCAGAGCGTTTTCACCAGCGCCATCAGATTCGTAGCGACCGCGTCTTTGAAGCCGATGGCGCGGTCGGGACATTGCGGAGCGAGGACGAAGCAGGGGCGCTCTTCCTGATTCGCTTCGTCGGTGAAAGGCTTCGTCGCGCCGCCCATCTGCGCTTCGTTGTCCGATCCGCTTTGCCCTGCCCCGTGGAGCCAGATTACGAGGGGATAGCGTTCTTCGCCTTTCCATTTGGGGTTCCCGTAAAATTGAAAATTCAGTCCTTCAGCCGAGGTGCCTTTCACGAAAGCCCCCGTCACGAGCGAGGCCTGCGGACCGTCTTTTGCCCCGGCACTACGGGCGTCTTCGCGGAGGAGATTCGTCACGAAAGCCTGGTCGGCGTCAGAGAGTTTCTCGAGCGGCAGGATGAAGGTTTTGAAATCGGCGGATCGCTTAAGACGCACCTCGGTGGCGTTGTATTCGAGCAACTCGCCTTCAAAAGTGGATTTGCCGTCCGACGAGGTCCAGGTGCGCTTCTCGAGCGGGGCAGAGGAGGCGAGGTGGGTGAAGAGAAAGAGGGTGATGACGAGGCAAACGCGCATGGGCGAATCGTAGTGAGAGCCCCCGCCTCTGGCAAGTGCGTTCTGCGGAGGGTGAGGGGGGAGAGGGAAGGAAAGGAGCGCGAGCATCCCTGCTCGCTGTTGGATTAACATGCGAGCAGGGATGCTCGCGGTCCTGAGAAGGTGAACGGAGTGCGTTCGCGCTTTTCCTCGTGGTCGAAGAGCTTGCCCCGGTTGCGCAGGTGCTCGACGAATTCCCGGTTGCCGTAGATGTCGGTGTGGAGATGGCGGAACTGGCTGAGGAGGGCGCCCCCGGCCTCGGCGCAGCGCGGGTTGAAGGTGCGCACCTTGGCGTCGAGCGGGTCGTCGAAGAAGAGTGAACGGCCCTTTGCGCGATCTTTGGGCTGCACCTCCGGGTCAAAGCCCCTTTGCCGTTCGGCTTCCTCCCGCGATACATAAGTCCAGCCAATCTCCTGCGCGTAGGCGAGGATCCGGGCTTGGACAGTTTTGTGTTCGGTCGGCTTGCTCATTGTCTATTTCCAGTTGGCCCTCCAGGCTTCAAACTCGGAGGGACGGATGCGAACACGTGCAAAGTTTCCCTCGTGCAGTCCGATCAATTCTTTCTCGGCCATCTCCGCGAACCGGCCCTGATCCTCCGGCTTCGCCACTTTCCGCGAGGCCGTGCGCACCTGTTTCACGGCGTCCTTTTTGGACATGCGCTGTGTCACGACATCTGCAACCACTTCACCAAGGAGAGCCCGATGCCGCTGGCGGAAAACATCCGGCTCACCCAATGCCTGCCGGATGGCCGCGTATCGGGCGCAGGACCGTTCATAGGCCCATTGGAACACATCCCGCAGAAGCGCCATGCGATTCAGTTCGTACACCCCCAGCAATCCATCCACATAATCCCTCTGTGGCACATCCACAAAGGACAGCGGAGACAGGTTTAACCTGATAAACGGAATGTTTGCCGCCAGACGTTACACCCGCTTGTTCACGTCCTCGAATGGCTGGAGGTAAGGCAGGTGAACCATGCTGAAAAAAGCATGTTCAAACGGATCTTGGATCGCCTGCGCCTTTTTCAAGAACAGGTCAAACATCTCCTCGATCCGTTGCGGTCCTTCGATGGGATGGAACACACTTCCATCAATGCCCACCGCGATCTCCCTCAGCGCACATGAGTTCCCGCCGGCTGGCCCCTGGCAGCGGGAGACACCGATCTGTGACAGATGCTTCCTCATCGCGGCAGGCAGGTAATGGGTGCGGTTCGGCCGGTAGGTCTTGAGAAGCTCAGGGTCATAGCCGACCGGCTTCCGTTGGGTCAGCGGAAGGCGCACCAGCGCTCGCACCTCTTCAGCCTCTGGTGACACAGCCAGGGATGCCGGAGTCGCGGCCACGGATGAGAAGCCTTTGACGGAGGCGGTTTGTTCGGAGATGGATTGATTTAATGGCCCATGCGGAGGCGATGCACTGAAGCGAAACGTCTGGTAGTGGCGCATATCGCCTCATTTGCGCCACAACGCGGCCCATAGTGGCGCAATCGCCCCCGCCGAGACAAGTCCATGCGACTGGCCAGGGAGCGGGTTGCATGTGCGCAACTTGGCGTCGAGCAAGTCGTCGAAGAAGAGCGAACGGCCCTTGGCGCGATCTTTGGGTGGCACGTCTGGGTCTGACTATGTCGGGAATCGAAGCGTGGCCGACGAGGGAACGGGCCTGGAGAGCAGTTCTACTTCTTTCAAGATTTTTGGACCATGAATGGCCACGAATGGAAGAGGCTAACGCCCACTCACCCCAGTCGCATCCGATAGTCCTCGTACCCGAACTCGCGCACCTTCCCGATCTCGCCATCCTCGCTCAGGATTGCGATCGAGGGCAGGGGAACGCCGTTGAAGGTTGTCGTTTTCACGATGGTGTAGTGGGACATGTCGTGGAAGACGACCCGGTCTCCGATGCGGAGCGGTTCGTCAAAACTGTAATCCCCGATGACATCACCGGCGAGGCAGGTGGGGCCGCCGAGACGATAGGTAAAAGCCTTTTCTCCCGCCTCACCTGCGCCCTCGACGACGGGGCGGTAAGGCATCTCGAGCACGTCGGGCATGTGCGTCGTGGCGGAGAGATCGAGGATGGCGATGGGAATGCCATTCTCAACGAGGTCGATGACGGTTCCGATCAGGACACCGGTGCCCACGGCGATGGCCTCGCCGGGCTCGAGATAGATCTGGAGATGCGGGTAGCGGGACTGCACTTCGCGGATGAGGGAGATGAGCAACTCGACATCGTATCCCGGCGAGGTGATGAGATGGCCGCCGCCGAAGTTCAGCCACTTCATTGTCCGCAGCGGGGCGTCGAACTTTTCCATGACCGCCTGCAGGGTGCCGCCGAGGGCCGAGGCGCCCTGCTCGCAGAGCGTGTGGAAGTGGAGTCCCTCGAGTCCGGTAAGATCGACACCTTCGAGGAGTGAGGCAAGCACGCCGAAACGCGAACCGGGCGCGCAGGGATCGTAGATCTCGGCGACGGCTTCGGAGTATTCGGGATTGATGCGGAGTCCCGCCGAGACGCGCGGACCGGCGGAGATTACTTCGTCACGGTAGCGGTGCCACTGGCTGAGCGAGTTGAAGACGAGGTGATCGGCGATCTCGAGCACCGCCGTCATTTCCACCGGTTTGAAGGCGGGGGAAAAGACATGGACTTCGCCGCCGAATTCTTCGTGTCCGAGCCGGGCTTCGTGCAGTCCGCTCGCGGCGGTGCCGACGAGATAATCGCGCAGCAGCGGGTAGAGGCCGAAGCAGGAAAATGCCTTTTGGGCGAGGAGAATTTTTGCCCCCGTCTCATCCTGGATCCGTTTCAGGATCTCGCCGTTGCGACGAAAGAGGGTCTCGTCGAGGACATAAGAGGGTGTCTCGAGCCCGGTGCGCTCGAAGGCAGCGAGGAGGGCGGGCACATCACCTCGGTAGAGGCCGGTTTCGGGGTGGTCGGGCATTTTGGGGGGAGGGGGAGAGGGATTGAGGGGTTCAGGCGTTGAGGGATTGAGGGATTGAGGGATTGAGGGATTGAGGGATTGAGGGATTGAGGGATTGAGGGATTGAGGGAATGAGGCGTTGAGGGATTGAGGGATTGAGGGATTAAGGGATTAAGGGATTGAGGGATTGAGGGATTGAGGGATTGAGGGATTGAGGGATTAAGGGATTGAGGGATTGAGGGATTGAGGGATTCAGGCGTTGAGTGTCGATGGTGGTGGATCTACCATAGGAATCCCCCAGACACGGATGTCGATGGGCACGATGGAGCCTGCCACGGAAACGAAGTTGTCCGAGCGGGCGTCTCCGACCCAGACCTCCAACCGAGACTCTGCCTCCAGCTTTTTCCAGAGCCAGCAATTCTTCTTTACCGGGAAAAGGCCCGCATCGGTCAGGAATTCGTCGACGGTCGCCTGCAGCGGGAGGCTTCCGCTGATGTAAGTCTGACGCGAAACAATTTGACCCGCGTCGGTGAGTCCAACCGGAGCAGGAGCTGTGGAGAAGAGCTTTTCCCACCATCCCATCCGCAACAGATATTCTGCGGGCGTGCTATCGAACTGGGTCATGCGTCCATCGACGATCTCGTAGTAATCGCCATAGATTCCGGGCCGGGTGACCTTCACGACCTCTGCGGAAGGCTCGTCGAAGTAAACCAGGTGCTCCGAACCTTCCGCCAGATCGGGGAGGGCTCGTCGAAGTAAACCAGGTGCTCCGAACCTTCCGCCAGATCGGGGAGGGCTAATCCACTCCATTCTGTGTGCGGACACTGGACGACCCACTCTCCGAGGAGGGCCGCCTCGCGCGACTTTCGCCAGTCGATTTGTTCGTTGCGCCCGCCGTCTGGAAACTCCGTGCTTGAGCCAACGCTTCGGACAAGGTAATCGAGCGCGGTAGATTGGCCACTGCGGCTTTCACACGGCCACGCACGCCAGCGAATGATTGACGTACTTGAGGAGGTAGATCGATCTGGTGAGTCGTGGTCGGCATGGCCCATAGTCTATGGCGATCTCAAAAGGGAGTCAAGAGAGGTGGTCACACTTCTCACTCGACCCGCAGCGGTTCCGCATCGATCACTTCCCAGGGCAGGCCCCAGGCATTGAGGTCGGCCATGTAGGGATCTGGATCGAGTTGTTCGACGTTCCAGACTCCCGGCTTGAGCCAAGCGCCGGAGAGGAGTTGTCGTCCGCCGATCATCGCGGGCACTCCGGCGGTGTAGCTGATCGCCTGGCTTTTCACTTCGGCGTAGCACTCCTGATGGTCGCAGACGTTGTAGATGAACTTGGTCGCGGTCTCGCCGGTGCTCTTGAGCTTGCCGGTGATGAGGCAGCCGATGCAGGTCTTGCCTTTGGTGAGTGGGCCGAGTGAGGCGGGATCGGGCAGGATCGCTTTGAGAAACTGGATCGGGACGATTTGTTTGCCCTCGTAGTCGATCGGCTCGATCGAGGTCATGCCGATGTTCTTGAGCACGGTGAGGTGCTTGATGTAGTTGTCGGAAAAGGTCATCCAGAAGCGGATGCGCTTCAGCCCGGGCAGGTTCTGGGCGAGGCTTTCGAGTTCCTCATGGTAGAGGAGATAAATCGTCTTCGTGCCGACGTGTTCGTCGGGGAAGCGGTAGTCGAGGGCGATCTCGAGGGGCTCGGTCTCTTTCCACTCGCCGTTCTCCCAGTAGCGACCGTTCGCGGTGATCTCGCGCAGGTTGATCTCGGGATTGAAGTTGGTGGCAAAGGGCAGGCCGTGATCGCCGGCATTGGCGTCAAGGATGTCGACGGTCTCGATCTCGTCGAAGTAGTGCTTCAGCGCATAGGCGCAGTAGGCATTGGTCACGCCAGGGTCGAAGCCCGAGCCGAGGATAGCGGTGAGACCGGCGGCTTTGAATTTTTCCTGATAGGCCCACTGCCATTTGTATTCGAACTTGGCGGTATCCTGCGGTTCGTAGTTGGCGGTGTCGAGGTAGTGGACCCCGGCCTCGAGGCAGGCGTCCATGAGGGTGAGATCCTGATAGGGCAGGGCGATGTTGAGAAGGATGGTCGGTTTGACCTCTTTCAAAAAGGCGACGACCTCGGCGACATTGTCGGCATCGAGCCTGGCCGTTTTGATCTCGACGCCGGTGGTGGCCTTGATGTCGGCGGCGATGGCATCACACTTTTCGAGGGTGCGGCTCGCGAGCCAGATTTCACCAAAGGTTGCGGCGTCCTGCGCGCACTTGTGAGCGACGACGTTGCCGACTCCCCCTGCTCCGATAATGACCGTTTTGTGCATGAATTTTGGAAGAGGGTACGCTCCGATTGGCGGGGGGAATGTCAAAGGGATTTCTAATTTCGATCGGCGATCTCACGAGTCCGTCAGACGGCACCGTAGGCGAGCATGGCTTCGGCGACTTTTTTGAAACCGGCGATGTTGGAGCCGTTGACGTAGTCGATCCGCCCCGCGCTGGAGGCACCGGCTCCGACGCAGCGGGCGTGGATCTCGCGCATGATCTGCTGGAGACGGCGATCGACTTCCTCACGGTCCCAGCTGATGCGCATGGCGTTCTGGCTCTGCTCGAGCCCGCTCACCGAGACGCCACCGGCATTGGCCGCTTTGCCGGGCGCGTGGAGGACGCCGTGTTCCCGGAGATATTCGGAGGCGTCGAGACTGGTGGGCATGTTGGCTCCCTCACAGACGGCGATGATCCCGGTGGAGGTAAGGGCGATGGCGTCTTCGAGTTCCAGCTCGTTCTGCGTGGCGCAGGGCATCGCGATATCGCAGGGTACGGCCCAGGGGCGGGCATCGGCGTGGAAGGAGACTCCCCGGCTTTGGTAATCGGAGAGAGAGCCGCGCCGGGCTTCCTTGAGCTGAAGCACTTCTTCCCACTGCTCGAGGGTCAGTCCGTCGGGAATGTGGATAAATCCGCCGGAATCGCTCAGGGTGACGACTTTGGCGCCTTTTTCAATGAGCTTCTGGGCCGCGTAGAGAGCGACGTTTCCGCTCCCGCTCACAGTCACGCGTTTCCCCTCGAGGGTCTCGTCGTGCTGTTGAAGCATCTGCTCGCAGAAGTAGACGCAGCCCCAGCCGGTCGCTTCGGTGCGGACGGCACTGCCGCCGAAGGCGAGCCCCTTGCCGGTGAGGACACCGCTCCAGCGATTCTCGAGGCGCACGTATTGACCGAAGAGATAGCTGATCTCACGGGCTCCCACGCCGATGTCTCCGGCGGGGACATCGACGTCTTCGCCGATGTGGCGGTGCAACTCGGTCATCATGGAATGGCAGAAGCGCATCACTTCACGATCACTTTTCCCTTTGGGATTGAAGTTCGAGCCGCCTTTGGCTCCGCCCATGGGCAGACCGGTGAGGCTGTTTTTGAAAATTTGCTCAAAGCCAAGGAATTTCAGAACGCTCTGGGTGACGGAAGGGTGGAAGCGCAGTCCGCCCTTGTAGGGGCCGAGAGCGTGACTGAACTGCACCCGCCAGGCCCGGTTCGCGCGGATCTCGCCCGAGTCGGTCTCCCAGGTCACGCGGAAGGTGATGATACGGTCGGGCTCGGTGAGGCGCTCGAGGATCTGGGCTCGCCGATAAGCCTCGTGTTGGAGATACCAGGGCATCACGGAGGTTGCTACTTCGCATACCGCCTGGTGAAATTCGGTCTCGTAGGGGTTCCGCTTTTTCAGGCCTTTCATGAAGGCTTTGAGTTCCTTTTGTTCCGCTTGGGTCATAGGGGTGGAGTTGGAGGTGGGAAAACTAGCTCAGTTTGATCGACTTGCACGCGAGCGCACCGGCTCCCCTGAGGAAAGTCCAGCGGGCAATCCGGTTCATGCAGGAAACGGCGTCGTGGCTCAATACAACTGCCCTTTACGGTAAGCCGCAGGGGAGACTCCCCGATGTTGCTTGAGCATGCGGCTGAAGTAATAGCGATTCGGGAAGCCGCAGTTCTCCGCGACCTGCTCGATCGACTGTTCGGTATGGCGGAGGAGGTGGCAGGCGCGGTCGAGCCGGTAACTGAGCAGGACACTCATCGGCGCCATGCGGACCTGAGAGCGGAAGAGGTGGTTGAGATTGCGCACACTGACCCCGGCGGCGCGGGCGGCATCGTCGGCATTGATGCGGCGGGCGAGGTTGGTCTGGAGAAATTCCATCGCTTTGGTGACGCGATTGTCGAGTTTTTGATCTGTCCAGGCCTTGGCCGGCAGTTTCGTGAGGGAGTGGAGGACGAGGGCAGCGGATTCCCAGTTGTGAGGTTCCCCTTTGGCGCCGGCGAGGGATTCGAGAAAGCCGCTCGCGATTTCGTCCACGGGCGACGAGAACACCCCGGGGACCGAGAGCAGGTCGGAGCGCCCGAGGATAAAGTGCGCATACCACTTCGTAAAGGGCTCGGGATTGTAGGAACTGAAAGCCGTGCGCGGCGAGATGAGGTAGAGATTTCCCGGCACGAGGACGGTATCGACACCGCCAAAGCGGACGACCGCCTTTCCCTCGACGGGGCAGTAGAGCCGCCAGTAGGGGTCGATGAGGTTGTGCAGATTCCACCGCTGCAGACGGATCTTGCGGGTCGCGAGGATCTCGAGCGACATGCCCGGCAGCATGACCTCGCGTTCGCCCTCCACTTCGTGGGGAGAACCATTGGGGACGAGACTGAAGAAAGGGTCTTTTTTTGTGCTCATTCCGGCATCTTGCGAAAAATGGCACAAAAGAGCAGCTTCGTCGATATGTAAGGAGAACCGAATTACGGCCATTCTGTCGTAATCGGACACATCGGCAAAATTCCCGGACGGTCTATTTTCGCTCGCCGAAGAGAAAGCGTCCGACGCCCCGGATGGCGTTGCCAAGACCGGCTTCTCCGGCGGGAGGGGCTCCGGCTGCTGCGGCCCCGGCGGCGGCGAGTTCTCCCGGAATGGGGAAGCCCTGGGGATCGCGGTTGCCGGTGAATAGTCCCTGGCCGTGGCCCCGGCACGAGCTGCGCGGGCGGAGATCGGCGGGCAGGTCCATCTGGTAGGGGAATTTGGTGCGGTTCGAGGCGATGAGCCCACACTCGCGACAGAGCTGGGTGTTGGTCGAGCCGGGCGGTGGCGGAATTTTCGCCCCGGCGAAACCGGCCGTCTCGGCGGTTTTCATCACTTCTGTCCAGACGGGCAGGGCGAGGGTGCTGCCGTAGCCGCGGTCCATGATCTTTTTCGGCTGGTCGAGCCCGACCCAGACGCCGGTCGTGACTTTGTCGGTGTAGCCGACGAACCAGGCGTCGAGGTAGTCGTTCGTTGTGCCCGTCTTGCCGCTCGCCGGGGCGGTGTAGCCAGCCTTGCGCGCTTCGGTGGCGGTGCCTTCGTCGAGGACTTTCGAGAGGATGTCGGAGGTGAGCCAGCTCACCGATTCTGGGAAGATGGGGCGTTCCTTACCCTGAAACTGAAAGAGGACGCTGCCGTCGTGGCGTTCGATGCGCTCAATCAGGTATGGCTCGAGATTCACTCCTTTCGAGGCAAACGTGGAGTAGGCGCTCGTGATCGTGACCGGGGTCGTCTCAAAAGCCCCGAGGGAAATGACGGGCGACTTGGGGATATCGCCGAACTTGAGTTCCCACGCCATTCCGCGGATATTGGGAATGCCGGCGATCTGTCCGACGCGGACCGACATCGTATTGCGCGATTTGATGAGTCCGAGGGCGGCAGGCTGGAGTCCGGTGAAAGTCCCGTCGCTGTTCTTCGGGGACCAGGGCGCGCCGCCCGCCGTCTGGAGCCGGATCGCATCGTCGCTGATGAAGGCCCCGGGGAGGAGCCCGCCGCGGTCAAAGGCGACTGCATAGACAAAGGGCTTGAAGGTCGAGCCGACCTGGCGACGGGCGCGGTAGGCGCGGTTGTAAGAGCTTTCGCCAAAATCCCGGCCGCCAACGAGAGCGAGAATGCCGCCGGTGCGGTTGTCGATCGAGACGACCGCGCCCTGGAGATATTTGGTGTCCTTCCCTTCCTGATGCGAGCTGCGCGGCGAGTGTTTGTATCCGGGGCGTTTCTCGATTGTAGTGAGGTGACGGTCCAGGGTCTTCTCCGCCGTCGCCTGGAGCGCCGAGTCCACCGTGGTATAAATCTTCAGTCCTCCGGTCTCGATGAGATGCGGTTCGAGGTAGTCCCCGAGTAGGTCAAAGACGGCCTGGAGCGTGTAGCTGCCCGTCGCAAGGCGCTGGTTCGGCGGGCGCAGGGAGAGCTTCGCCGCCTTCGCATCAGTGGCCTCGGCCGCCGTGATGAGATCGGCATCGACGAGCCGGTCGAGGACTTCGCTCTGGATGTCTTTCGCATTCTCCATGCTGCGGAAGGGATTGAGGAGGCTGGGACCGCGGATGACCCCGGCGAGCATGGCGCTCTCGGCGAGGTTGAGCTCGGCGGCGGGTTTCATGAAGTAGCCTTGGGCGGCCCGCTCGATCCCGTAGAGACCCGAGCCGAAATAGACCCGGTTCATGTAATAGGCGAGGATCTCGTCCTTCGTGAAATGCCGCTCGATGCGCTGGGAGAGGGCGACCTCCATGAACTTTCGTTGCAGGCTCATCTCCTTCATTCCGAAGGTATTGCGAGCCAACTGCATCGTGAGGGTGGAGGCGCCCTGCTCCATCCCGCCGGCCTTGAGATTTGTCACGAAGGCCCGTGCCACGCCGATCAGATCGACGCCGCCGTGTTTGTAAAAGCGGCTGTCTTCACGGGCGAGGAGAGCTTTCACAAAATACGGCGAGACTTCAGAGACAGGCACCGCAACGCGGTTCTCCCCGTGACCGGCGACGTGGCCGAGGAGTTCACCGGCCCGGTCATAGACGAGGGTCCGCTGCGGAGTCTCGCGTATCTCCTCGAGATCGAACTGCGTCGCGCGGAATCCGTAGTAGAGCGATCCGGCGAGGGCGATGCAAAAGCCAAGCGCGAGCGTCGTGAAGAAGATCTTCCGGAAAAATCGCCCGATTGCGGAGCTTTTGCGACGCTTGGGTGACCGGGATTTGCTCACGGAGAGGGACGCAAAGGGCCCGGGTTTGGCCTTGCGACCCGACGACGATGATTTTCTCCTGCCCATATTAGTTAACTTTAGTTCAATAACCGGGAGCTTGCATCTGTCTTGTCAGCTAAACATGGAAAATATGGGAACTGGGAAAGTGACTGCGGCACGAAAAAACCCGCGCGTGATGGCGCGGGTTCTCCGCGACAGCGGGAGGGGCAAGGGAGCGCGGGGCGGCTCAGCCTTCGGTGGGCGGCATGTTGTCGAGGATGCGGATGTCGCCCCATTGGACCAGTTTGCCATCGCGGAAATAGAGGAGCAGTTCGCCGTATTTCGGATCATCGTACTGGATCACTTCGACTTTGCGGGCATCGGCTGCCTCGCGCGCCCCGACAGCTTTGAAGTCCTTGCCGAGCAGGGAGGTGGTCTGGTCTTTGCTCATACCCAGATTCAGTTTCTGCGTGCGGGTATCCATCGAACCGCAACTGCTCAGGATCGCAAGTCCCGCGATCGCCGCGAACATAGGGGGGAAAAATCTCATAGGTGAATATGGCGGGGATCGATTCAGAGTTCAAGCTTTTCGCGGAACGGTTTTTCTGCCATGATCGGGAGTATGAAGGAACTTTTCAGAGAGCGCGATTTTACCAAAATCGGTTACTACCGGTCGATCCTGGAGAGCGGAGGCATCGAGACACTGATCCGTAACGAGGTGCTTTCGGGCGTGGAGGTCCCTATCCCGGACTTCTTCCCGGCCCTCTGTGTTGTCCACGATGATGACTACGACCGCGCCCTCGCGATGCTGCGCGAGCACGCCGCCCACGACAGTGAGAAGTCCGAGGAGGAGGTCACCTGTCAGGGCTGTGGTGAGGAAAATCCGGGGAATTTCGAGATTTGCTGGTCCTGCGGCGGGGCCGTTGTCGCTCTGTGAGAACGCATCGCGGCGCGAATCTCACGCGGCCATTCTCCCGCCGAAACTCTCGACGCCGTCCCAGTTCTCGCTCAGCTCGATGCTGAGAGTCTGCTTGGCGCGGTGGATCAGCACCCAGAGATTGGCCTTCGAGATCTTGAGCTCGCGGGTGATCTCCTCGGTGGAGTATCCGAGCATCTCCCGCATGCGGAAGGCCTCGCCCATTTTCTCAGGGAGGCGGGAGACGGCGAGCTCGAGATCTTCCATGAACTCTTTGCGCTCGGTCTCGGCACCGGGGCGATGGGTCGGGCGATCATCGGGCTGCTCGTCGATCCAGGAACGGGTCTCCGATTCGCCGGGAAAGGCGTTTTCCAAATCCGTCGCGAGGATGGAGGGGCGACGACCGGTTTTGCGGTAATGATCGATGATTTTATTCCTCAGGATCCCGGTCAGCCAAGTGCGCTCTGAGCAATCCCCACGGAAGTGACTGCGTCCGTTCCAGCCGGAGAGGAAGGCGTCCTGCACGAGATCCTCGGCGGTGCCGTAGTCCGAGACCCGCATCAGGGCGAAGCGGATCAGGTATTCACGATAGCTCACGTTCCAGAGATTCGGGTTGAGGGTGTGTTCGTTCATAGTTTAGGGAGGGTAAGGGTAGGTGGAGAGGGCGTGGTGACAGAATGGTCTGTCCGTTAGTCAGGGAAAAAAAGTCAATTTTGGAAGAGTTCGAGGGCGGCGCTGCGCGCGGTGTGGACGGGCCACATCGCCTTCAAGTTCTGGGCTTCGCCTGTCGCGCCGGAGTAGAGCACGAAGACGCGATCACCCATCTCCGCCGCCCTTTTAGGGGAGGGGAAATGGAGGGAGGCGAGGACCCGGAAGAATTGGCGGATAGATTCCTTGTGCGAGCGGATCTGCTCGATGATGCCGCAGCACTGCTCGTCCGAGACAGCTCCGGTGTTTGAGTAGGGACAGCCGCGGAACTGGTTGTTCTCGATATAGGACTCGAGCGCGTCAAAGTAGCGAGCGAGCTTTTCCGCAGGGGTGCCTTGCGACTCGAGCAACTCGGACCGGAAGGTCTCCGAGCGATCATGCATCGCCTTCAGCCAGGCTTCGCAGAGAGATTCTTTCGACGGGTAATGCTGATAGAAGCTCGCCTTGGCGGTCCCGGCTTTTTCGATGATCTCGTTGATCCCGACTTCGGAATATCCGCGCTGGAAAAAGAGCTCACCGGCAGTCTCAAGGATGCGCTCTCTGGCGTTGGGCTTTCTCATTACTCTGCTAAGATAAACAGACAGACCTGTCTGTAAAGTTCTATTTTAAGTATTTTCATCTTCCGAAGGCTGACGACTCTGCGGAAAGCGTTTGGACATCGCAAAAAGCACGCGAACCCGTGAAAGGTTGTACTTTTTCGAAAGGAGTCTTTCCTTCATATTCTATCGCAATGAGTCCGGCGGAAGGATCCCCGCTCACACGTTATGCTGCCTCACTTTTCCAGGACCCGGCTTTCTTGCGATTCGCTTCCGATAGCGATCCTGTCTCTGGTCTGGGGCACCGGCGAGGCGCGGGCGACGGAGGACATTGCCTTTTTCGAGAGCAAGGTGCGGCCGCTCCTGATCACGCACTGCTACGAATGCCATTCCGCAGACGAAGAGAGCAAAGGCGGTCTCGTCCTCGATTCGCGCGAAGGCTGGATGGTCGGCGGCGACTCTGGGCCGGCGATCGTTCCGGGAGATCCGGCAGAGAGTCTCCTCATCCGCAGCATCCGCTACGAGGACCCGCATCTGGAGATGCCGCCGAAGACCCGACTGCCGGGCGAGGTGATAGAGGTGCTGACCAAGTGGGTCGCGATGGGGGCTCCCGACCCGCGCGACGGCAATGTCGTCCGCGAGAGTGCCGGGATGACGGTGGAGGAGGGCAGGGCCTTCTGGTCCTATCGGCCACCCGTCGATGTCGCGCCGCCCGCAGTGAAGGAAACGTCGTGGCCGTCAGGAGAGATCGACCGGTTCCTCCTCGCGAGGATGGAGTCGGCAGGTCTCGAGCCCGCCCCCCGGGCTACTCCCGAAGCGATCCTGCGGCGACTCCATCTCGATCTCGCGGGACTGCCGCCGACGCCTGAGGAGATCGCGGCTTTTCTCAACGATCCCTCCGAAGCCGTCTGGCGGAGGGAAGTGGAGCGGCTCCTCGCTTCGCCGCGCTTCGGCGAACGCTGGGCGAGGCACTGGCTCGATGTTGCCCGCTACGGGGAGTCCTACACCCTGCGCGGGCTCATCATGCGCGAGGCGTGGCGCTACCGGGACTACGTCATCGAGGCATTCAACCGCGACCTGCCCTACGACCAGTTCGTGCGCGAGCAGATCGCCGGTGATCTCATGGAGAGAGACGGCGTCCCGCTCGCGGACCGGCAGCGCCGTCTCGTGGCGACCGGATTCCTCGCCTTCGGGAACCACAATCTCGAGGAGCAGGATAAACGTCAGCTCGATCTCGATATCGTCGACGAGCAGCTCGACACGCTGGGCAAGGCCTTCATGGGGCAGGCTCTCGGCTGCGCGCGCTGCCACGATCACAAGTTCGATCCCGTCCCCGCCCGCGACTACCACGCCATGGCCGGCATTCTCGCGAGCACGGTCAGTCTTTCCCACTCCAATGTCTCGAACTGGCTCGACCTACCGCTGCCGCTTGATTCGGATGAGGAAAAGGCGCTATCGGACCACGAGACACGGCTCGCCGCGCTCGAGGTGGATTTGAAGGCTGCAGAGAAAGAGCGGGAGGCCGCCGTCGCCGCCGATCCCTCGCGGGCGTCTGATTCCCGACCCGAGATCGCCGCACCTGACGATTTCCCGGGGCTCGTCGTCGATGAGACCGAGGCGGAAAAGGTCGGGGAGTGGAAGCACTCCGTCCACACCCGCTCCTACATCGGCGAGGGCTACCTGCACGATGAGAACGCCGGCAAGGGCCTGAAGACCCTCAGCTTTGTCGCCCGGGTGCCGAAGCGGGGGCGCTACGAAGTGCGTATCGCCTGGGCGCCGGGGGCGGGACGTGCCGAGTCAGTGCCCATCATGATCTCCAGCGCTGACGGCGATTTCCCTTTGCGGCTCGATCAGAGCGTCGTCCCGCCGATCGAGGGCAGATTCGCTTCGCTCGGGGAATACACCTTTGAGCCCAACGGGGCGAATTTTGTCCTGATCTCTAACGAGGGAACGAGTGGCTATGTCGTCGCCGATGCGGTGCAGTTCCTTCCTCTCGCCGAGGTGGAAAAGGTGGCGGAACTACCCGTCGGTCCGCTTGATGACAAGGCGGTGCAGCGTCGTCGCGAGGCCGTCGCAGAAGTAGCGCGGATCAAGAAGGAGATTGCCGCGCTGAAAGAGATCGGCCCGGTGAGGCCGAAGCATCTCGGAGTGCGTGAGTCGGAAAAACCGACCGACCTCCCCGTGCTCGCCCGTGGACTCGTTCATCAGCCGACGGGGGACCCGGTGCCGAGGGGATTTCTCCAGGTGAGCTTCCCTGCCGACACCGCCCCGCCTGCGATCCGGGAGGGGCAGAGCGGACGTCTCGAACTGGCCGCCTGGGTTGGCTCGACGGAGAATCCGCTCACGGCCCGCGTCTTCGTCAACCGGGTCTGGCACTGGATGTTCGGTCGTGGGCTCGTCCGCACGACGGACAACTTCGGTACGACGGGGGAGGCCCCCTCGCATCCCGAACTGCTCGACCATCTCACCCTGCGTTTCATCGAGGAAGGGTGGTCTGTGAAATGGCTGGTGCGCGAGATCGCCCTGACGAGCGCCTATCGTCTCTCCGCACCGGCGGATGATTCGCCCTGGTTCACTGCCGATCCCGAGAATCGGCTCTTTGCGCGGGCGCCTCGCCGCCGTCTCGATGCGGAGGTCCTGCGGGATTCCATCCTTCACGTGAGTGGGCGCCTCGACCCATCTATGGGCGGGCCGACGATACGCCCTGCCGCTTCGAACGACTACCACTACGCGCAGGACAGTGAGCGTCGCAGCATTTACCTCCCGGTCCTGCGCAATTCCCTGCCCGAGATTCTCGAGACTTTCAACACCGCCGACCCCAGCCGCACGACGGGGAATCGCGATCTCGGCACGGTCGCTCCGCAGGCACTCTTCCTCATGAACAACGATTTCATCCTCGAGCAGTCCGCGATCGCCGCCCGCCGGGTCGTGGAAGAGGGGACCGGCGAAGAAGCGGCCTTCGCGCGGGCCACTCTCCGCGTCCTCGGTCGAGCGCCTCTCCCCGCCGAGCAGGCTCTTTTCTCCAGTCTCCTCACCGCGACACCCGAGGGCGAAAAAGCCGAGGCCTGGAGCACGATTCTGCAGGGGCTCTTCGCCAGTCTCGACTTCCGCTATCTCGACTAATCCGATGCCATGATCCGACGTCATTTTCTGCAATCCGTATCCTGTGGCTTTGGCGGCCTCGCGTTTTCCGCGCTCGCGGGCCAGGGCCCGAATGTTCCCGGAGCGCGGATCCCGCTCCTCCCGGCGCGGGCGAAGCGGGTCATCTTCGTGTTCATGCAGGGTGGCCCCAGCCAGGTCGATACCTTCGACTACAAGCCGCTTCTGTTTGACCGTGATGGAGAAATGGTCAATTTTTACGACTCCCGTAAAATTGCGAATTCCGGTGACAAGTCGGCCACCGCTCATCGGCTGATGAAGCCGTTGTGGGATTTCTCCCAACACGGGCAGAGCGGGCGGCATGTCTCAGCGCTCTTCCCCGAGATGGCACGCCATGTCGATGATATGTGTTTTATCCACTCGATGCACACCGAGGGGATCGCCCACGGACCGTCGACGTTATTTCTCCACTGCGGAGCGACCAACTTCATTCGCCCCTCGATGGGCTCGTGGATCAGCTACGGGCTCGGCAGTGAAAGCGAAAATCTGCCCGGCTTCGTCACGATCGGTCCCTCTTCGGGCAACGGCGGAGCGCGGAACTACGGCAGCGCCTTCCTGCCGCCGGTCTATCAAGGCACTCCGCTCGGGCGAGCCGATGCCCCGGCGACGACGGCGGCCTTTCGCAATGTCCTGAATCCCTCGCTCAGCCCCGAAAAGCAGCGGCAGCGTTTTGACTTTATTCAGGCGCTGAATGAAGCGCAGCTCCAGCGACGGCCCGGCGATGCGGAATTGGAAGCGGCAGTCAGCTCCTTCGATCTGGCCTGGCGGCTCCAGACTGAGGCACCCGAGGTGACCGACCTGTCGGGAGAATCGGCCGCGACTCTCGATCTGTATGGGATACGCGACGGGGCCCCGACCGAGGACTTCGGGCGCAAGTGTCTCCTCGCCAGGCGTCTCTGCGAGTCGGGGGTGCGTTTTGTCCAGGTCACCTACGGCGACAACACGGCGAACCCCGCGTGGGATCAGCACTCCAATATGCCGAAGCACGCCGATCATGCTCTCGCCGTCGACAAACCGGTCGCGGGCCTCTTGGCGGATCTGAAACAGCGGGGGTTACTCGAGGACACCATCGTGTGGTTCGGAGGCGAGTTCGGCCGCACCCCCTACGCGCAGGGGAACGGCACCGGGCGGGATCACAATCCGAAAGGTTTCACGACTTGGCTCGCCGGCGGGGGCTTCAAGCCGGGGCACGCCCACGGCGCGACCGATGAGTTCGGTCACATGGCGGTGGAGAACAAGGTCCACATGCACGACCTCCACGCCACGATCCTGCATCAATTGGGGCTGGATCACGAAAAACTCACCTTCCGCTTTGACGGGCGCGATTTCCGGTTCACCGACGTGCATGGGCATGTCGTAAAAGAGGTTCTCAGTTGAAAATTACGGGAAAAATGACTTGAAATTTTCAAGTGGAGTGATTAATTGTTTCATATGAACGAGACGATTTATCAGCCACTTAGCGCGAAAGAGGCGGGCCGCGTCGCCGAAAAGCCCGTCTCGGTCTACGTCGGCGGGAAAAAGGCGGCGGCTTCGGTCGTTTCGGCCTTTGTCCTTGGGGAGACTCCCGGGTCGGTCGCGCTGATTCAGGCGCTACACGCGGGCTTTCCCTTCCGGGAGCTCGAGGCTCTCCGCGATCTCCTCGATCTGCCGATGGATAGACTTGCCGCCCATCTTTCGATCTCACGGGCGACTCTGCATCGTCGCAAGACGGCCGGTCGCCTCGATGCGGGCGAGTCCGATCGGGTGCTGCGTTTTGCCCGTCTCCTCGGTCTGGCGCTGACGACGATGGAGTCTCTCGAGGCGGCACGGCGCTGGCTCGCCTCTCCGCAGACGGGACTGGGCGGGGAGGTGCCGCTCGTCTTTGCCGAGACCGAGGTGGGTGCCCGCGAGGTCGAGGATCTCCTCGTTCGCATCGAGTTCAGCGTCTACGCTTGAGCATGACGGTGTGGCGAATCGTGAAGGCCAAATATGCCGATTCCGCCTTCTCCGGCGAGGGGGCATCCCGCGTCGGGGGGCGGTGGAATTCGCGGGGGCAATGGGTCGTCTACACGAGCGGGACTCTCTCCCTCGCGGCCCTCGAGTTACTCGTGCATCTGAATCCGCCGGTGCATTTTGACTGGGTCGCGATGGAGGCGGAGTTCGATGCCGGGCTCGTCGAGACGCTCGATCCCTCTCTCCTCCCGGCCGAATGGCGGCGGTTTCCCGCTCCCGCTAGCACGGGCGATCTCGGTGATGTCTGGTTGAGCGAGGCTCGATCGGCGGTGCTCGCAGTCCCGAGTGTCATCGTGCTCGGCGAGAGTAATTACCTCCTCAATCCCGGCCATCCCGATTTTCAAAAAATAGAGGTTTCGCCGCCCCGGCCCTTTGCTTTTGATCCGCGATTACTGGGATAAGGTTTGGGCTCAGCAACTTTCCAGTCGGCAGCGGGTTCAAAAGACTTCGATGATACGATTACCCCGCCTTTTCTTACTCGCGCTCGCTCTCCTCGCCTCTGCTGCAACGAGTGCGGAGCCCTCTCCGAAGCTCAACGTAGTGCTCTTCCTCGTCGATGACATGGGCTGGATGGACAGTTCGGTTTATGGGTCGGAGTATTATGAGACACCGAACATGGAGCGTCTCGCGGCGCGGGCGATGCGGTTCACCAACGCCTATTCCGTGCCGCTGTGTTCGCCGACTCGGGCAACGATCCTGAGCGGTCAGTATTCGGCGAGGCACGGGGTCACTTCGGCCTCGGGACACCAGCCGGCGGCACCCGAGGGGGCGTCGAGGTATCCCGTATCGGGTCGTCAGGGGAGCCGATTCATCTACCCAAACAGCAAAAATTATCTGGAGCCTGCGCTCGATTCTCTCGCCGAAGTTCTCAAGGGGGCGGGTTATCGCACGGGGCATTTCGGGAAATGGCACCTAGGGACCGCGCCGGAGCACCGGCCTGATCAGCACGGCTTCGAGACGACCTGGTTCTGCGTGTCCGATCCGGGACCGCCATCCTACTTTTCGCCGTACGGCGTTTTCCCCGACGGCGAGGCGAAAGGCAGGACGAAGGTTGGCACCATCACCGACGGCCCCGACGGAGAATACATCACCGACCGGCTCACCGACGAGGCGCTGAAGTTCATAGAGAAAAATGAGGCAGAGCCCTTTTTCCTCAACCTCTGGCAATACGGAGTGCACGGTCCCTGGGGGCACAAAGAGGCCTACACGGCGGCCTTTGCGGACAAGACCGATCCGCGCGGCTTTCAGAAAAATCCGATCATGGCCTCGATGCTGAAAAGCGTCGACGAGAGTCTCGGTCGTGTCCTCGACAAGCTCGACGAGCTAGGGTTGGCGGATAACACACTCTTTATTTTCGCTTCGGACAACGGAGGCAACACTCACAGCAATACGGCCGGCGACATCGAAGACGCGAAGATCAAACCCGGGAATCCCAAATACGATTTCCTGCAGGACTGGCGCAAGTGGGCGGGCGACGAGCCGCCGACGAACAATGCTCCGCTCCGAGAGGGCAAAGGGCGCATCTACGAGGGCGGTCAGCGCGTTCCGCTCATGATACGCTGGCCCGGTCGCATCGCCGAGGGCACGTCGAGTGATACAGTGGTCGGTGCGGTCGATTTTTACCCGACCATCCTTGCGGCGGCGGGTCTGGAGAAACCGGCCGGACATATCGTGGACGGACTCTCGCTGCTGCCGGTCGTCGAGCAAAAAGGCGAGCTGGAGCGCGAGGCGTATTTTACCTGGTTTCCCCATCTCATCCCGGCGGTGTCGGTGCGGGCGGGCGACTGGAAATTGATCCGTCGCTGGGAGCCGCATCGCGATTACCCCGAGACCCGCGAGCTCTATCAACTGAAAGACGATCCGGGCGAAACGAAAAACCTCGCTCCGGCGATGCCGGAAAAGGTCGCGGAACTCGATGTCCTCATCGACGGATTTATCGTTGATACGGGAGCCGCCGTCCCGATTCCGAATCCCGCCTTTCAGGAGACGGAACCTGCGGTGACGCGTTCGCCGACTCTCGGGCTGGTGCCCCGGCAATGCGAGCTGACCCTCGGCGAGGGCGCTATGCGGGTCACCGGGACTGGAAGAAGTGCCTTTATCGGTACGGCACAGGCAAAGGTCGGCGGCGGGGTAAAAGTCGCCTTGCGTCTGCGAGCCCCGCATGGCGGCGGCGTTCGTGTCGTTTGGAAGACGGCAGAGCAGGCGGACTTCCCTGAAGAGGGTCAGGTCGTCCACCATTCCCTGCTGAATGAGACCGGCTGGCAGGATCTCGAACTCGATTTGCCGGTCGATGGCACCATCGGCACGCTTCGTCTCTATCTGCCGCTCGAGGCAGGTCCGGTCGAGGTGGAGAATATCGGGATTTCGGGAGAGGCTGGGAAAGGCAGAGAGTGGAATTTCGCGAAGTGATCCTCAGGGAATCAACTCAATGAGGCACCCGATCGGTTTTGTTTCCGAAAGGGCGGGCCGTTCCCCGCGCAGGGTCGCGTCGAGGGCGTCGCGCAGATAGCGTTCCGTCACGGTGCGGCGGCGTAGCCCGTAGTCGGCGTAGAGATTGTCGATACGACCGCGATAGAGCAGATTGTCTTTGGCATCAAAGACGGCTACTTCCGGGGTGGTGGTGACTCCGGCCTTTTTCACGAGGGTGTGATCGAGGTCGATCTTCGTCGGGAGTGTCAGTCCGTACTCGGTAACGTGTTTTTCCACCTCCTCTACGGTAAGCGCGGGATCCGGATAGACGAGGAGGAACTCGATCCTTTTCGAGGAATACTCGTCACGGAGACGGTTCAGTTCGGGAGCGTAGCTGTTCGCGATGGGACAATCGGTCGCGACAAAGATCATCAGCTTTGCGACGGGCTCTTCCCCCCGTGCGAGCGTTGCGAGGGCTAGCAGGAGCGTCAGGCAAAGGGCTCTCATGCCTCGCGCGCGGCTTTCAGATTGGCGAGCCAGTCTTTGAGCGACTCGATCTCGGAGGGGTTGAGCGTCTTGTCGCCGTCTTCGTCGAGTCGCAGGATCAGGGCCGCGCGCATGCGCTCGGGTATTTCGGACTCCTGAAGGCTGCCGTCGCCGTTGCTGTCGAGCTTTTTCACGATGGCGGGGAGCCGCTCGAGCACGCCGGTGCTCTTCAGCTCCTGACCGAGCTGGGCGAAGATTTTGGCGCGCTGTGCCTTTGTCGAGAGATTGAGCCGCTGATCATCGGCTGCGTCCAAGGCGACGGCGACGAGGGTGATGCTGCCCATCTCGTCGGTGGACTCGCGGCCCCACTTTACCCGCTTTGGCGGAGTGTGAGGGTTCTCCGGATTCCCCGTCGAGTTGTCATAGGTGATGACGGAATCGACCACGGTGCCCGCCGGCAGGATGAGGGGTTCGGCGAAAAAGTAGGTGTCCTGCCAGTCGAGATCCCAGTCGGGGATGTCGAGAAGGATGCGAGTTTCGCCATCAGGGTAGGTCGCGGTCATTTTCATCGTCGTGCAGAGGTAGTGGGCGTGACCGCTCACCGAGTAGGCCTCGACATCGACGGGGAGTTTGAAGCTGTCCCGGATCGTGAAGTTTTTCTCACCGGCGGGAATGTCGATCCCGGCGCTGCGTCCGAAGCCGGGCGGCACCTGGAGTTCCTCGAGCTTCCGCGAGGGCGGGGTGTCGCTGAGGTAGATCCCGACGGTGGTCTGCTCGAGTTCCGCTTTTCCGGAGGGGTGAAAGTGGGTCGAAAGGACGAGATCAGATCCCTTCGGCAGGGGTCTCGCGAGATCGGCGGGGAGCTTGCGCGGGCTCACCCCGGGGACGTATCCACCGAGAGACCCGCTCTGGCGGAAGGACATGCCGTTGAATCCCGGCTTGCCGTCTTTGCCGTCGAGTTGGCGGGCGGTGCCGCTGTCGTCGAGGAAGTAGAGGGAATGGTGGACGACGCTGCGGGCGGAGGGGCGCAACTCGATCGCCTTGACCCATTTGTCGGCGGGCAGGTCGAGCGGCAGCACGAAGTTTCGGTAGATGTCGGGGCCCTCGGCGGGAACCTCGAAGGGTGTCGCCATTTTCACGATGAGGTCGGGTTCGCCCAGTTGCCAGCCTTGAGTGAAGGTCGGCATCGCTGGCGCATCGGCGGGGTTGCCCTCGGGTTTTCCGGCGGCGACCCAGCGGTCGATCAGGGTGATCTGCTCCGGCGTGAGGCGACGCACGTCGAGGAAGGCGGTGACCTCGTCATTGGCGTGCCATGGCGGCATGTAGCGGTCATTGACGACGCGGCGGATCGTCCCGGCTTTTCGGGAGACCTCTTCGTAGCTGGTCAGCGGGAAGGGGGCTGCTTCGCCCTCGCGGTGGCAACTGGTGCAGTTGGCGTAGACGATGGGGGCGATGTCGCGGTGGTAGGTAGCGGACTCGTCGGCGGCGGCGAGCAGGGGAACGAGGAGGAAGAAAGAGAGGATCGTCTTCATATAAGTGTCTCAGGGAAGAGACGATAAAACACCATAGCCGGTTACGCGTTCCCGCAAAAACGGAAAAAGCACTTCATGGAAGGGGCGGATTCCGGTATAGAATCAAGACCACGCCATGAGACTGATTTCCCCCCCCCTTATCGCCCTCTTCTTTCTCGCTGGATCCCAAGACCTCGCCCGCTCTCAGGAACCAGCCCCCGCCGCCATCGAAATGGGCACACGCGGGGTCTCGAACTTCATCGCGAGGCTGGAGAAAGAGCAAAAGGCGCACGTGGCTTTTCTCGGCGGGTCGATCACGCAGAACAAAACCGGACACACGAAGATGGTGCCTGACTGGCTTCAGGCGGAGTGGCCGAATGTCGAGTTCACCTTCACCAACGCGGGGCTCGGCTCGACTTGTTCGACGACAGGCGCGTTTCGGGCGGAGCGCGATGTCTTTTCAAAAGGTCAGATCGATCTGTTGATACTCGAGTTCGCGGTCAACGACGATCAGGACGCGCGGCATGATCGCGAGACGGCGATCCGGGGGCTCGAGGGGATCATCAGGCAGTATTTCGAGGCCAATCCGACCGGGGATGTCATCTCGGTGCAGTTTGTGAGTCCGGCGATCCTCGCCAAAGCGCAGGCGGCGGAAGAGGCGGTCAGCGTCGCGGCGCACAAGGCGGTGGCTCGCCACTACGATGTCCCGGGCGTGGATGTCGGGCTCGCCCTCGCCCGCGAGATCGCGGCGGGGAAGATGACCTGGGAACAGGATTACAGAGACACCCATCCGAATCCCGCGGGATACCAGTTCGCCTCGGATCTCATTACGAAGGTGATCAAGGACACGGTCTCGGGCGAGACGCCGCAGACGGTTACCCTGCCCGCACCGCTCGATCCATTCGCCTACTCGGGCGCGACGATGGTCGATCCTCAGGCTTTCAGTTGGCTCGGCGGTTGGAAATACGATACGGTCTCGACCGCGCTGCTGCCGTTGGGGAGTATCCGGGGCGACTACACTGTCTACAAAGCGCTGCGATCCGACGGGGCGGGGGACTACCTTTACCACACCTTTTCAGGCACGATGCTCGGTGCCTTCGTCCTCGCGGGTCCCGATTCGGGCATCCTCGAAGTGAGCATCGATGGCGGAGATTGGAAAAAGGTGGACCTCTTTCACGCCTACAGCAAAGGGCTCAACTACCCCCGCAGCGTCATCCTCGCCGATGGCCTTACGAAGTCCTACCACACCGCCGCGATCCGCGTTGCGGAAGAGAAGAATCCGGAGAGCCAGGGGAACACGGCGACGATTTTGTATTTCGAGGTGAACGAGTGAGCCTTGGTTCAGACATCTCACGCCAAAAACGTTGCACGGCGTTTGCGCACCGCCGTCGCCAGATCTTTGACCATTTCCACGGTCGTTTCCCAGCCGACACAGGAGTCGGTCACGCTGAGGCCGTATTCGAGCTTGTCGAGATCGGGGAGGAGCTTCTGGGCTCCTTCCTTGAGGTGGCTCTCGATCATGACGGCACGAATGGAGGAATCTCCCCCGGCGATCTGGGCGCCGAGAACTGCACTCACTTTGGGCTGATTGCGGAAATCCTTTTCGCTGTTGGCGTGGCTGCAATCGACCATGATGGCTGGCTCGAGCCCCATTGCCTCGAGGGCTTTGCGGACTTCGCGGATGCTTTCGTGATCGTAGTTTGTCCCCGTGACGCTGCCGCCACGCAGAATGATGTGGCAGGTCTCGTTGCCCCGTGTCGAGATGATCGCGCTGTCACCCGACTTCGTCACGGAGAGAAAGCGGTGGGGTTGCTCCGCCGCCTGGATCGCATCGATCGCGATCTGGAAGTTGCCGCTGGTGCCGTTTTTGAATCCCACCGGCATGCTGAGACCCGAGGCGAGTTCGCGGTGGAGCTGGCATTCGGTGGTGCGGGCCCCGATCGCGCCCCAGCTAATGAGGTCGGCGTAAAACTGAGGACTGATCGTGTCGAGAAACTCGGTCCCGGCCGCCATTCCTTTCTCGGCGATCTGCAGGAGGAGCTTGCGGGCGATCGTGAGGCCTTCGTTGATGTCGTAGGACTCGTCGAGATGGGGATCGTTGATGAGCCCCTTCCAGCCGACCGTGGTGCGCGGTTTTTCAAAATAGACCCGCATGATGACGAGGACGTCGTCCGCCACCTCGGCCGCCAGTTTCACGAGGTGATCGGCGTAGTCGAGAGCCGCCTTCGGGTCGTGAATGGAGCAGGGGCCGACGATGGCGAGGAGCCGATTGTCGCGCCCGGCAAGGATGTCGGCGATCTCCCGACGTGCCTTTGCCACGGTGCTCTCCGCCTCCGGAGATACCGGGACTTCCTCCATCAGGATGGTGGGGGCGATGAGCTGGCGGGTGCTGGCGATACGGACGTCGTCAAGTGGGATGGACATGGGGCGGTGAATAAGCATCGTAAAAGCGACCCGTGAAAGGGGAAATTCGTCTAATTTACGGCCTTCCGGCGGCGGCGGAAGAACGCGAAATCGGTTTCAAGGATTGAGGAACGGGGATTCTTGTCTTAGCCTCGGGGGTTATGAACAAACCCGCCCACCTACGCAAGGACCCCCGTGATTTCACCGGCGGAGCCAACATGGGATTGCCCGGAACACCCGCGAGCACGGGAGACCAGCTGGTTGACGACCGCATCAAGGGGCTCGTCGAGGACTGGTGCAGCGGCCCCGCCTGTCCGCTCGTACGCGAGATGATCATCTCGGCGCTGAAGATGGGACGCGAGGGCATCGGCCAGGGCGACATGAAACTTTACAGCCGCGCCCTCAAGGAGATGCGGCGGTCGAGCCTCGTCTTCGGACCCTACGAGGACGAGCGCAAACTCTCGATCTTCGGGAGTGCGAGGACAAAACCGGCCGAGCCCGAGTTTCAGGCCGCAGTCGCCTTTGCAAAGAAAATGCGCGAGGCGGGCTTCATGTCCATCACCGGAGCCGGACCGGGGATCATGGAGGCCGCGCAGGAAGGCTCGGGTCGCGACGGTAGCTTCGGCCTGAACATCAAGCTGCCCTTCGAGCAGGGGGCGAACCCGACCATCCAGGGAGATGAAAAGCTGATCAACTTCAACTATTTCTTCACCCGCAAGCTCGCCTTCGTGAAGGAAAGCGACGCCATCGCCGCTTTCCCCGGTGGATTCGGGACGATGGACGAGCTCTTCGAGGTGTTGACCCTGATCCAGACCGGCAAGGCTCAGGTCGTGCCCATCGTCCTGATCGACGCGAAAGGCGGGACCTACTGGAAGACCTGGTTCCGCTTTGTGAAAGACCACCTTTTCCGCCTCGGCCTGATCTCGGAGGACGACTTCCACCTTTTCAAAGTCACCGACGACCTCGACGAGGCAGTCGAGGAGATTGCGGGTTTCTACCGCAACTTCCACAGCTACCGATACGTCGGGAAACGACTCGTGATGCGCCTCCAGAGGCCGGTGACGCCTGAGCTGCTCGGGAAACTCAATGAAGAGTTCGTCGATCTGATCGAAGAGGGGGCCTATCACACCTGCGAGGCCCTGCCGCAGGAAGCCGACGAGCCGCATTTGAAAGATCTGCCGCGTCTCATCTGCACTAAAAAAAGGGGCTTGTCAGGGCGATTCCGGCAGTTGATCGATTGTGTGAACGCGCAGTAGTCGCAGAACCCGGCCCGACCGAACCATGCCTGATCTTTTTCACGAAATTCAGCTTCGCAGCGAGGGCTTCATCATCATCGCCGGTATCGACGAAGCGGGGCGCGGGCCGCTCGCGGGTCCGGTCACGGCGGGCGCGGTGGTGTTGCCTGATGACTACCGCCACAGTGTCCTCAACGATTCCAAGAAACTCACCGTAAAGCAGCGCGAAGTCCTCTACGCCGAGCTCCTCGCCGATGATAGGGTGCACTGGTCCGCCGCCTCTGTCGAGCCTGAAGAGATCGACCGCATCAACATCCTGCGGGCGACCTGGCGGGCGATGGGGGCTGCTTTCAAACAACTCGCCCGCCCGGCCGATATCGCGCTCATCGACGGCCGCCCGGTGCGCGATTTCCCCGGCGAGCATCGCGCCCTCGTAAAGGGGGACTCGCTCAGTCTGTCTATCGCTGCGGCAAGCATCATTGCCAAGGTTCACCGTGATCGGCTCATGGTCGAATATGCGAGCCGCTATCCGGAGTATGGCTTCGACCAGCACAAGGGCTACGGCACCGCTCAGCATCTCGCGGCCCTGCGACGTCACGGCCCCTGTCCGATTCATCGGCGCAGCTTCGCCCCGGTTTCCCAGTTGGAACTCGACTTCATTTGAGACTGCTCCTCCAGGCCTATTTCCGCTATTGGGACCGCGAGCTCGATCGTATCCCCGACCTCCCTGATCGCGACAGCATGACCCCGGGAGAGTGGAATGCCTACATCGGGATCACCGGGGAGCGTCTCGCCGGCAAGCACCTCTGGAGCATCGGGAAAAAGGTCCTCTATCGTAATTTCAAACCGAAGGGCGGGGGAGAGGTGGATATCATCTACCGCGACGGAGAGATCCTCGTCTTCGGTGAGGTGAAAACAAGGAGCCGCGGCGAGTTCGGCGGACCGGCCAGGGCGGTCGACCGGGCGAAGCGCAAGCTCATCATCCGCGGGGCGAATGCGTGGCTGCGCGAGCTCAACCATCCCGAAGTGCTCTTCCGCTTTGACATCATCGAGGTGCTCCTGCACCAGGGCCAAGCGCCCCAAGTCCGGGTCAGCGAAGGCGCATTTACGACACCGCAAGTCGGGCTAGGGATGTGACCAAGACAATCCGTCCAGAACCCCGCCTCTCCCGTGGAGTCCTCTCCTGAAACACTAAGCACTAAGCACTAGGCACTAGGCACTAGGCACTAAGCCACACTCCTAGCAGCGGCGCGGGCGGCGTCGCGGTCGAAGAAAGTCTCCATGCGGTCGTTGAGGTCGTCGTAGAAGGTCTCGGCGAAGCGCTCGAGACGTTGCGCCCGATTCTTCGAGCATACGTCTTTCTCGTCGGTGAGGCGGGCTTTCTCCTGCTCGATGCGCTCTTCGAAAGCGGTCTCGAGATCGAGCAGATTTTCCATGAAGGCCTTCGCCGCACGAGAACTGTCGATGCCGTCGATGACGGCACGCTCGAGAGGCTTGTTCTGGGTAAGGTGGAGAAGGCGACCGTCGGAGAGGTCATCCATGTATTTGTTGTAGCTCTTGAGCCAGGCCTGCCGCTCGCGGGCGTAGCGGACTTCTTCCCGATCCACGAGGGCGTCGTAGGGCCCGGGCTGGGAGAAGAACTTCACCACCAGCGGGATCGTGTCGATCAGCATGAAGAGACTGGCGAGGATGCAGTAGGCGAGGAGAGCGAACTGCCCGCCTTCGTTGCCCTGATCAAAGAGACTGTGCAGCGCGAGGGTCTGGGTGAGGATGTCGCGGCGCGGTTCGGCGGCGATGTCGGCAATGCGCTCCTGCTCCTGCAAGCCGATCGCGGCGATCTCCCCCTGAAGACGGCTGAGCTCGGTTAGGCGAGTGTCGATCTGGGCGGTGATGGTCGAGCGGATCGTGTTCTGCTGGCCGACGAACTGGTCTGCCTGGGACTGCTGGACCTGGCGTTTGAGGTCGGCGACGCGAGCACGCTCTTCCTTGAGGCGTTCGGACTTGGCGGAGGCGATACCGACGAACTCGCCCTTGATGCCTTCTTCCGTATCCTTGATGCGGGCGGCGAGGGCATTACGCTGCTCGGTGAGGTAGACGAGCGTTTCGCTCATGCGCTTGGCCTCGTCTCGCCGCCACGCGAGTTGGTCGGCCTGGATGCTCTTGGCGCGGGGCCCGAGACCGACGATGCCGCTGCGCTGGCCGTTGACTTCGCGTTCGAAATCCTTCTGCCAGGTATCGAGTTCGGTCTGCAGGGTCGCGTATTTCGCCTGCATCTCGGTAAATCCTTTGTCCACGGCATCGAGTTTGGTGACGTAAGCTGCGGTGTCGGCGGTGATGCGGGCCGTCATCTGGGTGCGGAGCTCGTCATCGAGATCGGAGAGCGGATCGGCGAGACCGGCGGAGGAATCTTCCACAAGAAACCCAGCGGAGAAGGTCTTCTCAAAGCTGGCCCGTTGCTCGCCAATTTGTATTTCAAGGTCGGCCACTTTCGCCTCGACGGTGGCCTTTTCGGTGTTGGCCGCGACACGGACAGCCTCGATCTCCGTCTGGCGATCGCCTTCGACGACACTGGTGATCGTGTCATTAAAGAGCAGCAGGGTGAGCGGGTGCGAGATCGTCACCCCCATCAGCGCCGCCACGACGATACGCAGGAAAAACTGGCTGATTTTGCGGTGAAACTTCTGATAAGAACGGTAGATCGAGAGGAGCGCCCGGTCGATCGTCATGATGATGAGGCCCCAGGCGAGAGCGACCGGGACGATGATGCTCCAGTTGTCCGTCAGGGTCGAGAGGGCGTAGCCGCAGGCGATGAAGGCGAAGATGGTCGGGACGAGAACGGTCGCGCCGAAGGCGACATACTTGCGCTGCTCCCAACCCGGGCACTGCTCGAGAGTGTCTGCGCCGGCTCCCGAGAGCCAGAAAAAGAAGTGCTTAATCGGATTGCGCGAGCGAGGATGCGGAGGGTTCGAATAAGTGGTGGTCATGACGCATTGATTGGTTGGTTGAGGGGCTATCTTGCCATGCGTCGCCACGGGCGGCGTAGGATCGAATCTCGCACAAATTCTTAAGAAACCTTGAAAAAAAGTAAACATATATTTTCAGGACTTTCGTAGATCTTTCGAGTACACGTTTGAGTATCGCTGCAATCAATTGAGGTTCAGATGATTGCAAGAGATGCGAAGAGTGCGGTTTCGGCTCCTTTCTGCTCGCTACTACTCTTCGGGCAGCGGATTGTCCCTCGATTTCCGGAGCCGCCGCCGCCACATCTCGTCATATACTTCCAGTTGGGCGGATAGAAACTCCTCGGTGATGCCAATTACGAGATCGTCGAGGAAGCGGTGGATGACAGTTGAGACAAAAAGCATCGCAGCGATGCCGTGATCGGGATGGAGGTCATCGAACAGTCTTAGATGATAGGAAACCAATTCCCCAAATAACATTCACCCCGTTTGCAGAGGACGCCGACTATTGCCAAAGCGATTCGCGGGCGAAATGAGCCCTGAGACATGGGGACTCAGATGGACTCAGATGGACTCAGATTTTCAGGACGGACGAGCCGGGTTTTCCGTGAAATACCGTGCTTTCCTTGGGCAGATGTTGCCTCAGTCCCCGCTCGGTTTGGATAATCAGGGTGCCTTGCGCGCCCAATCGGTCGCTCGGGCCGAGCTCCCTACCTTGCGCAAGCTTGTCTCCCTTGCCGCCCCGACAAGACGGCAAAGGGAACCACGAAGGGAACGAAATTCACGAATGGAGAAACGACGGTAGAGCGAACCGTCCCGGTGAGCCGATTGGGCCGAGGTATCTTGAATTCAAGAGGGTCAGGTCATCGACTCAACCCGGTCAGGTCGCGGCCGGCGGACCATTCGATGAGTTTCGGGACGATCTTTCTGAGGGAATCGCTTTGTTCCGGGTGGGGGCTGATGCCGACGACGCGGCCGTCGCCGAAGGTTCCGGTGAGAATGGCGGGAGAGTCAATCTGAATGCCCGCCGGGGTTCCGTTTTCGGCGGTTTCGGTTTTGAAAACGGCGAGGGTCGAGAAGTCGGGGATGTCGGGGGAATGGGCCGCTTCCATGACGGGGCCGTTGGCGTAGCGAACGACAGCGTGGGATGATTCCAGGCCGAGGGCGGAGAGGGCGCTCTCGTCGAAGTGGAGTTCGAGGTCGGTGATGCCGCGCCGCCATTTCGATGATTTGGTGCGGGCGTCGAGGACTTTGAGCGACCAGGAAAAATTCTCGCAGGCGAGGTAGCATCCGCCGCAGATGCCGAGGTAGCCGCCACCGTCAGCGATGAAGTCCCTGACCACTTCCCGACCCTTTTCGCCGAGGCCTTCAGCCTGTTTGCTTCCGCTGCCGCCGGGGAAGATGACGACGTCGAACTGGTCGAGGGAAGCGCTTTTCACTTCGCCGGGACCGATGATTCTGCCCTGAAACTGATCGGAGTGACGGGCGAGCATGCCGGTCAGCTCGTCCGGTCCGGAGCCGAAGACGCCGGGGCCGACATAGATGGCGACAGCGATGCGGGAATCGTCTTCCCTTTCAAAAATCAGGTCGTCGGGTCCGATCCCGATCATGTCGAGATTGGTCAGGATGCGGTGGATCATGAGCCGGTGCTGGCGCACGCGAATCGCAGGCAGGTAGGCAGAGGAAGTCGTTTCGAAGATAGCGGTGGTCGCCCCGAGTCTCTCGCGGGTGGCCCGGGCGAAACTGCCGTCGGCGGGACCGCTTCGGGACAAGGCGACAAAGAGGTGCTCCGGATCGTCGATGGAGGCATTGACGGCGGCGAGGGCGTGGGTAAAGAAAAGGTCAGCCGGTTCGCCCGACTCGAAAATGATGGAGGAGCCGACGGAGCTGGAGTCCTCGCGATGAATGGCCTCGCCTTCATGCAGATCGATATGCCAGTCGGGTTGGACTTTTTTGGCGAAATCCCAGAGGGCGGCGGCGAGCGGGGATGCGGTCTCTTCGGGGCCGGCGGTCTTCGGGAAATGGCGGTTGAGATCACCGGCTTCCCCCATGAGGCCCGGAAGTCGGCGCATCTTTGCCTCGAGCGCGAGCTGATTGACCCGGGGCACGACGATCAGCTTTCCCTTTTTCAAGGGCCAGTGACGGATCTGCTCCGCAGCGGCGGTGCCTGCCGGTTCGTCGCCATGGACTCCGCCAGTGAGAAGAAAGACGGGGCCGGCGACGCCGGAATCGACTTCGTAGAACGGTGTCTCCCAGGCGGTTCCGGGGGCGATGCTTCCCGATGCCTCCTCTGCAGGTGACGCACCAGTCAGAGCAAAAGAGAGGGCCAGAATCGGTGAGCAGGGGACTTTCATTGCACTGCGATTCTGTCGCGTGGCGAAGGGAAAGACGAGCGGAGAATCGCGTCCTGCGTCATTTCTCCGGACTTTTGCCCCGGACTGACCTGTGGTCTGCGGGAGGGGACGGATATGAACCCGCGGTTTTTGGCCTTCTTGATCGCTTTCTTCAGCCTAGCGATTTTCCTTGTGATGCTTTGTTTCAAAGCGGAGTTATCCGCCACAGGAGGGGGCGGATCGGGAAGCCCGGGCCAAGGCGGACGCCGCGACCGTCGCCGGAGCGGGAACGATCTCTCTCGCCGTTCCCCGGAAGAGACCTGCCATTCGCATCCAGCGGGATGAGGTCGAGATCATCGACGGACAAGACCGCAGCCCACCCCGGGAAAGCGGGCGCAAAAAGGAGAGAAAGGAGCTTCATACAAGGGCATAGCCGCTACGACGCGGAGGATTTCCACTTTTTTGAAAAATTCGGCAGATTCACCGAGAATGTCTCAGAGCCCGTTCCGCTGCGGCGTTCTTCCTCACTCGAGCAGCTTCGCCCGCTCGATCGCGCGCATCATGCCCTTGGCTTTGTTCACTGTCTCTTCGTATTCGTTCGCCGGGACGGAATCGGCGACGACGCCGGCACCGGCCTGGACGTAGGCTTTGCCATCCTTGAGCACGACGGTGCGCAGGGCGATGCAACTGTCGTGATTCCCGTCGAAGCCGAAATAGCCGACGGCTCCGGCGTAGGCGCCGCGCTTGGATTTTTCAAGCTCGTTGATGATCTGCATGGCGCGGACCTTGGGACTGCCGCTGACGGTCCCGGCGGGGAAGGTGGCTCGCATCACGTCGTAGGCGGTGAGATCTTCGCGGAGCCGACCGACGACATTCGAGACGATGTGCATGACGTGGCTGTAGCGCTCCACGATCATGAACTCGCTCACCTGGACCGAGGTGTATTCGGCGACCCGACCGACGTCGTTGCGGGCGAGGTCGATGAGCATGACGTGCTCGGCCCGTTCTTTCGGATCGGCAAGCAGTTCGGCGGCGAGGGCGTCGTCCTCTTCCTGCGTTTTTCCGCGCCAGCGGGTCCCGGCGATGGGCCGGATCTTGATGTGCTTGTCGATCGCCTGGACGTGGACTTCGGGGGAACTGCCGACGAGGGCGAATTCGTCACCGAACTGGAGACAGAACATGTAGGGCGACGGATTGACATGCCGCAGCGCCCGGTAGAGGTCGATGGGGCGTCCGGTGTAGTCGTTTTCAAAACGCTGCGAGGGCACGACCTGGAAGATGTCGCCGGCGAGGATGTATTCCTTGGCCTGCAGGACCATGCCCTCGTATTCCTCGCGGGTCGTGTTGCTGCGGATCTCCGCCTCGGGCGGATTCGTCATGAGGGAGAAAGGCGCGACGGTGCGGGGCTTGCGGAGGGCTTCGATGATGGCGTCGATCCGCTCGCGGGCGGCGTGGTAGCCGCTCGCGAGGTCGGGGTAGTCGTCGAGACAGATGTTCGCGACGACCTGGAGCTTGCGGAAGCGGTGGTCGAAGATCAGGAGCGTGTCGGTGATGACAAAAGCCATGTCGGGCAGCCCGAGTCCGTCATCAGGCGGACCGGGGACGCTGGGCTCGAAGAAGCGGACCATGTCGTAGCCGATGAAGCCGACCGCACCGCCGGCGAAGACGGGTAGGCCGTCGACCGCGACGGGCTTGAAGCGGGCCATGAGGCGCTCCAGTTCGTGCAGCGGGTCGCCTTCGGAGGCCGGCAGTTCTCTGACGACGAACTCGCCTTTTCCCTGATCGCGAAGGGAGAGGGTGCGGCCGTGGGCTCGGATCTCGAGACGGGGGTTGGTCCCGAGGAAGGAGTAGCGGCCGATTTGCTCACTGTTCTCAGCGGATTCGAGGAGGAAGCTGGGGGTGTGCTGCCCCTCGCTAAGCTTCTGAAAGACGGACACGGGCGTCTCGTAGTCGGCGGCGAGTTCGGTCCAGACCGGGATGAGATTCCCGGACGCGGCGAGGGATGAAAATTCCTCAAAAGACGGTTTTAACACGGTCATCGTGTGGGGCAGTGGGCGATGGGCTGAGTGGGAGTGGGCGGGGGTGAGAAGCGGCCCTTTTCAGAACGCCCATTCCGTCTGATTCCACTCCGGAGCCAAGGAGGCGGGCGAATTGGCCGCTACGCCGCTAGGTTCGCACACACGGGCGCTTTTGGCAGGAATTTCTTCGGAAAAGCGGGCCCTGTAAATGGCTTCTCGCACGACGGGGACGAGGGGCAGGGGTGCGTCGCGGCCGGCACACTCGACGGTGACGCCGGTGTGCCCCCGCTCGCGGAGCCGCGTCGCGATGACCCCGGCGGCGAGTTCGGGTGTATTGCAGTCGCTACTGAGGTGACCGAGGACGATGCGGGTGAGACTGGGACCGGCGATCTCACTGACGAGCTCGGCAGTCTGTTCGTTGGAGAGATGGCCGTGGCGGTTGCTGATTCGCTGCTTCGTCGCCCAGGGCCGCTTCGTGTCGTTCTGGAGGAGGACGTCGTCGTAGTTGGACTCGGTGAAGAGGGTGTCGACGCCTTTGAGCCGGTCAATGATCATGCGGGTGACGTGGCCGACATCGCTGAGGACCCCGAGACTGCTGTGCCCGCACTGGAAGAGGAAACCGACCGGGTCGATCGCATCGTGCGGCACGGAAAAGGAATCGATTTTTATCCCGTCGATCTGGAAGGCATTGCCCGCCTCGAACTGTCTCCACGTCACCCCCGACTTGATGCCCTCGCGCACGACCGCGCAGGTGTGGGTCGTGGCGTAGACGGGGAGGCGGCGCTGGCGGCAAAAGACGTCGATGCCGCGGGTGTGGTCGCCGTGCTCGTGGGTCAGGACGATCGCGGTGAGGCTGTCGGGATCGACCCCGACCTCGAGAAGACGGGCGCAGAGCTGGCGCGCCGAGAGCCCCGCATCGATGAGGATGCGGGTGTCTCCGTGACAGACGAGGGCGCTGTTGCCCGAGCTGCCGCTCCCGAGGACTGCCAGTTGTAGCATAGGCAACAGCTTAGGTAGTTAAGCCTCCCGAACAAATGAAAAAAGCAGAAAAATGCGTTTTCCGCTCCAGAGCCCCGGTCTTCGGCGTCAGTTGGTCCCCTCTGTCGGCAGAGGGGAGATGATGGGATCAAAGGCCGAGGGATCGGGGAGCTGGGTGTAGTGGATCCAATAGACCGCGCCGGCGATGGCCCCGGACGAGACCTTTACCTCGACGGCGTCGGCCTCGGCGCGCAGGGTCGTCATTTCCACCGAGTCCTGGAGCCGCCGTATCCCAAGTCCGCTGAGGTTGGCGCTCGCCCTTTCCCCGGGAGTGGGGTGGCTCGTGAAAAAGGAGCGTAGGGTATCCGGCGACTGCGCGAGATAGATGGGGTCGCCTGATTGACCGACCGTGAGGGGTGAGTTGTCTTCGAAATTCGGATCTGCTTTGCCCTTGTCGGGCAATCGGTTACGGGCCATTTCCACGCCGAGGCGACTGGAAAGGTAGACGGCAAAAAAGAAGCCGGCGAAGCCCCCGATGCGCGCGAGTCCCCGCAGTCGGCGGAAGTAGGCGGCACGGGCGGAGGATTCCTGGATGGGGCGGCTCTCGTTCAAAATCGGGCGGGTGGGCGCGGGGGCGGTCGATCAGGTGTTGCGGTCGATCAGGTGTTGCGGTCGATACGGTCGGAGAGTTTGCGGCTGCTCTGCTCGAGGACTCGGCGCTCGGCGTCAGAGAGACTCTGGAAACCGTGCGCGTTGATCTTGTCGAGGATGGCATCGACGTCGCTCGTGACGAAGGGCGCGCGCGGGTCGCGGGCAGAGGCAGCGTCCTCGCGAGCGGGCGCGGACTCGTCCCCCTCATCGTCGCGGATCACGCGAATGCCGAAGCGGTCCTTCTTTTTTTTCGCCGGGCTTTTGCGGGCAGTGCGGGTGGTCTTTTTCGAGTGGTGAAAACCGTATCGGACAAAGGCCCAACCGACCAGGATGCCGCCGAAGTGCGCCATCACCGCGACTCCCTCTCCGGCGAACAGGAAGGTGAGCACATTGACCGCGATGATGAGATAGGCGATCTGCTTCATCTTCAGAGTCACCGGGATGATGAAGAAAAGGAGCATCGTGATGCTGCGGTGCGGGATCAGCGTGGCCACCGCGATAACGATGGCGAGAACCGAGGCCGAGGCGCCGATGATGATGGCATCGGGTCCGAAGAGGCCATTGTAGAGCAATTGCAGGAGCCCGCCGCCCAGCCCGCCGAGCAGGTAGAGGCGCACGAGCTGGCGGGGGCCCGTCATCTCGAGCAGCATGCGACCGAGGAAAAAGAGCCCCAGCATGTTCCCGAGGAGGTGCCAGGGGCTGGCATGGACGAACTGATAGGTCAGCGGCGTCCAGAGCCGGAAGGCCTCCAGCGCATGAATCGACAGGCCGAAGAGGTCCCGATCGCGATCAAAGAAGAGGAGGTTGTTCAGGACAAAGACACTCACGTTGATCACGAGCAGCCAGATCACCACGCGCCAGGTCGAAGGTCCGCCGCCACGGGGGTGGGAGGCGCTTTCTCGGATGTAGTCGCGGTCGTAAATGCTCATCGGGGTGGGGGAGGCAGACAATAACGCCCCTGATCGCCTTTTCGGCAAGAGAAGGGAAATACAGGAAATTATGGAAAAAACTTCAAAAAGATGATAATTTGGAGTTGAAAGTATCTAGGATTTCCTGATAATCCATTATCGATTATGAACACCTGGGCTTATTTGATTCTCATTGCTGCTTTGTTGCTTCTCGCGGCGACCATGCTTTACGCGAGGTTCGCGTCGCGCTCCAGAGAGAAATCTCTCCACCACTCGCCGGTGGAGCTGATGTTCCCCTACGATACGATCTCCGCCGCCCGCCCGCTCGAGAACGAGACGGGAAAGATCGACCTGCCTCGCAGCGGGAGAAAGATCGGGCCGGAAATCAAGATCGATCGCGTCATGCCCGCGGTTTCCGGTGACGAGGGCACGGGGGAAGCGAAAAAGCGCGAGAGCGACTACTTTGACGAACTGCAGGAGGCTGCCGCCGGTCTCGCCATGCTGATGCGCTCGTCCCCGGCGGGCCGGACCGAGCCTGTCATCTACGCGCCCGAAGAGGCGGAAGCCGAGGTCGCGACGGAGTCCGGCGAGGAAATCGACGAGCCTGTTTCGGAAGACGAGGCTCTCGTCGAAGAGGTCGCGGACATCGTCGAGCCTGTTCCGGGAGCGGAGACTCTCGTCGAGGAAGTCGAGACGCTTGTGCAAGCCGAGGCGCCTTCGGTTGTCGAGGTTGTCGAGGTTGTCGAGGTTGTCGAGGTGGAATCTGTGTTTGAGGAAACTGTTGCCGCCGAGGTCGCAATGGAAGAGCCAGTCGAAGAGGATTCCCACGAAGGGGCCGAAGTCACTCTCCCCATGGAAGTTCGCGTGCTAACGATGCGCGAGATCCTCGGCGATCAGGTCAGTGATCGCATCGACCAGATTGACGCCGGGCTCGATGCACTCGAGGCTCTCGTGCGCAGCATCGAGTCCAGCCTGCGGGCACTCGACTCGGTCGATCTCTTCGATGAAGAAGAAGAGATCGCGGAGACCGACGGACCATTCGTCTCCGAGGCGGCGTGAGCTTTTAGCCCGCATTTCTCAGTTGGTCTCCCGGCTGATCCGTCATGTGGTTCGCGACGCTTTACAATGACCGGCTCTGGTCCAAAGTGGGCGTCTGATGGGAGCGATAGGAGCATTCTGGGGATTCTCGGGCGTCGTGGGCCTGCTGGGCTACGCGGTCTACCGGCTCGCGCCACGCGCGGTCGAGGCCCTCAACACGCCGCTCACGATCGTGCAGTGGGTCTTCCTCATCGGCTTTAGCCTCTTCATGCTCGTGGCCGAGGGCTACCGGGGTTTCCAGAAGAAGTTCTCGCCGCGCACGGCGGCACGGGTGAAGTACCTGCACGATCACCCGCGGTGGAATCATGTGCTTTTTGCGCCGTTTTTCTGCATGGGCTACTTCCATGCGAAACGGAAGACGCGTATCACCGCGATCTCGCTGACGCTCGGACTTGTCCTCCTGGTCACGCTGGTCGCCTATCTCCCTGCGCCGTGGCGGGGCCTCGTGGATTTCGGTGTGGTCCTCGGTCTCTCCTACGGGATACTCTCGTTTGCGGCGTTCACCGCACAGGCCTTCTACGGCAAAGGGTTCGCTCACTCTCCCGAGGTATCTTGACGGATTATACGAACCTTTGCCGGTCCGCTCAGGCGTTCTCGGTCCAGACGTAGCAACTGCCGTCGGAGTAGAGTTCCTTGTAAGTGGTCGTTAGGACTCGGTGGCAGCGCCGATTCCCGGCGGAGTCGTAGGTGTAGTGGGGAACACGCTTTTTGCTCACCACGACGGTTTTGAGCAGATAGGGCTCACTGCGCACCACTTGGCCACTGCAGGGCGCCGCATTGTAGCGCCGGCGGTCCTCATAGTGGCGGTAGGGGAGCAGCTGATTGTAGCGCGGGGTCTGGAATTTACTGTCCGCACAACTGCGGTTGCCGCGGTAGGTGGTGTAGCCTGTCCCGCCGGCCTGAACCATGGGGGCAAGGGCGGACGAAAAGAGCAGGGTCATGGCGATTACTGGCAGGTATTTGGTCATGGTATTGTTTGTGTGTTCCAACAATTGTAGAGGATTTTGAAAATCTGTCGAGAGAGTTCTCTTCGCTATCGTGAGAGGATCGCCGCGATGGCCTCGAAAAGCTCCCGTTTCAGCTCCGGAGTGTAGCCGGTGTGGACCCAGGCGATCTTCCCTTCGGGATCGATCACGACAGTGTGGGGGATTCCTTCGACCTGATAGGCCTGGCTCACCTTCATGTTGAAATCGAGGGCGACGGGTGCGCTGGTCCACTTCCGGGCTTCGAGGAATCCGCTCACGATGGGGGCTGACTCGGCCTGATTGATTGCGCAGAACGCGACCGCACCCTCGGGAAAGGCCTCGACTGCGGCCATCACGTCGGGCATGGCCTTGATACAGGGGCCGCACCAGGTCGCCCAGAAATCGAGGACGACCACTTTGCCGCGGTGGTCGGAGAGCTTGAACTTCGCGTCATCGAGCCCGCTCAGATCAAAAGCCGGTGCCTCTTTCCCTATCATCGGTGAAGCGGGCTGGCCCCCGGCGTCAGGAATGACGGGATCGGGAGTGTAGATCGTCTGCCAGTCATTGAAGACGACCAGATCCATGCGGGCGGCTTCGGCGAGGGCTACGGGCGGGCCGCTGCGCACCTCGCGGATGTTCTCGACCGCGACGCTGCACTCTCCGAGAACGGGCGAGCGGCCCACGAGACGATTTCCCTCGACCCGGTCGCCGAGGAGTTGCAACCGAGTGCCGTCGCGGAGGACGATCTGGTGGGTGATCTGAAAATCGGTGATCGACGGATGGATCGGGCTGCCGCGGGCGGGCAGGGCGGGGGGATCGGTGAGGGCCTCTTCGTCGGGATCGTCTTCCCCTGCTTTGACGGCGATCCCGACCCTGTCATCGCGATCCGCATCGGTCTCCGATGGCGGAGCCTTGGTGGCGGTGACAGTGCCAGACGGGCGGCGGCTGTCATCGCGCTCCGCATCGGGCTCCGATGGCGGAGCGCCCTCCGTGGCAGGATTGGTCGGGGGCACCACTGGATCCCCCGGCGGGGCGAGCCAGATGATGTTCGAGACTCGATTGGCGGGGATCTCGAGCGTTTCCTCTTTGGCGATAAAGCGTAGCGTGGCCTCGTCTCCCGATTCGAGTCTGCCCCGCAAGAGATCACCGTTCGGGGCGATGAGGAGATGGGTCGGGAGATCTTCGCGGAGATTGCGCGGGATCGAGAGGAGATGCTCTTTGGCGCGCGGATCGATGATGCGACGCGGCACGTTGCCCGGCGAACTCTCGACCCGGAAGTGGCTGATCTCGATGACGCTGCTCTCCTGATTCCAGCCCTGCCAGCCGCCGCCCATTTTAAAATAGAGGCCGTTCCCCGAGACCTTGCCCGGATCGACCTCGATGCTGAGCCCGTTCTTGCCGTCGATACGGATGTCGATCTTTTCGGGCGTTGCGGCGATGTCGATGACGGCCCGGTTCGCGACGATGGGGATCTGGTCACCCGAGAAAGAGAAGGCACTGTTCTCGTTCAATTTGCCGAGGAAGAGCCGGTTCCCTTGCGCCGCGAGGATGATGTCGGTCGAGGCCGTGCTGTTGTCGGGGCCCGAAGTGAAAAAACGCAGGGTCATCGCGCCGTAGGACTCGGTCCACTCGGCGTTGAATCGCACGCGATCACCGAGGAGGATCGAGGGGTTGCCGAAGCTGCCGCCTTTGAGCGTGGCCTTGTCCCCGGTGAGCACGACCTGGTCTTCGACCTCCTCGATTTCCTCCCATTCGGAGTCCTTGAAGCCCTGCAAGACACGGCCGGCCGTCCCGGTGTCGAGGGCGCGCAGGTGGATCGCGGAGACCTCGATGCGCCCGGTGATGCGGCTCTCAAAGCTGACCTTTTCGGGCGTGACGGCGAGGAGGCGGCCGGTGAGGACCTCGTCATCGCGGAGGTAGAGCCTCGCTTCGCTGATGCTGACCTGCTGGCCCGCCACTTCTTCGGCGAGGGGACTGCGGGAGATCGTGATGGCCTCCTCCTGCGTCAGTGGCACGGCGGCGAGAGCGCCCGAGGGCAGCCACGAGAGCAGGGCGGGCCCGGTCGATCCCGCCGCCGCGAGCCGCATCGTGCCCCGCAGGGAGATGCCGGGGGCGGTGAGGGTGTCGGTGGCGACTTCGAGAGGCTCGGTATTTTCAGGGAAACGCACCTCCCGGGCACCGTCGAGCTGCGCGACGACGGGCTCTGCCGCCCAGGGCGGGGCGAGGGTGAGTTCCCCGGGGCTGATTTGGAGAAAACGTCCGCTCAGCGTCGTCCCGGTATGCCACGCGATGCGCGTCGAGGAGGAGGGCTCGGGAAAAACGGTGCCCGGAGCGGCCGGGGGAAAGGTCATCTCGAGCAGATTCGCGAGCGGCACCGACTTGGACCCGACTGTAAAAGTGTCTCCTTTGCCAGCATAGGAGACGTCGTCGATCTGGAAACGGACCGGCTCATCGCGCAGGTGCAGGCGCGGGCGGGCGAGATCAATCACCGGGACGGGACGACCGTCCCACGGTCGCACGTGGAGGGAAGCCAGCCTGATCTCGGGATTGCGGTTGAGGATGAAAAAACCGCGGTGGAGCGGATCGGAGGTGCGACGTTTTTCCCGATCGGGCTCATCGGGGACTGCTTCGGTGAGGGCCGCGAGTTCCTCGCCCGAGGGTGAGCAGAGGCGCACTTCGCCGCTGGATTGATTCCAGAAAAGCCGCAGGTCGAGCTCCTTTGTCGCCTCGGTCATTTTCATCACCGGGACGAAGCGCGTCCGGTAGGTCAGGACGAGGACATCGTCCCAGGTCTCGAGCATGGGGCCCTCTTCGGGGTTGCGGAGCAGGCCCACCTCGAGACTCGGGCTGCCTGTCGGGAAGGCGGCGCGGAAGTGGACCTCGACCATTTCGGGAAAAGGGATCTCGCGATAGAGATTGCCCGACCATTGGTGCGTCGTGAGCTCGCCCCTGAGGTCGGTGAACCAGTCGCCCGGCTTGCGATCGCGACCCGTTGAGGTCCACTCCTTCAGCGCGCCGAGCCCGGAGAAGCTCATGCGCCCGCCGCTCGAGGCCCCGAGTCGGGCGATGGCGTCACGCCGTATCACGACGACACCGAGATGCGGGGAGCAGTCAAGGGTGATGCCGTCGCGGTCGAGCCCGAGTAATTTGCCCTGGAGCCGGTCGCCGTTGCGCAGCGATACTTCGAACTCGGGACCGCCAACCGTATCGGGCTTGGCAATGGCCGAGGGAAAGCGGATCCCGCTGAGCTGTCCCAGTCGCAGGTCGAGAGGGGCATTGAAGGGGCGCGCTTCGTAGCTCATCGTTTCGCCGTCGGCGCCGGGCAGGATCTGACCGGTGAGTTCGTCCCCATTTCGCCATGTCAGGCTGACCTTGTTCTCGGGCGAGGCGCTGGCGGCGGTGGGCAGGAAGAGTGACGAGCCAAGCGCGAGACCAACCGCGAGACAGAGGGCGACGGCAAAGCCCCCCCGGCTCGAGAGGGTGGCGTGCGGCGGCAAAGAGGGTCGGGTCGGGGAAAACATCATCACTCAGAACCGCTCGTAGATGGGGAGGAAGCGGTAGTTCAGGGCGAGGGAGAGCAGGGACATCGATGTGCCGTAGGCTTCGCCGTAGCTCCCGGGGAAGCTGCCGTCGGGCGACTGCTGCTCGGCGAGCATGGCGGCATTGCTGCGGTTCCACAGCTCCCAGGACTCGGGATTCCCCTGGTAGAGAGCCTGCGCCATATAGTAGTAAAAGTAGTGGGTGTGGGCGGTCTCTTTGTGATCGAGCCGCTCGCTGATGTGCGAGAGCGCGGCGGTGAACTCCTCGGTCTCACGTTTGTGCCCGACGGAATAGACGAGCGTGGCGACGGCGGAGCGGGCCATCGATTCCCCGCCGCCGCCAAGCCCTCCGCTGTAGGCGACAAAGCCGGAGGAGGCGGTGTTGCGCTGCATGTAGGTGATCGCGGTCTCGAGCACCGCATCGGGCACCGCAAGCCCGGCATTGCGACACGCGAGCAGGCCCATAAGGACGGAGCCGGTAACAGAGGTATCGGCATCGGTGGAGGTAGGGGAGTAGCGCCAGCCGCCCCAGCGGTTCGCCTGCTGGGCCGTTACCGCGAGTTGGATCGCGAGTTCGAGTGACTCGGCGATGGAGCGGCGCGTCCCTTCCTTCTCGGTCCCGTCCCAGAGCGCCTCTTCATCGACGACGCCGTAGGCTTCGGCGAGGGCGAGCATGGCGAAGCCGTGGTGATACATGCTGTTGGGGAAAAAGCCGCTCTCGGTCTCCTGCCCGGTGATGATGGAGCGGATCGCGCCTTTGATGTTGTGTCGGTAGGTGCCGTAGTTGGGATCTTCCCCGCTGGCGAGGAAGGCCATCAGACAGATCCCGGTGATGCCGTGCTCGGAGCGGCTCCGCCAGCTGCCGTCCTCGCTCTGGGTGCGGCTGAGGTAGCTGAGTCCGCGCTCGTAAATGGTATCGACCTCGGGCGGGATCTCGTTGCCGAGGCGGATCGAGGGAACCTGCGCAGAGCCTGGTGCGGGCAGGCCGACCGCGAGGAAAAGGGCCGTGATGAGAGGAAGGGTCCGGTACATCACGATTCTTCGGCTTTCTCCGCTCCCTCATCAGCGGCGGGGGCGGGTGCGGCTTCTTTGTCCTTGTATTCCTCTTCCTCGCTCTTGGTCTTGGTCTTGCGGCGTTCGGCGGCCTTTTCCTTGGCGCGCTTGAGGCGGCGTTTCTGGTCCCAGAAGTGGTCGAAGTTCGATGTCGCCTCGCGGAGCCGGTCGAATTGCGGCTCGGTCAGGATGGCGCGCAGTTGATCCTCCTCGGCCGCATTGGCGAGGGACATCAGCATGCCGCGTTCAAAATAGTCTCCCCAGTAGGTCTGCACGTCCTCGAGGTAGGTCGCGGCCGAGGTGTGGACCAGTTCGGCCATCTTCGACTTCTGCTCGGGGGTGAGCCGGAGATGCCCGTCTATCGTCGAGATCGACATGCGGGCAAAGGCTTCGATGCGATCAAGGCGCCGCTGCGCGAGCACGGCCTCGTATTGGGCGACCTGCTCGTCGGTGAGCACGACCTGAAGGGACTCTTTCCAGAGAGCGAGAGATTCCCCCTCTTCCTCAGACCGGTTCCCGCCGAAGTTCACGCTGCCCATGCCCTCGAGCATCTCCTTGGCAGCGTCGCCCTCGGTGCTCTCGAGGCGGGTGCGGAAGTAGCGTTCGGCCTGCTCGTGCCACTCTTTCATGGATCGCTCTGACGCGCCCTTGGCGGCAAGTTCGAGCTTTTCCTGCTGTTCGGCGTCGAGTCGGCAGAGGCGAACGATGTCGTCGATGACGACCTTCATGAATTCGAGCCGTTTTTCCCGCTCTGCGTCGGCGAGCTTCTGGATGTGCAGGGAGATCTGGGCGCTGAGTGGCTCGGGTGGTTTCAACACTGGCGGCACAGCGGGCCGGGCGGGTTCGTTACTGGCAGGCTTGGCTTCGGGATCACCGGGCTTTTCACCGATGACGACGAAGGGATCGGGCTCGTCGTCGCCTTCCTGCGCGTGGAGGCCGGGGGCGAGCGGAGCCATTCCCGCGAGCAGGGCGGGGCAGAGCAGGGTGAAGAGATGCTGATGGAGTGGCCTCATGCCGATTTTCTAGTTCGATTCTATTTGGTTAAAATACGTGTCGAGACCCCGACGGAACTCTTCGGGGAGTTCGCGTCCGGCTTTGCCGGTGGTCTGCTCGGCGCCGCTGCCGCCTTCGGTGCCGGCGGGCGTGGCATTGCCAGTGGGGCCGATGTCGCTGAGGTTCGATCCGGCACCCGAGGAGGCACTGTTGCCGGTCCCGCCGCTCCCTCCGCCACCACCGCCGCCGGACTGGTTACGTTTGGACTGCAAAAGCAGCTCGATCGCCTCGGTCTGGGCTGCGATGACCTCGGGCCCGGTGTCGGGGCGGGCGAGCACGGCGTGGGCCTGCCGCATGATGTCGGAGACGGTAGTGAGCAGTTGCACTTCACGACCGAATTGCTCCGCGCCGCTCGGAAGAGCCTCGATGTCAATGAGGACATCGTCGATGCGCTCACGGATGTCGGTCTGGGTGTATTCGAGCGGACGCACCTTCGAGGCATAGACATCGGGGGCGAAGACGGGGCGGGTGCCCTCCATCTCACGGGTCTCGTCGCGCAACTGCATCTCGTCGTGGAGCGCTTTCATGATACGCAGGACGATCTCGGGCGGCAGACTCTTGGTGTCGCCCTGCTCTTTCTGCTGCTGCTGATCCCCGGAGGCGGCGGCGACGAGTTCCTCGGCCCAGCGGTCGAGGGTATCGGCCCAGAACTCGGCGGCAGCGATGGAGCGACCGCTGAGATTGAGGAGGGATTCCTGCCCTATCGTTTTGATGCTGGAGACGACGGAGCGGTCCTTCATCTGGTCGAGGACGTTTTTGTAAATGGGCTCCTGCTTGCGTTGAAAGTAGGCCTCCAGATCGGTCTGGATGTTGTAGACGAAGCGACTCTGCTCGTCCTGACTCTGTGCGGTCTCTGCGGCGACGTCGCGGAGTTGCTGCTCGAGCCGGTGCTTCGAGAGTCCGAAGCCGCTGTCGAGAGTGAGATTGAGCGAGGCGGCGATCTCGGTCTGCTTGCGGGAGGCGGCCTTGAGGCGCTTCACAAAGGTGCTCGCCTCGAGGCTGGAGAGGATCCCCTGAAGTTCGTCTGTGACCCTCGCGAACTCGGCGAGGAGTTCTTTTTGCTCGGTGAGGGCCTCATCGACTTTTTTCTCGACCGGTGTCGCCGCAACGGCCGGCGTTTTTTTCTCGTCGGTTCCGGGCGAATCCAGCGAATCCAGCGAGGTCGTGGGCAGGGTCAAAGGGGGCTGGCCCGGTGGGGGGGACGTGCCTGATTCTTCCGCACCGGTCGCGGCGGGCTTTTTCTCGACGAATGGTTTCTCCTGATCGGAAAGACTCGAACCGGACGCAGCGGCCTCGCCCGGTTGGGACTCGCCCTTGGCTTTCTCGGCCTCCTTTTCCCCGCCGCCGGGACTCTGCGGTCCGCCCGCGGCGCGCGAAGCCTGCTGGAGGAGGTCCGCGACCGAGGGCATGCGCTCTCTCGCGATCTGATCGAGGGCTTTCATCATGCCCGCCCAGGAATCGAGACGCTCGGCATCGAACTCGGGATTTTTGGTCGCCTCTTCGACGAGGCCGCGACCCGACTGGGTGAGGGAATCGAGACGTCGGGCGTTGCCGGACTCAGCCGAGGCCTGCTCCTGCAGGCGACGGCGGGTCTCGGGGGAATCGAGTTCGGCGGCGCTGAGTTCGCGGAGGGCGAGGTTGGCCTCGTGCAATTGCTGCTCGCGCTCGTAGGTTTCGCGGGCGTTGCGGAACCATTTCGAAAACTCTTCGGTAAGCCACTTCGCGTGGTCCCCGGGGTTGAGAATGTGGAGGACAAAGGTCGGCGAGTAGGTCCGCGCCCGGTCGGGGAGGAAGTCGGTGGCGAAGGCCCGCACTTGCAGGGTCTGGGGAACGATGCCCTCGCGCTTCGCGGAGAATGTGCCGCGGGTCTGCACGATGGTCGTCTCGGGAGCACCTGCCGCGACCGGTTTTTCCCCGAGGGTGGTAGCCTCGGCCGGTGCCTTGCTGTCCATCGTGCGCCATTCGAGCCCCACTTCGCGGATCCCGAAATCGTCATTGGCGGAGATGTCGAAGGTCACGACCTCGTCCTCGAGGTAGACGCGCTTGCTCCCGACCTGATTGGCAAAAAGGTCGGGGGCCTCGTCCGCGACGGGCTTGATGCTGAGCTCGAGTGGTGACTTCGCCTCGAGTCCGTGGATGTCGCTCCAGGTGAAGGTGCGGGTCATCGTTTCCGAGACGGGGAAGGGGGGGGTGGAAAAAACCGCCCCCGCAATGTCAGCCGCTTTGCCATCGGCGGTCGCTGTCGCGAGCTCACGCGAGGTCGTCCCCCGTATCGTCGTGGTCGAGCCCTCGACGACCGAGAGCGTCCCGCCGCGGACGGTCATCACGGGGTCCTGCTCGTAGCGGAGGTAGTCGGGAAGCCTGATGATCGCTTCCAGCGCGGTGAGCTCGGGTCGGGTCATCGGCTCCACAACGATCTTCTCGCGGGCATCGCCGACGCGGAGCGAGAGAGCTCCTTCCTCCTTCTGCGGGGGGATCTCGAAGCCGTATTTGCGATCGACCCGCGGGGAGGAAAGTTTCGTCTTCCCGGGTAGATTGACCGTGGCCGAGTCGGGCGCCCACTCGGTCTCGCCGGCGAGGGCGGGAGAGAGGGAGAAGGGCTCGGCGTAGGGCACCACGAGGGTGTCAGGGACAGGTTCGAGCTGGGCAAAGGTGTAACGATCAACCTGCTTCCACGGCGAGATCCAGCGGGCGAGGGCGTTCTGCGCCGCGTCGGAGACGAAGAAGAGCAGCAACCCGGCGACGACGAGCAGACCGAGCGCGCCGCCGAGGAGGCGACCATAGCTGTTCGCGGGGACCGCCTCGGAGAAATCCTGCGCGCCGGCGCGTTCATCGACCTGGCGCATCGCGGCTTCGACGAGGACGAGGCTGGTGTTGCCCGAATGGTGGTGGGCGAGCTCGATGATCCCGAGCAGCTCATCCCCGAGCCGGGGGAAACGACGTTTCAAAAAGCGGGCCGCCTCGGCGAGGGTGCGCTGCCGCCAGACCCAGCGATGCCAGAGCAGGGGGATGCCGAGCGCCGGCACGGCGAAGCCGGCGAGGAGCAGCGTGACTCGGAGCCAGAGCGGCGTGTCATAGAAGCGGTCGAGGCCGAAGACGAGGAGGTAGGAGATCCCCAGACCAACGACTCCGGCGAGAGCACCCTCGGCGATTTTTACCGACCAGAGTCGCTCGCGGAAGTGCTCTAGCTTTTCCTGAAGACGCGGCGGGAGGGGCAGGTCGTGGCTCGACGGCTGCCCGGGCTGATGCTCTTTTTGTGTTTCGCCCATTTCCGAGCTTCATTTAACCACAGTCCGACGCTTTCCGCTACGCCCAATTCAGGGTCTTGCCCGGTGTGCTAAATCGTGCGGTGCGGGAAAAGAATGAGCCCCGATGCCGGGGCAGCGGGGCTCAAGGTTTTTGGGAAAATGTTCGGGAAACACCGGGGTGCCCCCGATCAGAATCGAGGCGAACCCTTACTTCTTGGCTTCCCAGGTTTTGACAACATACTTCTCAGCTTTATCGCCAAGGGAGGCAACAGCCGCCTCCTTGGTTACTTCGGTGCCTTCTTCAAAAGCAACCGTTACGAGCTGAGTATCCGCTTCCTCACCATTCTCTACAGTAATGGATTTGAAGCCCTTGAGACTGCTGAACGCCGAACTGACGTCTCTTTTGCAGCCTCCTCAAACAACACCGGTCATCCCGGCAACATAGGACACGTCGGCCATCGCGGTAGACGCGAGGGCCATGACTGCCACGGTCATGGATACAATTAACTTTTTCATTTTTTTGGATAGAAGGCAGTCCAAAACGGACCGCCACGCTAATTATAATACGGTTTGGAAAAGGATTTGTGACAAATCATTGCGCATTTCCGTCCCTTCATCCATGTAAGGCGGGTGCCCTCACCTGTCGCGGAGCGTAAGTGAGGGGAGATCAGTAGACATGAGTCGCCTCATCGAAAGAGTCCATTTCCCCCTCGCCGCCGGGTCTCCCTATCACGAGATCATTGACGTGCGTGCCCCGGGCGAATTCCTCGAGGATCACGTCACCGGGGCGATTAATCTCCCTGTCCTCGATGACGAGGAGCGGGTCCGGGTTGGCACGATCTACAAGCAGGTCTCGGCCTTCGACGCTCGCAAAATCGGGGCGGCGCTCGTCGCGAAAAATATCTCGGCCCACCTCGAATCGCATTTTTCGACAAAAGAGAAGGACTATTGCCCCCTCGTCTACTGCTGGCGGGGCGGACAGCGCTCGGGCAGTCTCGCCGCTGTGCTGAGCGATGTCGGGTGGTCTGTCGCCGTGGTCGAGGGCGGCTACCGCAGCTACCGCAGCCACGTCAGCGAGACGATCCGACGATGCGCCGAGGAGCTGTCGTTCGTCGTTTTGAACGGGTACACCGGTGCAGGAAAGACTCTCCTGTTAAAGTCCCTCGCCCGGTCTGGTCAGCAGGTCCTCGACCTCGAGGCGCTCGCCTGTCATAAAGGGTCCGTCTTCGGCGGTGATCGCGAGAACCCCCAGCCGCGGCAGAAGAGGTTCGAGTCGCTCATCTTTGACTTGCTTTCCCGCTTCGATTCCTCGCGGCCTGTTTTCCTCGAAGCGGAGAGTTCAAAGATCGGCCGCCTGAATCTCCCTAATCCGCTCTGGCAGCGGATGAAAACGGCTCCTGTCATCGAGATCTCGTCGCCGCTCGCCGCTCGCGCCGCGTTTCTCACGGCTGACTATGTGAAGTGGCTCTCCGATTCCGAACGGGTGCGCCAGACGATAGACCGGCTCAGGGGATTCCAGTCCGCGCAAGTGCTCGCCGAGTGGAAAGCGCTCGCCGATCTCGGCGCCTGGGAGACACTCGTGACGCGGCTCCTCGCCGAGCACTATGACAGGCGCTACTCGGTCGGCGGGAGCGGCTCTTTTGAAAAACCCTCTCTGACGCTGGAACTCCCGCGCCACGACGAGGTTACCGTCTCCGCCTGTGCCGCCGCGCTTGTGGAAAGGGCAGCCTCGATCACGGCTGCGGTGACATTGCGGTGACTTGTCCTTTTTGTTTCCCTATCCACCCTTCTCCGCATGGCGATCTATCTCGACTCCAATGCCACGACCCGGGTCGATCCGCAGGTGGTCGAGGCGATGATGCCTTTTCTCACCGGGCACTGGCACAATCCCTCGAGCAGCTACGCCGCCGCGCGGGATGTGCGTGCCGCCATCGAGATTGCCCGCGAGCAGGTCGCCACTCTCATCGGCGCTCACCCCGACGAGATCGTCTTCACCGGGAGCGGGACCGAGGCGAACAGCACCGTCATCAAGTCCCTCGCCCGCGAGATCGGGCGTGCCCACTCCCGGGTCGTCATCAGCGCGATCGAGCACAGCGCCGTGATCCGGCCGGTCGAGGCGATGGGTGCGGTCGGATTTGAGGTCGAAAAGGCAGGGGTAGGGGAAGACGGTCGTCTCGACCTCGATGCCTTCGCCGCTAAGGTCATCGACACCTGCCCGGGATTCGCTTCGGTGATGTGGGCGAACAACGAGACCGGCGTGGTCCAGCCCGTCGCGGAGGCCTGTGCGATTGCCAAAAAGGCCGGCTGGTTTTTCCACACCGATGCCATTCAGGCGGTCGGTAAGATCCCCGTTAGGGTCGATGAAGTACCGGTCGATTTCCTGGCTATCAGTGGTCATAAGTTCCACGCGCCGAAGGGAGTGGGAGTCCTTTTTATCCGCCGGGGGAGTCATCTCGAGCCCATGATACGGGGCGGGGGGCAGGAGTCGGGGCGACGCAGCGGGACAGAGAATGTGCCCTACATCGTCGGTCTCGGCGCTGCCGCTGCGATGATGCAGGCAGAGATGGCCGGCGGCGGGCTCGCGCGTGTCGCCGGGCTCCGCGACCGGCTCGAGCGGGGGCTCATGACAGGGTTGGGAGAGGGGCATGACAGGGTTCAGGGCAACGGATCCCGCGAGCATCGCACTGGCAATGTCGCCCACCTCTCCTTCGCCGGCTGCACGGCGGCGGAGCTGCTCCCCGCGCTCGATGCGGTCGGGGTGCAATGCTCGGCCGGGAGCGCCTGTATGAGCGGAAAAGGTCTTCCCAGCCATGTTCAGAAGGCGATGGGTTTCAGTGACGAGCGGGCTTTCAGCAGTCTGCGACTCTCGCTCTCGATCTTCACGACCGAAGCCGAGATCGACGAGGCGGTCGGAAAAATCATCGACGTAGTCGAACGGCTTCGCGCCCGTTCATGAGGATTGACCTTTTCCTCCTGCTGCGTGACAATTCTGAAGTAATGGAGAGAGATGGGCGCCTGGTGGGCTCCGCGGTCTTCAAAACCGTTGTCGGCGAGTGATCCTTGCCGGGGTTGGTTCGATTCCTTCCCTCTCCGCCACTTTTCCCCTCCGGAGCGAGATGCGGTCACGCGTTAGAGTTGCTGCCGTAGAGGAGTTTGGAAATGGTTCCCGCGAGGGAGCGGGCTTCGGCTTCCGGTGAAAAGCGATCCCGCACGGCATTGGAAGATTTTTCCAGCTCGCCGTAAAAGACCGGTTCTGACTCACTTTTCCAGAGGAGCCCGGCGAGCGCTGCAGCATCCGCGTTCACGAAAAAGCCGGGGTAATCCTCCCCGAGCAGCCCGACGGCGCCGTCAATCCGGGTCGAGAGAACCGGTGTCCCGAGCACGATGGACTCGCCGATGACCCGCGCCCCGCCCTCGCTGTGCGAGGTCAGGACCAGAAGCTTGCTGGAGGAGATAAGATTAGCCACCTCCTCCGAAGAGAGTTCGCCGAGCCATTCGTAACGGGGGTTTTCCCGCTGCTCCCGGGCGACGAGGGTCCCGTAGGATGACTCGAGGATTCCCCCGGCATGACGCACGCGGAGGCGGGACTGCGGCGGGGCGAGTCGGGATGCCTCAGCCGTGAGGAGAGGATTTTTGACCTTCCTGAGGTGGCCGACGACGCAGACATCGAAGAAGTCGCTCTCAGGTTTTGGCCGAGCCGGGACGGACCGCACCGACTGAATCACGACGGAGGTCTTTTCCCGGCAGTCGGGCGGAATTTTTTCGAGCGCCTTCTCCTGCAGCGCGATGAGGCCGTCGGCTTCCCGCATCGAGGCGAGAGCTACGACCGACGGGTCGGGGTAAATGTCTGTCCCGGTGAGGGCTAGGAGAACCTTCCCCGCAGGAAAGGCCGCACGATACGCCGTGATCACCGCGGCGCACTTCACTGCATGCATTGCGATGAGGACATCGGCCTCGGCGGCTGGCAAAGCCTCGGGGACGTCGTAACAGACCACGACACGGTGCCCCTGACTCCGCAGGATCTCCGCCCACTGCGAAGCCGTGCAGCGGTTCCCGGAGTGGCGAACACTGGAACCGGGGGTGACAAGGAGAATGGTGGAAGCGGACACGGGGGGAGGCTGGAAAGCGGCGGATGGACGAAAGTGTAGGCCGCGATCTCTTTAGTAAAAATCGAAAAGCGCTTTCCCCGCGTTCTTTTCCACTCATTGCGCCGCGCGCTGAAGTCGCCGCCCTGGCACAACGATCGACGGCTCTGGAAGGGAATCGTCGGGGAGACCATTGCTATCCTGACGGCGAGCCTCACCAAGGGCTTAAATCAATTGATAAAGATTGAAAGCTGCATGAGAGCATAAGCGTCGAAAGTCGTAATCCTGCGAATCCCATGTCGGAACAACCCATCAAACTTACTTCCCTGTCATCCTGCGCCGGTTGAGCTTCCAAGCTCAGCCAGGAGGCACTCGTGCAGGTCTTGCACGGGCTTGAACAGTTCGAAGACAGCAATCTGCTCGTCGGGTCCGGGACCTCTGACGACGCGGCGATCTATCGTATTGCCCCGGACCTCGCGCTCGTGCAGACGGTCGACTTTTTCACCCCCATCGTCGATGACCCGTATCTCTATGGGCAGATTGCGGCTGCGAATTCGCTCTCGGACATCTACGCCATGGGCGGACGCCCGATCACGGCGATGAACATCGTCGGGATGCCGGCGGACATTCTCAGCGTGGAGATCATCAACGAGATCCTCAAAGGCGGTGCCGACAAGGTGAAGGAGGCGCAGTGCTCGCTCGCCGGGGGGCATTCGATTAAGAATCCTGAGCCTATCTATGGCTTGTCCGTCACGGGACTCGTGCATCCGGATCGGATGATCACCAATGCGGCGGCGCAGCCGGGCGACATCCTCGTGCTGACGAAACCTCTCGGGACCGGCATTCTCACGACGGGAATCAAGCGTGAGCTTGTCAGTTCTGAACTCATCGAGCGGGTCATCGTGCAGATGTGCCGTCTCAATATCCCCGGTCAGATCATGGCTGAGCGTGGTCTCGTGAAATGCGCGACCGATGTGACCGGATTCGGGCTGCTCGGGCACCTCATTTCACTGTGCCGCTCGAGCGGTGTCAGCGCCGAGTTGCGCTCGGCAGATATCCCCGCGATCGATCCCGAAGTCCTCCGTCTGATCGAGGAGGAAGACTGCGTTCCGGGTGGGACGAAGCAGAATCTGCGGACGGCCGAGCTGAATGTCAGGTTCGGCGATGAGGTTTCCGAAGCGATGCGATTGCTCCTCGCCGATGCGCAGACGAGCGGCGGTCTTCTCTGCTGTGTGCCGGAACGACATCTCGACGAAGTCCTCGCGATCTGTGAGGCGCAGGGGACACTCTCTCGTGCCGTCATCGGGCGAATCTCGGAAAAGTGGGCGGACGGCACCCTCATTTCCGTAAGTTGATCGTCCTCTCCGGTGTCATCCGGGGGGACTTCGTGCTACCGTTCCGGCGAATGACCGAGAAAAGCCCCAATCCATTCAGCCGTATCCCTGCGGTCGACAAAGTTCTCATGGCGCTGGAGAAAGAGGGCGGGCTCCCTCCGCTGCCGCAGCCGCTCATCACGGACCTCGTTCGCCAGTCCGTCGAGGCGATGCGGACAGAGGTGAAGGCTGGGAGGACGGACATCGGTGAGTTCGCGGATACCGTCGCCGGCATCCGCAGGGAGATCGAGTCGCTCTACCGGTCTCGCATTCATCCCGTCATCAACGGCACGGGGGTCTGCATTCACACGAATATGGGCCGCTCGCCCTTGCGGGAGGAAGCGGTCGGGGCCATCGCCTCGGTCGGTCGTTTTTATAATAATCTCGAGCTCGATCTCGAGTCGGGCGAGCGCGGGAAGCGGGGCGGATTCCTCGAAATCTGCCTCGCCAAAGTCTGCGAGGCGGAGGCGGCGACGATCACGAACAACTGCGCTGCGGCCCTCATCCTCATCCTGAAACATCTCGCCAAGGGGGAACGCAACGAGGTCATCATCTCCCGGGGCGAACTCGTCGAGATCGGCGGCGGGTTCCGCGTGCCCGAGATCATGGAGGCATCGGGGGCGAAACTCGTCGAGGTGGGTGCGACCAACAAAACCTCACTGGAGGACTACGAAAAGGCGATCACGCCGCGCACCGGGATGCTGCTGAAGGTCCATCGATCGAATTTTTACATGGAGGGGTTTATCGGGGAGCCCGCCACTGAGGACCTCGTTGCACTCGGGCAAAGGCACGGGATCCCCGTGGTCGAAGATCTCGGGAGCGGGGCGATGGTGATGACGGAATCCGTCGCGCCTATCCCCCACGAGCCGACCGCCGCCGAAGTCCTCAAACGCGGTGTCGATCTCGTCTGTGTGAGCGGCGACAAGCTCTTCGGCGGTCCCCAGGCGGGAATCATCGCGGGAAAGGCCGACCTCGTCGCGGGGATCAAAAAAGAACCCTTTTTCCGCGCCCTGCGCTGCGACAAGCTCATCCTCACGGCGATGCAGGAGACCGTGTTGGAATACCTGCGCTGCGGATTCGGGACAAGGCCGGATCTGCCGCTCCTGACAATGCTGAGCGTCACCGTCGATGATGACTTGCGTCCGCGCGGCGAGAGCATCGTGGAGCGACTGAGGCAGGCAGGGGTGTTCGACGTAGCCCTGATCGACTCCATCGCCCGATGCGGCGGCGGGACCATGCCGAAGGCGGAGATTCCCTCGCTCGCCCTCGATCTGAAACCGCGCAACCTCAGCGTGGCGAGGCTGGCGCAACTCCTCCGACAGTGCGATCTGCCTGTGATGGGCTACATCGCGGAGGACTCCTATCGTATCGATCTGCGCACCGTCTTCCCCGCGCAGGACGCGCTCCTCGTCGAGAATCTGCTCGCAATTCGATAAAAGACCTCAATGATGATGACCATGTGGAAAAATACAATCACCCGACTTCGTACTAGCGCTCTCGCCGTCCTTGCCGTTTTCGCCCTCGGCGGCTGCGGCGATGATTCCGCCTCCACCGGGAGCGGAGAGGCGGCACTTTATCTCTCGGCTATCCCCGACGAGAAGATCACCGACCAGAAAGCCAAGTTCGATAAACTGGCTGAATATCTCTCCGAAAAGCTCGGTGTCAGGACGGAGTTCCTCTTTTCAAAGGACTACGCCGACTCGGTCACGAAGTTTAAAAACGGCGAGGTCCACCTCGTCTGGTTCGGCGGTCTCTCCGGCGTGCAGGCACGACTCGCGGTCGAGGGGGCGCAGGCGATCGCCCAGGGAAGTGAGGATCCGAACTACAAATCCTACTTCATCGCAAACAAGTCGGCTGGGCTCGAGCCTTCCGAAGCCTTTCCGGCGGAGATCAAAGAGATGACCTTCACCTTCGGATCTCCGGGTTCGACTTCGGGCCGCCTTATGCCGACCTACTTCATCATGCAGAACAATGGCGGAGTGGAGCCTGACAATTGGTTCACGCAGAAGCCCGCTTTTCAAATGAGCGGGGGGCATGTCGCCACGACAAACGCGGTCGCCGACGGCACCTATCAGGTCGGTGCGGTCAACTACAAGACCTACGAAGACATGGTCAGGAACGACCCCAAAGTCGCGGAGAACACCGTGAAGATCTGGACGACTCCTTTCTATGCGGATTACAACTTCACGATCCATCCCGAAGTGGAGACGCTCTTCGGCGCCGGATTCATCGGCAAAGTGCAGACCGCCCTGATCGAGGCGCCCGCCGGGTCCGATGCACTCAAGGCGATCAACCGCGAGTCCGTTATCTCCGCCAAAAACGAGGACTTCGACGGGATCAAAAACACCGCCGTCGAACTTGGACTGCTCGACCTCTACTGAGAGTCATGCCCTCCGCTTTTCACCTCGACGGCGTGACCTGCCAATTCGGCGAGTTACGCGCCGTCGATGGTGTCTCTTTTAAAATCAAAAAGGGAGAGCAGGTCGCCCTGATCGGGCCGAGTGGCAGTGGCAAGACCACTCTCATCCGGCTCCTCAACACGATGCTGGTTCCCGACGAGGGGGCTCTCACGGTCTCCGGCAGGGAGGTCGGCGATTTCAACGCGGGCGAACTGCGCCGACTGCGCACCACTCTCGCGACGATCCCGCAGCACCTCGGTCTCGTTCCGAATCTCACCGCGATTCAGAATGTCATCCTCGGTCAAGGCGGGCGGCGCGGGGCGATGCGGTCGCTGCGCGATCTGCTTTTCCCCTCCCGCGAAGATACGCTGGCGATTCACTCGATCCTCGACCGCGTCGGGATTGAGGACAAGCTCTACAGCCGTGTCGCGCAGCTATCGGGTGGCCAGCAGCAGCGGGTCGCGATTGCGCGGGCGCTCTTTCAGCATCCGGCCGCCCTCCTCGCCGACGAGCCGGTCTCCAGCGTCGATCCCGCGAGAGCGAGGGACACGGTCAAGCTGCTCTGTGATCTCTCCGCCGAGCATGGCTTTACCCTCTGTGTGAGTCTTCACGATCTCGCACTCGCGCGAGAGTTTTTCCCCCGTCTCATCGGCATGAGAAAAGGTCGTATCGTCTTCGACGGCGCGCCGGATGACCTGAGCGGACAGGACCAGGGTGCCCTCTATGATCTCAGCGATGAGGAGATGATGCGCGATGCCTGACCGCAGTGATCGATGAACACGAAGGCTGGAAAATATGGACTGAAACGCTGGGTCGCGGCCGGTCTCGCCCTCGTCTTTCTGGTCTGTGCCTGGTCGCTCGGGCTCACCCCTGCGGGGCTCGTCCCTCCCGATGCGACGCATTGGGAGCGCACCGGCGAGTTCTTCCGTGCCGCTCTCGATCCCGCCTTTGACTACGAAGATGCGAATGTCCCCGACAGCGCCGATCCGATCTGGTGGAAGGGGATCAAGGGCCTCTTCCTGACGCTCAAGTTCGCCTTCGGGGCGATGAGCCTTGCGGTGCCGGCGGCGCTGGTGTTAGGGTTTCTCGGCTCTTCCGCCTGGTGGCCCGAGCCCTGCGGCAGACGGATGGGAGCGGTCCTGCGGACGGTCTATCTCGCCAGTCGACTTTTCATGAGCCTGATCCGTTCCGTCCACGAGCTGATCTGGGCGCTGCTCTTTCTCTCCGCGATGGGCGTCTCTCCGCTCGCGGGCATGATCGCCCTCGCGCTGCCATTCTCCGGGACGCTGGGAAAGGTTTTTTCCGAACTCATCGACGAAGAAGCCCGTGATGCGGCGCAGGCGCTCAAAGCGATCGGACTCGGACCGGTCCAGACTTTCCTCGTCGGCATCCTCCCGCGCGCGCTGCCGAATCTCGTGACCTACAGCTTTTACCGCTTCGAATGCGCCCTGCGCTCCTCGGCGGTGCTCGGGTTTGTCGGGATCGAGACGATCGGGCTCTACATCGAGCTCTCCCACGAGGAGTTCTACTACCGCGAGGTCTGGACCTACCTCTATCTGCTGATCGCGATGATCGTCGTCGTCGATCTCTGGGGGGCCGCGATCCGGCGGCGGCTGCACACGAACACGGGAGGCTGCGCGAGATGACTCCGCCCGTGCCAGCGCCAGTGCTCGAGCGTCTCTCGCGCGTCAGTGAATTGAAGCAGCGACGGGTTCGCAGCCCCTTCCTGCGGATCAGTGCATTTCTGGTATTGTCAGGCATAGCCTGGGCCTGGCTCTCGAGCACTCCGCTGTTGGGCCGTCTTTCCGCGGAGCGTCGCTGGATGAACTTTAAAAACTTCGCCAATGAGCTCGTCCCGGCACCAGTCCGGAAATCGGGAGACTGGGGCGATGCCCTGCCCTGGGCGTGGGAACTCCTCACCGACGAGGGCTTTCTCGCGCTCCTGACCACCTTCGGCGTCGCCACGGCGGCGATCATCCTCTCGGGCGCGCTCGTCCTGCCCCTGCTGCCGCTCGCGAGCCGGCGAATCGCGCGGGTGGACGCCTTCGGACTTCGGGCCGGGAAGGCGGGCCCGCTGGCTGCGACTTTCTGGAAAATGGTCGGTCCGCTCGTCCGCTTCGGATTTGTCCTCTGCCGCTCGGTGCCGGAATACCTCATCGCTTTTTTGCTCATCTCCCTCCTCGGGCTGCAGTTCTGGCCGCTCGTGCTCGCGCTGGCGGTTCACAATCTCGGGATCCTCGGGCGACTCTGGGGCGAGGTCGTTGAAAACGCCGATGACGCCGCTGCGGTCCGGGCCTATGCAGCAGGTCAGGGGCGAGTCGGCGCTTTTGCCACGACGATGCTGCCCAGCGCCTTCAATCGCTTTCTGATCTACTTTTTCTATCGATGGGAGACCTGTGTCAAAGACGCCACCGTCCTCGGAATGCTGGGACTGCTGACCCTGGGGAAACTGATCGCCCTGTCCAAAGGCTTCTTCTGGGATCAGATGTTCTTCTACGTGCTCCTGGGCGGCTCCGTCATCGTCGTCGGGGATCTCTTTTCCATGGCGCTCCGCCGCTGGTTGCGGTAGACCCGATCTAGTCTTTCCTTCGCTCACTTCTAAGTTTCCGCATGTCCACCCGCCACTTCATCCTCGGAACAGCCGGCCATATCGACCATGGCAAAAGTTCGCTGGTCGTGGCCCTCACCGGGACTGACCCCGACCGCCTTCCCGAGGAGAAGCGGCGGGGCATGACCATCGAACTCGGGTTCGCCGAACTTGATCTCGAAGCCACCGACGGCAGTGGTGACAAACTCGTCGTCGGGGTCGTCGATGTGCCGGGGCATTCCGACTTTGTCAAAAACATGGTCGCCGGGGTCGGGGCGATCGACCTCGCCCTGTTCATCGTCGCGGCGGACGACGGTTGGATGCCGCAGACGGAGGAACACTATCAGATCCTCCAATACCTCGGCGTGAAGCGCGTCGTCATCGCCTTGACCAAAGTTGATTTGGTAGAGGATCTCGATCTCGTCCTCGACGACCTGAGAGAAAATCTCGAAGGCGGTGCCTGGGAACATGCGCCTGTCGTGCCTGTTTCCTCCCACACGGGGCAGGGGATCACTGAACTTCGCTCCACCATGGCGGACCTTCTCACGGCGGCGGGTTCGGTCCGGGACAGCGGCAAGCCGAGGCTGCCCGTGGACCGGGCCTTTTCCCTCAAAGGCATCGGCACCGTGGTGACGGGGACGCTCATAGATGGACCGATCAAGGTGGGCCGCGACTTCGTCGTGCAACCAGCCGGTCTCTCCGCCCACGTTCGCAGTGCCCAGTCCCACGGAAAGGCTGCGGATCTCGTCACGCCCGGCACAAGGACGGCACTCAACCTGACCGGCATTGCGGTCCGTGACTCCGGCGAAGCGGCCCGGGTCGGTGTGGGACGGGGCGATGTTCTCACCTTGCCGAGTCTCGGGAACGCCGTCACCGCGATCGATGTTTTGATCACCAAGTCCGATCGCGGGATCTGCGGGATCCGCAAATCGACCCGCGCCCTCCGCACTGGACGGGAAGTGATGTTCCACCACGGCAGCACCGGACGTCGCGCCCGGCTCCACCTCCTCGGACAGCGGACCCTCGAGCCCGGTGAATCCGTCCTCGCGGAACTGCGCTTTCGTGATCCGGTCTTTGTCTTCGTCGGTGATACCTTCGTCCTCCGTGATGCCTCGGCCGGACTGACTCTAGCCGGTGGCGTCGTTCTCGATGACGACGCGAACCGGAGAGCGTTTCGCAAAAGCTTCCAGGCAGAGTTTCTCGAGGCGAGGAAAGACCACTACGACGATCTCGAGATACTCCTGCAGACCCAATTGGTCAGGGACAAAGCCGCGCATCGCCCCTCTCTTCTTGCGAAGTCACGGTTCAGTATCGTGGAGATTCGGGCCGGGATCGATGCCATGGTCACGAGCGGCGAGGTCGTTCAGAGTGGTGAGTGGGTCTTCGCAGCAGGCTGGTGGAAGCGACTCTCCCGACTCGCCGGAGAGAAAGTGCAGGCCGTGCATCGCGAGCACCCCGATCATCTCGGTCTTCCGCTGCGCGACCTGCGCACGATGATGACACCGGAATTGCCGTCCGCAAAATTTTTCGACGCGCTCCTCGCCGGATTGCTCGGCGGAGACTTCGTCAAGGCCGGTCCGAATATACGGCACCGAGGGCATCAGCCGAAGCTCCCGCCGGAGCTGATCAAGGCCGGCGAGCTCGTCCGCCAGCGACTCGCCTCGGATCTCATCGCGCCGCCGAACAAAGGCGAGACGGCGACCAATCCCGCCGAGGAAAAGGCGCTTCGCTTCCTCGTGAACATGGGCGAGGTCATCGATCTCGATCCCAAAACGGTCATCTCCAGCGCCGGATTTGAGACAATCAAATCGCAAATCGTCGAGTACCTTCAGCAGCACGGAAAAGCGACCGCCAGTGACCTCCGGCAACACACCGGAACGGTGCGGCGCATCCTCATGCCTCTGCTGGAAAAGCTCGATGAAGAAAAGGTGACCGCAAGGGAAGGCGATGATCGGCGTTTGCCTGAGTGAGGGTGGGTGGCCGGAAGTTTTCGCTCTCCATCCGCCGCACCAGCCGTAGCGAAACTCGTGAGAGTTTCGGGGGGGGCCGAAGCCTTCGCCCGAAGGTCTCACGACCTTCGCTACGCTCTTGATCGGGCGCAGAAGAAGTAGCGAAACTCGTGAGAGTTTCGGAGGCCGGAGCCATCGCTCGAAGGGCTCACGACATCCGCTCCTTTCTTGATCGCAGGGGACATTGGGGAGGGGACATTGGCACGGGGACATTGGGGACAGTGGGGACAGGTTATTTGTTTTAAACAGAAGACTGCCTGCGGCAATCGCATCCACACTCTTTCCGACCGCCTCTTTCCCGGCTATCTGAGCGGCTCCTCCAGCGTCCTGACCCCGTTCAGCCCACCTTGCCTGGATCTCATGAAAGAGCGCTTCAGCGCACCGCAGATCGCAAGCCGAAAACCGGAATCCCTCGCCAGGTTCCTGCGGAAATACAGCGTTCACCATCCCGATGAAAAAGCGGCCAAATTCATCACCCTTGCCCGCAACGCCCTGCCGCCCGAGGCGGATCGGGTTTTCGCCCTTCAGCAAAGTCTTGCTGCTAGCGCCGAACTCTACCTGTGCCTGGATCGCAACGCCAAATGTTCGGACATTGGGGACATGTTATTTATTTTTAATTTGTTCGGACATTGGGGACATGTTCGGACATTGGGGACTGTTCGGACATTGGGGACTGTTCGGACATTGGGGACAGGTTATTTATTTTTAATTAGCCCTTGCGGAAAGTGTTCTTGAGAACATTTTCCAGGAATCTCATGAGACAATCACGCATCCGGGGAACCGGCCTCAGCTACTACCATGTGATATCCCGCATCGTTGACCGGAGGTTCATCCTCGGTGACGAGGAGCGGGAACACTTTGTCGTCCTCATGCGCAAGCTCGAGGCTTTTCTCGGTCTCCGTGTTGTCACTTATGTGGTGATGTCCGACCACTTCCACCTTCTCGTCGAGGAA